>ERZ1292630.2159-Hain-H41-02um-R3-2159-length-18515-cov-5_pt1 | contig 18515 bp, 14 predicted proteins | sample MGYA00564408_ERZ1292630 | MGnify/ENA primary metagenome ERZ1292630 (study PRJEB36523, sample SAMEA6512641) | groundwater metagenome | collected 2019-01-08 | study: AquaDiva: Metagenomics assemblies of 32 groundwater samples
GCCGCCCACAAGGGCGGCGCTACAAGTGGTGCGTCCCCGCGACGACGAAAGATGAGACGCCGCGCGTTTCGGATCGGTCGGCCCGCATCCGCATCAGCGCGGGCGTCGGGGTCACGGACCAGTAATAGAGCGAACCGGCCGCCCCGACCACGGCGACCGCCAGAAGAACCGCCTTGGCACGGCGCACGACGCGCTCGAATTGGATCGCCCGTGCCGGGTCGCCCGCCAGCGAATGCAAAAAGCGAATACGGCTCCCCACCGACGAATGACGCCAGCTCCGCTCTTCGTGCGGGATTCCGCTGACGGAAGCCACCCGATCGAGCGCCGACGCAAACAACGCCGCCGCCGTGGCGCAAACGCGTTCCGACCCGGCGTCCGTCGAACGACCCGCCAGGTGGACGCTGCACGGCAAATGGCAGTCCGCTGCCTCGGGCGTGACGCACCGCGCACCGAACAGATCGGCCTGACGCTCGAAGCGCCTCGACAACCAGCCGAACCCGATCATCCAAAAGACAAACGTCGCCGCCAGCCCGATCCCCTGCACCGTCGTCAGCGAGGTTTGGCTCCATGCGCCCTCGCAATCGAATAGCTGTCCGAAAAGCTCCATCACCGCGCCCGCCATCAGCCAACCTACGAAAGCGAAAATGAGAAAGTGCTGAATGTGTCGATGTCGCACGTGACCGGCCTCGTGCCCGAACACCGCCTCGATCTGCCGCGGAGTCATCGCCGCCAGCAAGGCATCGGAAAGCAGCACGTACCGGACCGCCGGCACCACGCCCATCACGGCGGCGTTGATCATCAAACCGTCGCTTTGCCAGATGAGAATCCCGCGACAGCGCAGACCGATCCGGCGACACAACGCCTCGAGCCGTTCGCGAAGCGGGCCCGGCCCCAGCGGCGATGTGCGCCACAGGTTGCACAGCATGAACGGGGCGAACAGGAACACGCCCGCCGCGACGGCGCCGAGCATTGCGTCCGGCGTCCAAAACCATCCGCTCCACTGCCGCAGCGCCGTCTCGTGTCCGCGCATCAGATTGGACGCAAAAAGAATCAACAGCATCGGCGCCGCGATCACGAGGAAATGGTGGCGGATGTGAAAGTCGAGATACGACGACAGCCGCCATCGGGGAGGCCGAACCTCCAGGCGAGGCGTTGTTTCAGGCGACGAATGCGGCGCACCGTCGTGGCCGTGCAGCATGCCCTCGATTGGAAAAACCACAAACCAAAGCGCCAAACAGCCCGCGACGTACGGAAAGAGGGCGATAAGATCGCCGAAAATCTGTAACGACGGCGCAACTCGCCTGAAGGCGAACCAGTCCGGCCAATCGGTCAGAAGCGCTGTGACGCCGAAGCCCGCCACCAGCGCGAACCGCAACAACGTTATCGAACGATGGTAGAACTGTTGTGCGGCGTCCGGCGACTCGGGGCGGCGAGCGAGCAGGCGACGCGTTTTTCGGACGCACCTGGCCGCGGCGATGGCTAATACGATCGGTTGCCCCAGTACAATCGCCAGCGTCCCGATCACACTGTCGTGTTGTAGAAGTGACCACTCCAGCGGCGCTTCCGCACGCCAGAACAAGAACGCGAACGCAAGAATCGTATGAAAGTGCATGGTCGTATCGGTTATCGGGCCGGCATCCCCCCTAGTCGTCGTCGGGCCGCATGGTTATTATAGTAGCATTGCACGCGGTGAACAGGTCCGGTGTGATTCCGGCCTGCCTGGTTAGCTGTCATTGACGAACCGGTGGAGAGGTAATTTCGTTACCGTTGTCGAGGGCGCGGTGCCTCGTCCGATCGGGTATGGACGAAAGCGCATCGCATCTGATCGAAGGAGCCCATGTTTATGATAATTCGGCGTGTATTTAGCGTGGCGCTGTCGGCGAGTGTTCTACTGTTGTCGTCCACGTTCGGCCAACAGGAGGAGCCTAAAAAGCCGGAAACAAAGTCGGGCGACGCGGCGACCGGCGTAACATCGCCGCCACAGGCCGAAAAGCCGAAGGAATCGGTTGAACCCGATAAACCCAAGGCGAAATCGAAGGAACTCTTGTCCACGACGGGGCACGATGGAATGGTCAACCGGCGCATTGCCGGACTGCTGCGACTCCACGCCGCCATCAACGACAAATTCAAACTGAGCGAGGAAAAGAGGAAGAGTATCGATCAGATGTTTGACGACTACATGGCCGGGCTCCTGGGGCCCGATCCCGGTCCGCGCATCACACCAAGCCCGGAGGATGTCACGCCTCCCCAGGAGATTCCCCGACTGAACACGGAGCTATCCGCCGCGCAGGAATCCGGAGACAAGGAGGCCGTCGCCTCGATTCAAGCGAAGATCAACGCCGCCAAGATGGTCCTGGAACCTTCGGTCATCGATCCGCCGCAATTCTTTGTGAATGCGATTGCAACCGAACTCGGCAAGGAGCGCGAGGAGGATTTCAAAAAGATCGTTGATCGCTGGCAGGCGATTCGAGTCCGGGAAATCGTGCCGGACAGCGAATTCAAGAGACTGCTGCGATCCATTCGCGACCCCGAGCTTGACCTCCACGACGCGGAACGCAAGGAACTCGTGGAAATGCTGGGAAAGTCGATGCAAAAAATGTCCCTCAGCGAGCGCAATGACCCCGCCAAGGCGTCCGAGCTAAAAGCAACCATGCTCCCGAAAGTGTTCGAAAAGCTCAAACCAGAGCAACGCGAGCATGTGGAAAAGACCATGGCGATGCTCGAAAAATGGAACAAGGAGGACGAGGAGGCCGTCGCATCCGTGCGCGCACGCCTGAGCGGTCATTCACCGAGTAGCGATCAATCTCGTCGAAGCTCAGGAAAATAACTCCGGATTAGAGCCTATGATGGGTGTTCGTGCGCCCATGGCTGGAAGTTTCAGAATGATGGACGGATTGACCAGGGAAGGCCTGCCGTGCGATCCGCCGCGTTTTTCGCTCGTTGCGACCGCGTGGGGTCCGTTCGGTCTGGTTTCGTCGTTCGATGGACGCGTCGCCGCCACGTTCCTCCCCCAGGCGGAAAAGTCGCTTCGTCGCGTAATCCGGCGCGCCTTCCCCCAGGCCGTTGCGTCGGACGCACCTGCGTCGCTCCGTCGTCAAATCGAGGCCTATTTTCGCGGACGACCGACGCAGTTCAGCGTCGAGCTCGACCTGGACAACCTTCCGGAATTCAGGCGTCGCGCGTTGGAAGCGTGTCGGCGGGTGCCTTTCGGCCGGACGTGTTCATACGCCGACCTCGCGCGGGCCGTCGGCAGTCCGGGCGCCACCCGTGCCGTCGGCAGCGCGATGGCCAACAACCCCGTACCGCTCATCGTCCCCTGTCATCGCGTCCTGCGATCCGACGGATCCCTCGGCGGATTCTCCTCGCCACGGGGGACATCACAAAAACTGCAAATGCTCTTGCTCGAAAACCCCTCCTTCCGCATGATAGTCCCACCGCGCAGCGCCGCCCGAAGCAGGAACGCGGCCGTCGCCGGTTAGCAGACCCCGTTGCGCGAACGCCTCGCGCCGGATCAGTTTACAACGTAGCCCGGAGACGCCCACATGTCTCAATGGTCGAGAAGGGACTTTCTGCAAACCGCGGCCGTCGCCGTGACTGCGGGAGCGCTCAAGCCGGCGCTGGCCGAACAGGACTCCAAGGCCGATGAAGGCGAATCGCCCTCATGCGGTCCGGTGGTCATTTCGAGTGCCAACGGTCTGGCCGCCACGGACATGGCCGCCGCCATGATCCTCGCCGGGGCCGACACGCTCGATGCCGTCATCGCCGGCGTGAACATTGTCGAGGAAGATCCCAACGACATGTCCGTCGGTTACGGCGGATTGCCCAACGAGGACGGCGTTGTCGAACTCGATTCGTGCGTGATGCACGGACCGACGCGCGGTTGCGGCGCCGTCGGCGCCCTTCGCAACATCAAGACCCCGTCACGCGTCGCACAGCTCGTCATGCAGCGCACGGACCACATCATGCTCGTCGGCAAGGGGGCGCTGAAATTCGCAAAGGCGCACGGCTTTATGGAGGAAAACCTCCTCACGGACCAGGCGCGAAAGGCCTGGCTCGACTGGAAGGAGCGAAACTCCCAAAAAGACAACTGGCTTCCGCCGCCGGACCCGCCCCCCGACCCCAACAAGCAATCCGACGCTCACCGCGACTTCGCGTTCACTTACGGAACGATTACGTGCCTGGGGGTGAACCCGTCCGGCGAAATCAGCGGCGTGACCACGACGAGCGGTCTAAGCTGGAAGTTGTCGGGGCGTGTCGGCGATTCGCCGATCATCGGCGCGGGACTCTACGTGGACAACGACGTGGGCGCTGCAGGCAGCACGGGACGCGGCGAGGCCAACATCAAAATCTGCGGCGGGCACACCATCGTCGAGCTGATGCGCCGCGGCGCCTCGCCCGCCGAAGCGGTCATGCAGGCCGTCGAACGCGCGGTCAAGTTCACCGTCGAACCGCGCCTGCTCGACCCTGAGGGCAGGCCCAACTTCGATTTGAAGTATTACGCCGTTTCCAAGGATGGTTGCTTCGCCGGCGCGTCGATCTGGTCCGGCGCCAAGTTCGCGGTCTTCGCCGACGGCAAGAACCGTCTGGAGGATTGCGCGTTCCTCTACGCGCGACCGCCCGCCGTCATACCGTGACGAGCCTCATAAAAAGATTTTCAGCGAGTTATTCCGTTTCCCGGCGACGGAGGACTTGTGTCGGATTCGGGCTTGCGTAAGACAATGCGAATGGCACGCTCTCGACGAGCGTGCCGTTCGCTTTTCTCAATTCGATATTCCGCATTCTCTTTGCCAGGTCACGCCTAGCTGCAGCTTTTCGGCCCTCACCCGCCGCCGCGTCGTGCGACGAGGAAGAAAACCGCTGCCGCCGCGAGAACATAAATCCCGATCTGTTGCCAACTCATCGCATCGACTCCCACCTGGTCCGCCGTGTCATCGTCCGACGCACCCCGGATTCTCAGTGCATCGGCCGAAAGCCGAGGCGCCCGACATGATTATACGATGCTCGACACGATTTGTCCCCCGAATCGCTACGGCGGACTGTTGTACCACAGTCGATACGACGTTAGATTCCGCTCCGCACGGTCTGCAATGGCCCGCGCCCGTACAGGCCTTTGACAAGATTCCGATCGAAAGCAGGCGTATCTTGCGTGCCCTTACATTCAACGGATCGCCGCGATTCCAGCCGAACCGTCGCGACCCCGTGCCCGCGGAAGGCGAAGCCCTCGTCCGTGTGCATCTCGCCGGAATCTGCGCCACGGACCTCCATATCATCAACGGCTACATGAACTTCTCCGGCGTGCTCGGCCACGAGATGGTCGGATCGGTCGTCGCCGGCTCCTCGAAATGGAAGGGCAAGCGCGTCGTTTGCGAGATTAACTGCGTCTGCCGGACGTGCGACATGTGCGTCGGCGGACTCGCCAACCACTGCCGCAGACGAACGATCATGGGCATCGCCGGGCGCGACGGCTGCTTCGCCGACTACGTCGCCGTCCCCGAACGCAACCTGCACGCCGTCCCCGACTCCGTGACCGACGACGAGGCCGTCTTCGTCGAACCGCTCGCCGCCGCCTATCAGGTGCTCACGCAGTGTCCGATCGACGCGCGGATGAACGTGAGCGTGGTCGGAACGGGGCGGCTCGGCCTGTTGATCGTTCAAGTGCTCGCACAGACGGGATGCAAGCTGACCGCCGTCGGTCGCAATCCGGCGAAGCTCCTCTTGTGCGAAAAACGCGGCGTGCAGGGGATCGACGTGGCTGACTTCGTACCTCAGAACGATCGCGACCTTGTCGTGGAGTGTACGGGTTCGCCCGAAGGCCTCAACATCGCCATGCAGCTCGTCCGCCCGCGCGGCACGATCGTGCTCAAGAGCACCTGCGCCGACGCGACGCCCGGCTCGCTCAATCTGGCCCCGCTCGTAGTCAACGAAATCAAGCTGATCGGCAGCCGTTGCGGTCCGTTTCCCGAGGCGATCAACGCCCTCGCCCGCAAGGCCGTCGAGGTCCGTCCGCTCATCTCGCGCACCTTTCCGCTCGAAGACGCCCTGGCTGCGATCGACGCCGCCCGCAAACCGGAGAACATCAAGGTGTTGCTCCGAAGCGCGTAGAGCGGGGCAACACCTGGCGCAGGCCACTTGACCCGCCAAAGTAAACTCGATTGGACGCAGCACTATCGGAGCCAGTCTCCAACACGTTTGATTTGAAGAGGCGGCGTGGGTATCGACTCAATCCGCGTCACAACCCACCGCTCCCGCTCGCGGCGAAACGCGAGCTTCCAGCGCGACGGCAACGCTCCCGCGAATCCTTCCGCCGTACGCACATTGCACGACGCATCGAAGGTCGCGGCCGCACGTTTCTCATCCAGAACTTCGATCTCCAGGCGCTGCAGACGCACCTGGTCCACTCGCACGCGCGTCAGCGCAAGCGTCACTCGTCTGAGCAGTTCCTCGCGGTCCAGTTCTTCCGCCGAAAAGTCCGACGCGATTCGCGCCGAAACCGCGTCCATGTCGCCTTCGTCGACGGCCCGGCCCAACTCCCGGCAAACCGCCGTGATCCGTTCGCGCGGCGTCACCACGGCCATGGACATCGCAACCAGCGCGACCGACGCGGCCGCCCCGATCCACACCCCCCGCACCGTCGCCGCACTCCGCCGCCGTAACCAGAACCAGATTAGCACGAACTCCACGCCGGCGCACCCCACCGCCAGCGCCGCCGGTCGCTCAAATAGAAGACTTAAAATCAATGACTACAGAAGTACCACGAACTGACACTACGAAGCACGCAGGACCGTCATCGACGCAAACGTCGCCGCGCCGCCAATCACCAAATCGCCATATCACCAAATCCCACAATCGTCCATCGACAATCACTCGCACGCCCCCGCCGCGACCAGATCACCCGGCCCCTCCCGCCGCTGCACTTCCGGCCAGTCCGCCGACGAATCATACCAACGCCCCAGCGCCGCCCGCAAATCCGCCGACGTCTTCACCGCGATGAACGCGTCGCGTACCTCCAGCGACAGCGGATGCGATTCGGCATACTTGATCCCGAACTTACGCATCACCTTCCCCGCCGTCGTCTCGCCGTACACCGCCACGCAATCCGCCCAATGCCCCTCGATCGCCCCGCGCTGCTCCGCGATGCTCGGCGGCGGCGGCAGCTCGCGCCCTGCCCACAACGCCCGGCAATCCCCGAAAATCCACGGATTCCCGATACACCCCCGCGCGATCGCCACGCCGTCCACGCCCGTCTCGCGGATCATCCGCATGCAGTCTTCCGCGCCGAACAAGTCGCCGCTCCCCAGAATCACCCGGTCGCCGACGTGCCGCTTGACCCGCGCCAGAAACAACCACTCGCTCGGCCCCACGTACCGCTGCCGCACCGTCCGACCGTGTACCGTCACTGCGGCCACGCCGATCTCCAGGGCGCCGTCGAGAATCCGAAAAAAGCTCCGCTCCGCATCCGCCCCGTCGTCCATCCCCCGCCGCATCTTCACCGTGACCGGCCGACTCTTTCCGACCGCGTCGTACACGCTCTGCACGATTCGCAGCGCGACGTCAGGCTGTGACAGCAGGAACCCTCCGCGACACCGCCCCAGCACTTTCCGCACCGGGCATCCGAAGTTGATGTCGATCACGTCGTAACCGGCGCACGCCAGTTCGAACGCCGCCGGCCCGAACACCTCGGGGTCGGCCCCCATGAGCTGCCCGCCGACCGGATGATCGTCCGGCGCGACGTACAACATCTCCCGTCGCTTCTTGCCCGGTTGCAGGACCAGCCGATCGAGCATCACCTCGTTGAGCGCATACGGAGCACCGAATCGCCGCGCCAGTCGCCGCATGGGCAGATCGCTGTATCCGCTCAGCGCCGCCTGTACGAACGGAACCTCGAACTCAAACGCGCCGATCTTCAGCATGAATCAAGGCCCAATTGCGGTCATCAAAGAGGGAAAGGAGCGGATGTGACGAGACAAACAACGACAATCACGACTCATTCGATCTTCGACATTCGTCATTCGACATTCTACTCGAATACGCGTCGTTGTCGCGCCGCCGGAATCTCAAGCTGCTGCCGATACTTCGCCACCGTTCGCCGCGAAATGTCGATCCCGTCTTGCTTCAGCAGCGCGGCGATGTGAACGTCGTTGAGCGGATTCTTGCGATCTTCGGCGCCCACGATCTCGCGGACCCGCGACTTCACGTGATCCCACCCGACGGTCTCTCCGTCTTCCGTCTCCGTCCCGCCCGTAAAAAAATATCGCATCGGCAGCACGCCCCGCGGCGTCTGCACGTACTTGTCCGCCACCGTCCGGCTGATCGTCGACGGATCGCACGACAGCTCCGTCGCCAGATCGCTCATCCGGCAGATCTTCAGCCCCGCCGGCCCCACGTCGAAAAAGTCCCGCTGCTTCTCGGCGATCGCCCGCGACACCTGCAACAACCGTGAATGCCGGAAGTTGATCGCATCAATCAGCGCTGACGCCTCCTCGACGTGCTTCTTGGCGAACTCCCGCTCCTCCTTGTCGTTCTCCTTTGACTTGGCCAGCGCCACGATGTCGTCACGCAACCGCAACTGCGGCATGTTCCCCCGCGCCAGCCGCACCGTCAGCCCGTCGCCCGAATCAGCGTACTCCACGATCACATCGGGACGGATCGGCGGAACCGACCGATCCCCCACCAGATGCCCCGGATGAAGATACAACCGCGAGCGCATCGCCTTCAACGCCTCGGTGATCTCACCGATCGAATACCCCGTCGCCTTCGCCACCGCGGGCAACCGGTTGTGTACAAGGTCGTCAAGGTGATGCTCGATCAACCGCCGCTCAATCGTGTTGTCGCCCGGCAGCGCATCGAGTTGGAGCAACAGACACTCCGTCGACGTCCGTGCGGCCACGCCCGTCGGCTCAAGCCGCTGGACTTCCTTCAGCGCCTTCTCGATCGTCTCCGCCGCAAGCGGCGGACGGAGCTGCTCGCCGATCTCCGCAAGCGGCTTTCGCAGAAAACCATTCGGCTCGATGCTGTTGATGATTGCAACGCCCGCCCGGCGGATATCCTCGTCCACTTCCACCAGCGCCCATTGCTCCAGCAGGTTCTCGTGAAGGTTGATCTCCCGCCCGGCAGTGTTCGCCATCGCCCCCATCTTGGCGTCCGACTCGTCGCTTCCCGAAGAACGACGCACCCCCGCCGAACCCCGATCGAACCACTCCGGTTCGAAGTCGCGCGCGAATCGGTCCAGCCGCGCGAATCCGTTCTCCTGCTCCTTTCGCTGCTCGCTCCGCCCCTCGACGCGCTCCCCATCTTCCGGTGCGATCACGACCGGCTGGGGCTCGTCAAGCTCCAGCGCCGCATTGGTCTCCAGCGCTTCCGCCACATACGCTTCCAGTTCCGCGACCGGCTTTTGCAGCACGGCCATCGACTGGATCAATTGCGGAGTGAGCCTCTGCTCCATCCGCATCTGCTGGCCGAGAGTCTGTGAAAGATAATGTGACATCACAACATTACGCCACACGGAGCCGCGGGCTTCAGCCCGCACGACCGCTGGATCGGGCTCATTCTTGAGGAATGAGCGCCACCGACGAATTATAGCATTACGGCGTAAAATTGCGCGAAGGTCGACAGATCGGATCCTTGTTGAGTTAGAGGGGCGTCCGGCCTCGAATCGCCGATTCCAGCATCCCCACCGATGCGTATTCGATCTGCGATCCGACCGCCAGTCCCCTCGCCGGACGGGTAATGCGGACCTTGGTGTCTGCAAGCAGGCTTTGAATATGAAGGGCCGTACCGTCCCCTTCCAGCGTCGGGTTCAGCGCCAGGACGACCTCGCGAACGGTTCCGCCGCGCGTTCGTTTCAGCAACGCATCGAGCGTCAAATGCTCCGGACCCACCCCCTCCAGGGGGGCAAGGTGGCCCATCAGAACATGATACACTCCGCGAACCAGCCCCGTCGCCTCCAGCGCCAGGACGTCCTTGGGTTGTTCGACCACCCAGATTTCTCCGTGATCGCGCCGTTCGTCCGCGCAGATCGCGCACGGATCGCTCTCCGTCAGGTTGTAGCAAGTGCCACAGTGTGTCACCTTATCCTTGACGTCGAGGATCGCCTGGGCGAGCGCCGCCGCGTAGGTCCGCGGCTCGCGAAGAATGTGAAACGCCAGCCGCTCCGCGCTGCGCGCGCCGATCCCCGGCAGATCTTCAAGCCGTTCCTTCAACCTCGCCAGCGACTCAATCGGTTCTCGACTCATGGATGTGCGCATCGCCCCGCCCCGCGTAATCCATCCCCCCTTACCAAGGGGGGACACAGGGGGGTCCAATCACCAAATCGCCAAATCAGAATCGCCTCACGCTCCTCCGCCAAGCATCTGGGAAAGCCCGCCCAAGTCCATGCCTCCCGTCAGCGCGCTCATCTCCTGCTTCATCGCCTCCTGCGACTTGCCGACCGCCGATCCGACGGCCGCCTTCACCAAATCCTCCAACAGTTCCACGTCCGCCGTGGCCTTGGGATCAATTTTGATGTCCACAAGCGTCCCCTTCCCGTCCACAATCGCCCGCACAAGCTCGCCGCCCGCAACCCCCTCATACCGCCGCGCAGCGAGCGTCTCCTGCATCCTGGCGAGATTGCCCTGCAGATCACGAGCCGTTTTCAACAGTCCGGCAAAGTTTCCAAGACCACCCAGCATTCATTCACCTCTTCGACCGACCAGTCAATCCGAGCCGCGGGCTTCAGCCCGCGCGACCCAATCAATCTAATTCACAAGCTTTTCCTCGCGCTGCACCGCAAATTGTGACGAATCGACTTCACCCCGCCGCAAACAAACTGCTGCCTTCCTCCGCCTCATCGGTAGATGCGGGAGACGCCGCTGCCGGCGATTCGGGTCCGGCCGGGCGAACGTCGAGCAGCGTACCTTCCACCGCCTCCTTCACCTTCCGCACCAGCGGATCGTTGATCGCCCGCTCCCATTGTTTCGGATTTCCGATCGACGGCGGGGTTGGGAGTTTCGCCGCTCCGGGCTCAATCGTGTCGTTTTTTTTTGCGTCGGTCGGCCCGGGCGGCGCGGCCTGCCGCGAGGCGGGCGGCGATTCCGCAGGTGATGTCGAGGCCGACTCCAACCGTTCCAGCAGCGGCGCGATGTCGCTGAACTGCCGGCTCATCGCCAACCGCACGACGGCTGCGTCCGCCAGCGCCCGCGCCGCACCGCTCGATCGCACGCTGTGACGCAGATCCTCCAGCAAGGCGATCATGTACACATAGGTCGGCGCGTCGAACTGCCCGGCCTGTTCCGCGAGCGTCGAACGCATCGCGTCGCCCACGTCCACAAGGTCCGTGTCCGCGCCGCAGACGCGAATCAACATCAGCGTGCGGACGTGATCGATCAGATGATCGCAGAACCGATCCACGGTTCGGCCCGTCTGCAACGCCACATCGAGCGCGAGAAGCGCTCCCGCCGGGTCGGACCGGGCGACCGCTTCCAACACCGCGAGCGAAAGTTCGTCGTGCGGCGGCGGAATCACTTCGTCCACGACCGCGCTGGTGAGTCTCTGCGGATCATACGAGAGGAGCTTGTCGAGCAGCGAGAGCGCGTCGCGCATCGAACCGTTCGCCAGTCGCGCGATGCGCCGCAGCACGGCCTCATCCGCCTGAATCCCTTCGGTCTGGGCGATCGTCGCCAGATGCGCGGCAATCGCCCGGACGCCGATCGCGCGGAAGTCGAAACGCTGGCAGCGGCTCTGAATCGTCGCGGGAACCTTGTGCGTCTCGGTCGTTGCGAGAATGAACTTCACATGCGACGGCGGCTCCTCGAGCGTCTTGAGCAGCGCGTTGAACGCCCCCGCGCTGAGCATGTGGACTTCGTCGATGATGTATACCTTGAAGCGCGCTCGGGCCGGATGAAGCGTCGCATTGCCACGCAACTCGCGGATGTTGTCCACGCCGTTGTTGCTGGCCGCGTCGATTTCAACCACGTCGATGTCCTGTCCCTCGGCCACCGCCGTGCACGACGCGCACTTGCAGCACGGCGTCGGTGTCGGTGCGTCGGCGGCGAGACAGTTGAGCGCTTTCGCCAGAATGCGGGCCATCGAGGTCTTCCCGACTCCGCGCGTGCCCGTAAAAAGATATCCGTGGTGAACTCGCCCGGAGCGGATCGCATTCTTCAGCGTGGTGGCGATCGCTTCCTGCCCGACGACTTCATCGAACGTCGTGCTGCGATAGGCCCGGGCAAGAACGCGGTACGACATGCCAACCCCACCATTCCATCAACAATCAGAGCCGGGAGCGTCAGCGACCGGTCCACGAGACCCGGCAAAGCCTGACAAACAAGCTGTGGCGATGCTCCAAGCCGACCCCACCGATTCGCCGGCGCTGAGTGACGACCAGGTGATCCACGGCACCTGAATGAGCCAGATGGGCTGCTCTGTTTCCAGCCTGACCCGTTGCCTGAACCACCCACTGCATGGGACCTGGTCGTCACTCAGCGTCGCAGGGCGAGGCCGATTCGCCGCCGAACCGGCATGGTATCGTAGAGTCGAATCACGGCGCAAGCAAACTTGATTACCCCGACCGTACCGGCGGTCTCGTTGTCCTTTCATTCCCGATCTGCTTCGGCGGCAAGAGGGGCGAAAAGACCGTTATTCAACGTGCGGCCGTCGTTCGCACAGCATCGGACGCCTCTTGTTTGAGCCGGCCTTGGAGGACGACTACACTCCCGCCATGGCGCCCGATCAGCCGCGAACGCGATGGACAACCGAGACCCTCTCGGCTCAAAACCTCCGTGGAGCGGACGACCACGACGCGGCATGGCGTGCCCGGCTCATCACTCCCGACGATCCCGACTACGACCAAGCCCTTCATCTTGCCGTCGTCGGCAGGGCGCCGCGACACAGCGGACGGCGTCATCCGGCCGTCGTCGAACTCTTATCTGACGTGGCTGCGGGCCCCCTGCGGATCGCACTGGTTCACGGTGCGTTCCGCAACGGCGGTCTGGTCAGTGCGGTCCTCGCGGTCGAATCGCCGGGCGGATCGGCTTTGGTGCTCATCCCGCATGACGACTTTGAAAGCGACCGGCTCCCGGGTACCGGACTCGCGCTTCGCGCCCTCGCATCGGCGGCCTGGACGCGGTCGGCCATTCTGCTCGAAGTTCTTTTGCCGCCGGAGCTTGCGCATCTGGCGGACATGCTGAAAAGTGCGGGATTCCGACACTTAACGAACCTTCTCTATCTTCTTCGTTCGACCGTTTCAAGTCCGGCGTTTCAAGCACGCGGGACGAACTTTGGCGCGTTGACCTGGGCTACCTACTCCGAAAGCACCCAGTCGCTTTTTTGCGAAGCCGTCCGCCGAAGTTACGTGCAAAGTTCGGATTGCCCGGAGCTTACGGCGATCCGCACCCCGCAGCAGGCCATCGCCTCACACCAGACAGCCGGCACCCACGACCCCAACCTGTGGTTTGTGGCCATGCGGGCGAATGATCCCGTCGGCGTACTGCTGCTGAGCCGGATGCGACGGCAGCCGGCGGTTGAGATCGTCTACATGGGCGTAGCGCAACCCGCGAGGGGTACGGGGGTTGCGGACGCGCTGATGGTTCGCGCCGTGGAGACGGCGCGCTCCGCCAGTGCCACAAGAATGGCACTCGCCGTGGACGCCCGAAACGCTCCCGCACGGCGTTTTTACAGCCGATGGGGCTTCGTTGAAGTCGGCGGCCGTTCCGCGTGGATCGCAACTCCGGGTGATACCGAAACTTGGAATCCACGTCGCGGTTTTCAACACTAGAAACGCCGAATTCACGGCACGCCGCGGACCGAAAATCGTCAAATTTTTTTTGACCATAACCACTTGTCAATTCTAAGCCCACGGCGATGCGCCGCGCGCGAGGCCGGATTTCTTGTTGACGTACCGCCGAGGGACTGATAACTTGCGGGTGTGCGACATTCATCGCACTCAAACGACGCGGCGCGGGCGGGCAAAACCGAAAACGAGCGCCGCCTTTCGAGTATTGTTGCAGATTTGCAGGTGGTCGGAGTTCAACGCGCCGCCGCGGCGGCCGTGCGGGCCTTCGGTATGCCCAAGGAGGTTACGGTGATCACGTGCACGCAAGACGCCGGAACGGATATCGAGACACGAATCGCGGCCAAGTTAGGTACACAGAAATACGGCGTGTGGTTCAAGAACGCCACCAAACTCACGCTGACCGACCGCCATGTCCACGTTAGTGCGCCCAACCACTTCGTGAGCGACTTCATCGAGCGCAACTTCACCGACACGATTCTCGAGGCGGGCCGCGAAGTCACCGGTTCCGAATTGACCCTCAGCTTTGCCATCGACCCGGACCTCGCGCGCCGCGTCGACAAGAAGCAGCCCGACCGACAGGTCGAGTTCGTCGCCAGCCAGCCAGAACGACGCGCTCGTGAACACCGTCGCGCTGGAAGCCTGCCCGAAGTCACGCACCTGAAAGGCGCCTTCGCCGACTTCGTCGTCGGCGCGTCCAATCGCCTCGCCCACGCCGCGGCGCTCAGTGTCGCCGAGAATCCGGCTACGCAATACAACCCCCTGTTCATCCACGGCGGTTGTGGCCTGGGCAAGACCCATCTCCTGCAGGCGGTCTGCAACGCTTTCAAGGAGAAGCATCCACAGCTTCGCTGGCGATACGTCACCGGCGAGGATTTCACCAACGATTTCATCTGCGCCGTCAAGGGCCGCGAGATGAACGCGTTCCACGACCGCTATCGCAACCTCGACGCGTTGGTAATCGACGACGTTCACTTCCTCGCCAACAAGCGGGCCACGCAGGATGGTTTTCTGCAAACATTCAAGGCCATCGACGCCGCTGGAAAGCAGATCGTGCTCGCCTCCGACGCGCACCCCAAGCTGATCGGCCAGTTTTCCGATTCGCTCGTCAGCCGCTTTCTTGCGGGCATGGTCGTGCGGATCGACGCGCCCGACTTCGATGTGCGCGTAAATGTACTTCGCCGTCGAGCCGAACGTCTCAAGGCCGACATCAGCGACGCCGTCCTCCAGCACATCGCCGAAAGTTTCCGCACCAACATTCGCGAGCTGGAAGGCGCGCTGCTGAAGGTCTTCGCCCACGCTCAGGTAACGGGTCAGTCGATCACCACGGCGCTGGCCGATCAGGCCCTGCGCGACCTCGCCCGCCACACGGCGCCGGTCGTCCTGCTCGCCGACATCGAAAACACAGTGTCGATCCATTTCGGTCTAAGACCGGCCGATCTCCATACATCGCGGAAATCACGGACGATCGCCCTGGCGAGGGGAATCGCGATGTATCTCGCGAGAAAGCACACGGACCTCAGCTTTCCGGAGATCGGCCGCTTTATGGGCAACAAGAATCACTCCACGGTGATTCTCGCGAACCGGCGGATCGCCGCCTTGCTCAACTCGAACGCCTCCGTGCAATGGCTCACCCCCGCCGGTCCGCGTAACAAGAACATCGCGATCATTGTCGAAGACCTCGAAGAGCAGGTCATCGCCGGCAACGGTCTGCCCGCGACGCGAAAGACGTAGGACGGCCAACAACCGGCCAATCCGAGCCGCGAGCGTCAGCGACCGGAAAACCTCCCCCCTTACCAAGGGGGGATCAAGGGGGGTCTGTTCAGCCGTGTCGTTTCCGCTCCACGCTCTGATCGCCTTTAGTCCCGGTCGATCATCACCCCCGCAAACGCCCGCGCGCAAAAAAGCGGCGGCCGATGCGTTCGACCGCCGCTTGGTGTCTCAATTGTCGTCGGGGGCAATCAGAACGATCACCCACCGCCGGCCGTTATCAAAATCGTGTCGCTATCCGATGCCAGCTCGCCCGCCGTGCCGAACAGACGCGCAATAATCTCGATCGTCTGCCCGGCCCCGGTGTTCACCGTCAACACGCCTGTCTCCTGATCGATCGAAACGTTCACGCCCGCCGGCAGACCCCCGTCGTTCGGACTCGACGCGAAGAATAGCAGTTGGAGGTCCTTCCCGGCTAGCGTCTGGGGATCGGTGGTGCTTCCGTTGACCAACGTGAAATTGTACAGGTTAACCGTGGTCCCCGTGCTTACCGTGTCCGGCAGCGTTACATCCACCGTCGCGACCTGGATCGGTACGGTCAACTTGCCGCCCTGCACGGCTCCCGTCTGCCCCGACGTGCAATTGATTACCGCGATAAAGTGCAAATCGGTCGTCGCGGTCACCTGCGGAGCGCTAAAGGTCGCTGACCGGCTCCCCTGCGGTTGATTGAGCGCGACTTTCGTGGGGTCGCCCACATCCTGTACCCATACGGGTATCAACGCCTGGTTCACCCCGTCGGCCAGATCGATCGTCACCGTATCGCCCGGCTGCGCCGCACCGCTGCTCTTGGTCCCCACGGCTGTCGGGCCTGATGTCGTCACAGGCCTCGTTAAGACCTGCATCGTATCGCTGCCGTTGCTGAATCCAACCGCCGTTCCCGTTGCCTGGAATGTCAATACCTGCGTGGCGCCCGAACTGCTTGTGGGCGCCTTGAACGTCGTGGGGTTGGCAGCGCCGACGACTCCCACCGGCGGACCGCCAGGCTGCGTCCAGGTGATGGTTTGCGCCGCGGGCGTCACCGGTGTAGCGGTCAGCGTCACCGTCGACCCCGGACAGATGTTCTGCTGATCCGCTCCCGCGTTCAGCGTCGTCGCCTGCGGCGGCGGCGGCGGCGGCGTCCCGCCCCCGTCCTCGCACGCGTCGCCCTTGCCGTCGCCGTCCGCGTCCGCCTGGCTCTGATTCGAGTCAATCAGGCAATTGTCGCAGGCGTCCCCAAACGTATCGCCGTCCGAATTGGTCTGATTCGCGTTGGCCTTGGTCGGGCAATTGTCACATGCGTCCCCGACGCCGTCGCCGTCGGTATCGGTCTGACTGATGTTGTTCACGGTATCGCAGTTGTCGCACGCGTCGCCGAGCGTGTCGGTGTCCGAGTTGGTCTGCGCCGGGTTACTGGCCGTCAGGCAGTTGTCCTGATCGTCCGGCACGTCGTCTCCGTCGCGATCGCCCGTGCAGACATCGCCGACCCCGTTGCCGTCTGCATCCACCTGATCGGCGTTCGCGTCGTTGGGACAATTATCGCAAACGTCGCCGACCCCGTCCCCGTCAGAGTCGGCCTGCGTCGGATTAAAATCATCCTGACAATTGTCGCAAATGTCGCCGACGCCGTCCCCGTCCGAGTCCGCCTGATTGGCGTTCGCGGTGGCCGAACAATTGTCACAATCGTCTCCGGCGCCGTCGCCGTCCGTGTCGGCCTGATCCGGGTTCGCGATCGTCAGGCAATTATCGGTTTCGTCATCGGCCCCGTCGCCGTCGCGATCGCCTTCGCAGGCATCGCCCACCCCGTTGTTGTCCGCGTCCGCCTGGTCCGCATTCGCATCGGCCGGGCAGTTGTCGCAGGCATCGCCAACCTCATCCTCGTCCGCGTCCTCCTGATCCGCGTTGCCGATCGTCGCGCAGTTGTCGCAGGCGTCGCCGCTTCCGTCGCCCTCCGCGTCGGCCTGATCCTCATTGACGGCGTCCGGACAGTTGTCGCAGGCATCGCCGACGCCGTCCGCGTCCGCATCCGCCTGCTCCGAGTTGTCCACGTCGCGACAGTTGTCCGATGCATTCCCGACGCCGTCCCCGTCCGAATCGCCCTGCTCGGGGTTCGGCTCGTCCGGGCTGTTATCGCAGGCGTCGCCGACGCCGTCCTCATCCCGATCCGCCTGGTCCGGGTTCGACACGCTTGGACAGTTATCGCTCGTATCCGAGGCGCCGTCGCCATCGGTATCGACCCCCCGCCCGTTGATCGTGCATCCCCGCCCCAAGTTCCCGCAGCCGATCATGACGCAAAGCATCATGCACCCGGAAACACCCACAATTCGACTCATGCCTAATCGGCCCGCCCAATGCAAAATGCTCATCAGTCACCTCAAAATTGTATATTTGTCCTAAAACTCTCTAACAGAACCGGGAGCGGAAGCGACCGCCCAACGTTACTCAGCATAGGGACCATGACCCCGCGCTCCCGCTTGGGGTTCTGTTAGAGCCTCTAACCACCCGATCCCGCGATTCTACCCCCCAACCAACCGTCCGGCAATGATTCCGGCTCGTATACCACACCGCCGCGTCCGTGACACTTCCGGCGGGTCTGTTGCGCCGCGCCGGAACCGTCTGATCCGAACCCGGAGCGCAAGCGACGGGTCAATCCGAGCCAGGAGCGTAAGCGACCGGGCCCTTTATGTGTCACCGGCGCCTTTCAATATCCGGGGACTGGGCGCAAAGGCGACCGTGGTTCTTATCGGTCAGGTGGCGTTAGAGCGTGTATAAAAAGCCCCTCTCCCCCTGCTTGAGTGGACCGTGACACTTCCAGCGGCGTGAAAATCCGAACCCCAAGCGCAAGCGCGGGGCGGTCCCTGCTGGCCGCATGACCTGCAATCAGAACCCCGACCGGAAGGGAGGGGCCATGCTACGGCATATTTGTTGCCGTCGCGGCGTTGGCAACTTGGCCCGTCGCTGGCGCTTCCATGAGCGTGTCCGTGTCAAGGGCGGGACGTTCTGT
>ERZ1292630.603-Hain-H41-02um-R3-603-length-36756-cov-8_pt2 | contig 18507 bp, 6 predicted proteins | sample MGYA00564408_ERZ1292630 | MGnify/ENA primary metagenome ERZ1292630 (study PRJEB36523, sample SAMEA6512641) | groundwater metagenome | collected 2019-01-08 | study: AquaDiva: Metagenomics assemblies of 32 groundwater samples
TCACGCCCAATATGGTGTGCATCCTCCCGGAGAATCTGCCGCGATGAGGGATAGGCAGCGTCTCCCCCTGCATCTCCGCGAGGCGAACCCGCCGTTGGTGCGCTCGACATCGCCGTGGCCGCATCCGCGGCATGTTGAGCGCGGCGCGATAGCAATATGGCATACACGCCGCCGCAGAGGCTCACGAGGACGCCGATGCGATAGACGTCCGCCTGGCGGGAGTGCGCGTCGTCGCCACGGACGGCGCTAGACATGGCCGCGCCGACAAAAAGCGCCGCCAAGTGAAGGGCAAGCATCCCTGGCAGCAGCTGATGCCGCCTGCCGCCGCCCGCGTGCGATGACGAGAGAAGGGTTGAGGCGGTTGAACGATGCCGATACTGCTGCTGATCGCTTTGGCGGAGCAATAGATGCATGTCCTCTCTCCTCCGAACCGCACTGAGCGCGAGACCCAGCACCAATGCCACGGCGCAAGGTAGCACGGGCGCCACGAACGCTTCCACGAGAAGAAACACAATCGTCGGGCTCCACGGCAACGACTGGTTGGGGCTACTGGTAGGAACGGGCAAGGCGACGAGGCTCGCGACGAGAAAAGCGACACCGTAGAGGGCGGCGATCACCGCCAACCAACAGAAGCCGATCATCCGGTGATGTTGCTGATGCCCCCGTAGGACCAAATCCGGCGACGACGACGACGCGGCTGCGCGGTGGGCGGCGGTTGCTGTCAAAGATTGTCGTGGCAGGACCGAAATGAGCTGCGACACGCCCGGGACGAGCACGATCGACACGACCGCGATCATCACGGCGTTGATCCACAGAGCCGCGGCCGCCATCGCGGGAGACGCTCGATTTTGAGTGACCAGCACCGCCGATGGGCCGGCCCGGGACGACGACCCCGCGTCCAGGACGGAGGGGATCACGATCGCGGCGTACTTTGACGCCGTGACGTGCGCGCCGAGAAACCACCCAGTGAGAAGGGATAGGGGCAGCACATCGAGCGACGTTTCGATGAGAAAATCGGTGCCGAATCGAGGCTGCTGCGCGGCGTGGAGCGGAATGAGTACGGAGGCCGTCGGGTCCCGCGGGCGCTGCTGGTCGTCGTCATCGTCGCCGCCGTCGTCGCCACCGCCACTGCCGGTACTGTCTTCGTTGTACCTTAACCCGCCGTGGTCAGCAGTCGTCATGATGACGGATCGTCGGTCGGCCCCTTTCGGCGATGTTGACCGCGCCGAGGGGGAGGACTCGGCTCTCAAAGGCTTAGCCGCAACCGCAACCGCGTTACTTGTGACGAGTCGTGCCGAAGGACGGCGGGCCTCTGCCAAGGGCGGCAAGCCAACTCCTTGTTGTGGTGAGGGGCGATGATGTTGGTCGGGTGGTGATGCCGCTGGGGTCGTTGTATTATTGTTATACGGTCGCCCATGTGGATCGCTTTCCGATGATGAGGTCTTACCGACGACCGCGGGGACGATCGAGGCAGCGGTGGTTGCCGTTGGCGTCAGGTCCTGGGATTCCCTTGGGGGTAGTGTTTGCCGGTTGATTGGCGCACCGATCCCGGTACTTTCTCCCGCAGGCTGTCGTCGGAGATCACGAAGCATAAATTATAATGCGTCGATGCGAGAGACCCGAAAAGGGCAGGCGAAGAAGACAAAGGAAGAGACGCCAATCAAATACCCACTGGTGGTGAGAGAGTGTGTGTGAGCGAGGAAGGAAGGAGGGAGGGGAGAGACATGAAAACACAACCCCCTTGACAAGCAAAAGGAGGATCCCGGGCACAAGCGAAGGATGGCTCGCCTGATTGAGCAGAAAGCAAAGAAAACCGCACTGAACTGCCTTGCAGGAGGAGGGTGAAAAAAACCAGCCGTTTTTCTTCCCTGCGATTGAAAATGCGTGTGTGTGGTCACCCCTAAAAAACCCGAACGACCCTTTCCTCACAAAATATTGTCGTCTTCGGTGTCAGCACACAAGGCACTTCTTCTGCTGCTCCCTGGCCTTTTTCATCTGATTGATGCCCTCCAGCACTTGCCCCTCCGCCTTTTCGACGTTGTACTCAATTCGGTCGAGCATGGTTCCCTGCTCCAAGATGAGCGCATGCATTTCTTTCGCCATCGCCTGCAGCTCCAGCAATTCTTGCAAAATTTTCCTGACCTCCGTGTTCTGCTCCTGTGCCACGTTGTCCATTTGCAACAGCTCGTCGATTTCGGCCTGTGAGTACCCGAGCTCGAGATAGCTGCAAACCTTGTCCTCCTGCGCGAATTTTCGCTGCGTCTCCTCAGATGACCCCATGTTGCGAAACTTTTGACGCTTGGCGTCTAGTTTGCGCAAGTGATCGGCGTGGCCTTGCTCCACAGCCTTGAACCGAGCAAGCAGCGTGGAAAAACGGCTAGAAAGCTGTCGTTTAACATTGCTCGCCAACGTCGCTTCCTCAGGGTCGTTTTCGTCTCTCACTCGAATCCCTTGTTTGATGAGCCGTTCCATCTCCTTCAGCAGCCGCTGGACGTCCTCGGCGAACTTATCTAAGTCGCGCTTTTCTTGATCTTCGACTTCTGGTGGTCTGAACTTCGCCGCGAAAAAGTCTCGCTGCGCAGACTGAAGTTTGTCCAGACGCGACGATACGCTGGCTTCGAGATCTCGAAAACTTTGCACGGCGGTGACCCAACTCGGTGGGATCGATGACGACGACCCCGCGGCACCGCTCTCTTCATTGTTGGCACCGAGGTGATCTTCAGCCACTACGAGTTTCTTTGGCGGAGGTACACCGAGCCATTCTTTTTGCCTCTGCGCGGCGGTTCGGAACGCGATAAACTCAACGGTTCGTACTCGATGGACACTTGGGAGCCACGCAGAGGACGACGCGACCGCGGGGGACGACACCGTGCCGGCGGCCTCGACGGATGCCATCTTCCTAGGGTAGGTGGATACGTTCGTGACAGACACTTTGTCGCTGTCCTCCCGACCGTCGTCACCCTTATTCTGCGGTTGTGGACCCAAAGGTGGCAAAGGTGTTGCCACCACGCCTTTCTCCGGACCTCCCTCTCGGTCGCTCGCCGTAGAACGGGAAAGGCGAAGAAGTGAGTGATCGCCACTCCTCCGTTCGCTTACAGTAGTACTGTAGTTGTCAATACTTTCGTCGTCATCATTTTGGAAATGGAGGGACGAAGGAGAAAAAAATGCGGCCAGGGGCCAAAAGGGGTCGCATGAATTGTGCCAATCCGAGGGGGTAGCCTGGGAGGAGAGTATGCGGACGCAAACGGCGCCAATGCCAAATGCGTGCTTTTTTGCGCTCTCTCTCTCGCGTGGTTACCGGCTGCGCTCCTCAGTTTTCGACGCCACCGACGGCTGCCGTTGTCGCCAGTTGGTATTGCCTGTAGGCGGAAGCGGTAGCGTTTCACTGAGCCACCCGACGACGGTATACTTTTCTCGAAATCGTTCCTCCCACTCGTCCAGCGATTTGACTTGATCCGGGGAGAGATCCACCGTCCAGTCCATGTTCGACTCATCGCTACCAATCTTCACCTTGGCAAATTGGCGGCTCACGTCCTTCCCCGCAAACACCGCATAAGGACCTTCGGGCCCATAAAAGTGCGGTGCGACGTTGTAGACGCTCCCACGAACACTCACGAAAACGAGGCCGGCGTAATTCGGGTCCATGCGCAAAACACTATGTTCTGCTCCGTTCCGCTTTTGCCGCTGCTGCGACTCAACCTCCGTTGCGGGGAAGATCGTCTCTGCAGCTTGGGTTGTCATCAAGGCGATGCGACGTCCATCCGCCAATCGATATCCCCCCATTTCGTCGCCTTCGGCCGGGTCATCCGCCACCTGCTGAACGCCTCCGGTGCTGCCGGACGACAACGCACTTTCCGTTTTCGGAGCCCTCGCGGCTGGCCGATCGCCGCCACCGCCGCGCTTCATCAACTCCAGAACGGTATCCTTCGAGTTGCACATCCCATCGTAAAGCGACAACTCAGCGACTGTAAACGGCCGGGGGACGAAGACACTGTCCGGCATCGGACACTCAATCTTTTCACGGCTTCGAAAATATCTCACAAGGACTAAGAACGCTACGGACCCCGCAACGAGGCCGATCATAAATTGTGAAAACAACGACGGCGCCGTGTCGGCCCCACCACCACCTTTTGCTGGAGGGGATGAATCGGGAAAGGATCCGCCGCTCATCGAGATGTTGTTGCTGTTCCAATGGTGGCCATCCGACCGCGGGCGAAACGAGGAGGAGGCGGCATCATCCGCGGTGCTGTCCGCCGCTCCAGAGAAAAAAGCGAGGTAAGCAGCCACGAGGATGGACACCGGGAGACAGAGAAGCTGCAAGAATGAGAAGCACATTCCGATACGAAACTGCATCGGTGACGAAGCCGTCGGCGTCGCGCCCATCATGGGAGGCATACTGTATTTTCTCGGAGAGAGACGCACTCACTCACACACACTCTCGGTTTGTTCACGAACAGTATTCTTCTTTCCAAAGTACTACTTTCCACATTCGTGAACGACGACCAATTCACAAAGGTCAACATCCTCGCACCAACCACGGGACAATGATGAGGGGGCCGGTCTCTTCGAGTGAAAAAACCAAAAGTGCACTTCTGGACGTTGTATGTGGCCTTGTTCTACACTTGGAGGCTCTGTATGTTTTTGTCTCTTTTCGTGGGTCACAACGATCGCTGCTTGGACGCGGCCGTGGTCGCGGTGAGGTCCCACTTGAGCGCATCCATCTCGACGGAGTCACCATACGGACCGAAGTCGTAGCGATCCCAAAACGGACGTACCCCAATGACTGTCGACGCAGGCGGTTGTTGCTTTTGGCTGCTGCCGCATGATGGCTTCGATGACTTGGTCGTGATCACGTCCAACACGGCGACGCGAATGCCGCCACTATTCGTGGTTGTGGCAGCGGCGGCAATGTCGGAATCGGTCGATGGCGAAAGCAGCGCATTTTTCACGGAAATGTTGATGTTGAGAAGCGTCTTGTGGGCAAACGCCGAAACTTGTTTTGCCAACCGCAGCGTTTCATCCAGTGTGCTGCTGCTGGTGGTCTCTCCGGCTTGTCGTTCATTGCTATTCGTTGCCAGGGAAGACGATGATGACGTTGGAACTGGCTTCCGACACCGCTGAGCGGCAAGACGGTAAACGTCGATCAACACCTGAACACCATCATTGCGAGGCGAGGGAATGGCGGCGTGCTGGCTGCTGTTGCCGAGGCGGCCTGAGGGGGGCCGCTGCCCTCTGGGGACCGCCGCCCCTCTCGAGGAAGACGACCACCATGCCGACGACGGTCTGCCGCCATCCCCAGCGGTGCCACATCGGCTCACTGGCCGACTGTCCGCCAACGGCTCCATGTCCAGTTCACCGTCAAATGTGAATCTGAGCAGCTGTTCAACATTCACATCGCTGTGGACGGTGAGGACATGAATGAGCACGATAGCGCCAAAGACAAGTTCCCCGGAGCGCCGGCGCCGCCGGAGCAGGCGAAGTGCGTTGCTTAGCACATGGAGACGGGCGAAGAAGCCTTTGACCGGCGCGGAGGGAGCGCAAATAGTGGCAAAGGTGTCGAGTAGAGCGAACACGACGGTGTCGGGCGCGATGTGCCGATTGGCCGCTTCGACGGCGAAAGGGTTCGGAGGATGACTACGGCCAACGCCTCCGCCGCCACTCTGAGTGGCAGTAGAGGACGCCGCCTTCATCGGCTGTTGCTGCGCAATCACCGAAAGGGCATCGCAAAGCACAGCAGCGGATTCCGCGTGGAAAGGCAAACGCTCGATGACGAGGCAGCAGCAGCGAAGCGCCGCATAATTGGATAGCGACACGGCGATGCGAGCACCATCACCCCTCCGCGCTCCTCCATCTACACTCTCCTCCTCGGTGCGAGACATCTCGACAGGGAACGCCGCGTCCTTGAGCACGAGCACGATTTCGTCCACCGAACGGGCGTCCCAAATTACCTCCCCGTCAACACAGACATCAAACTGACCGCCGCCATCGGTGCATTGGGAGTTTGTCGCCTCGCCGATCATTCGAAGGCAGTCATCCTCCGCTGTATCTGGGCAAATGAGAAGCCGGTTGAGCGACGCAATGACACCGTTGCGACGCTGCAGGGCTCGTTGTAGCGCGGCCATTCCCGCACAACAATGATACGGTGATTTGCCTTTGGCAAACGAAAAATTGGGGATCTGGGTTGTTGCCAACAGTTGGCACCAAAACTTTGAATTCACAACGGTTTAAATTGTGTACTCATGTAAATCATAGACCATGCGATACCTTCCGCGTGAAATTCTGCATCGCACGCAGTTGGCCCCTCTCCCCCCGGTACGGGGGGAACGAGAATAAGATTTGTGACGGTCAGAGAAAAAACCACGAAGTTTGTTTTTCTTTGTGAAAACGGCGCGTTAGGGTCATTTGTGACGACAGCATATTCCCCGGGTTACAAAAAAATATGGGACGCGTCCAGTGGGACCACAGCATACCGGTACGATTGGACCACACATCACGCGCCACACTTCACGATGACTCGCTTCCGGCTTGTTCTTCCTCCCGAGGCACACGCACTCGAAATGTGCGAAGGGATCGGTCCGCCGCGACAATGTGAGCCCCGGCGCGCTGCATCGCGACGAGGTACCTCACTTGCTCGGCGGTGATGCGGTATCCAACGGTGATGACCGGAATGCCAGGCGGGTAGCATTCCACGACTTCGTTCGCGACGGCGCCGACCGCGCGCGCGGCGTCGACAACGCGGGGCAGATAACCGGACGGCATATCTACGACGCGACCCACGCCGACGCCCTCGATTTTGAAAATCGGCTTGGACTGCGTGGTGCCCATCGGGGTCGTCAATGTTATTTGCGCTGCCGCGGTAGAACGCATTGCCTTTCCCTCCTGGTCGGACAGACCACCAGCGTTCTTTTTTTCATTCTTCATTACTTTTGCGTCGCCGCTGAAAACCTCCGCCGCTGCGGCGTCTCTATTGACATTGAGCCCCCCGACATCGTCCGCGGTCACCAGTCCGCCACCAGTGTCGTCATCGCAGTTGTCGTGGTCGTCGCTGAAGCCGAGGGGCATCTCAGTCATGATTTGCTCACACGACGCCTGACGCGACACCCATGCCGCATCCTCCTTCACATTCGCTCGCCTCGCCCAACCCTTTTGAAGCCGCCTATTGAACAGCTCGAGCACCCGCCGCGGAGCCGTATCGGGGAGTTGAAACGTGGCAATGAACAGCATCGTGTTGAGGCCCACCTTCTCCAGGGTCACACCGCCGCAGAGCTCCATCCACACGCTGAAATGCGGCATTGTCGCCGCCATCGTGGCGTCGTCGGCGTCGTTGCTCTCCTCCTCCTCCTCGTCGTTGGCATGATCACCACCATCGACACGGCTGCCAACGGCGGTGGGCGATGGGACCGTTTGATTCGGCCGCGTTACCGTAGGGCGACGATGACGATGATGATCGTTGAGCCCACGGAGCAACAGGGTGCGTGCTTGCGGACTCAAGGACACACAGACGCGAACGGGATCCAAACGCACGCCGTCACCCGAAGCTTGTCGATGGAACGAGGTCACTTCCGTCAGCACGTTAAACAGCGGAGGAAGTGGAGGACCTGCCTGCGACAATGAAGATCTTTGCGCCGTGCCGTTTCTATCGGCGGGACGTTCAGCGGCCGCAGTTGCGAGGGGCGGATTGTTACCGTGGAGCTCGAAGATAACTGGCGGTTGATCACTGGCGTCGGCTCCTCTTGGTGGAACGGCAATCCGTTCCGCCCACACGTCATTCAACGCCCGAAACCCCCGTGTGAGTTCTTGTATTTTGTCCACACAGCGAATAACGGGCGAGGCGTCGCGGCTCAGTCGATGGAGGCAAGCATCGATGGAGGCAATGATTTCAAAGTTGGGACTCGTCGATTCCACTTGGCGGTGGGCCAGCATGACCTCTAACACCAGGTCCTCGGGTATCCCTGCACATCCCACCGACGGCACAATGGACGCGGCCGCACCGCCTTTGTCACGGTGCGCGCCATCCGCATTGTCTCTTGCCCTTTCAACCTTTCCTCCTCCTCCTTCTGACTTATGGTGCTCTTGCGGTTGCTGCTTCCACAGCAACACGGATGAACCTTGCAGTCCACCGCCTGTCTTATGCAATGACTCCGTGACGATGTCTGCGCCGAGCTGCATCGCCGAAAACGGCACGTGCTCTCCAGACGCGTCGTAGCCTAGATGCGAGCCCCACGCTTGATCTACCCACAAAAACACGCCGAATTCTCTTGTGACAGCGCTGATAGCGGCGATGTCGGCGATAAAGCCTTCGTAAGTCGGCGAGGTAACGAGCACCGCGAAGGGGACGTCATGCGAGGGCGCTCGATGGTGGCGGTGATGGTGATGGATACGGTGCGGTGGTGCCGTCGTAGGATCCAGCGGTTGCGGCGACGACGACGAGATGCTTCCAAAGGCAGCCGTGGCCGCAGGGGAGGACGTTTCCTCATCGGCTGACTTATGTCGAAAGAACGAGTGGTGTCGCCGCATCTTAATAAGCGCGTCGCGGATGGTGCTCGCGGAGGGCGGCAAGATGGCCTCAAACTTCGCATCCATGATTTGATCGGTGAGGAAGACCACGGGCATGCCATAGAGCGCGCTCGCATGCACCACGCTGTGGTGGACGTTGCGGCACGCGAGCACAACCGGCCGTCCCGTTTCGCCTGTAGGCGAACCGACCGCGTCGTTGAGGGGCCGTTGGGCGAAGCGCCCCGCCGCCCCCGTCCCGCCACTACCACTCTCTCCCAGTTTCAAGGCCGTGATTTGACTCGATGAATGATGAGTGATGCTGATCAAATGCGGTAGCGATTCTTGCTGCTGCGGAGACGTCGATGGGGTCGTCGCCGCCGCGTCCCAACGCCGACCATCGTCTTCATGGTGGATGCTATTGGGGTCGTAATGGGCGGCTGAGCACGTCAAATGCGGCGTGGTGGTGCTGGCGCTGCTCTGCGGTGTGTCGTGATGATTGTCCTTTCTCACACCTCGTACATCGAATACCATTCCACGAGCGAACTCCGAAAGCGCCAGCATGACTTTGTGGTTCGACGCGGTTGTGCCGCTCACGGAATACACACAACCGTCCGCGAAACGGGCCACTGCCGCGCGCCGCGCGACGTCTCCTAAAAGCCCTTCATTGTCGAGATGCGAACCGAATTGATTGACGGAGATGCTGTACTCCATGTCGATCGCGGCCGGCAGCACCAGGTCGGGGATGACGGAGGGCGTGGCCCAGCGATGCAGCCGCTGGCATCGGAACAGCGCGAGGACGAATGGGCTCATCCCCAGCGAGGAACAGCCATTGGCTGCGGCGATGGTGCGATCGGATTCGATCCGAAAAGAGGACCATGGAAGGGGCGAAGGATCCTCATCGGCGCTTTCCATTGATGTCCCTTTCGCCGCGTATCCGCGAGCGGCGTCGTCCTCCACCGCTTCACTATTGATCGTTGACGTCATCACACGATAAATATCCCACTTTCTCGTTTTTCAACGCCCGTGAAGAGGCTAGTCAAAGCACTACGTGCGCAATGGCTAACGTCCACCTAAGACTCCTGGTAAAATACGCCGGTGCAACCCGCGTGTGTGTGGCACACATTTCCAGAAGACCTCGTTCTTTCCCATTCCCGCAGCGAAGGAAAAGGTGCTGTTTCCCTCAAATTGGAATCGTACTGGTTGGAGGGACACGGAGGGAGGAGAGATTGAGAAAGGCAGAGGGGAACCCCTCTCGTTGAGATAGAAAAAAAAAATGAAAACGAAACGAAATAAAAAAGAAAAAAACGGAGGGAAGAGGAGGGAAAGCGGAGGCGTTTCCCTCCTTTTTGGATTCGGCGTCTCTCGACCCGTCCTACGCTTTGCGGAAGCAAGCGGAAGCGGTACCGAGGTCCGTGAAGGTCTTGATTGCGACGGCACCCCAAACGCTGTTCGTCGAGATGACCTTTTTGATGTCGGTGTGCACCACAGCGACCTTCTCGCTCTGAGCAAATACGTTGACGTCTCCTGCGCGGCGGTTTGTCGCCGAACACGTGATCTTCGTGAACCCAGCAGGAGTCGCACCGGTAGGGGTGAATAGCGTGGTAGCAGGGGTCGCATTTGGGAGGACGCTCTGGGAAATGGCGCGCCAGATGAAGTTCTTGTTATCCACGGGGAAGCCCGCTGCTCCCCGCAGGACCTTGTCGCCGGCCTTGCCGAGCGCGTACGGTGTGCCGACATACGTCAACGCCGCGCTGGCGATGGACGCTTGCAGCGCTGGGGCGCGGATGGCGGGCAAGGGGACTGGGAAACCTGTTTTCATATACTCGTACAGGAAGAAATACTCATAGTTCTGAAACCCGATGAAACGAGTCGCCGTCATCGCGGGGGCAAAAACGGCGTTCTGAGCAGCGGTGAAAAGGCCTTCGGCCTTGGTCAGCGACGTCGGGGAGTTGGCCTTCACCCAGTCGCCCATGAAAATCTCATCTCCCGCGCGCAACGTCGTGCCTTCCTCGGAAAAGATCACGGCGGCCTTTGCGGTGGTGTTCTGGTACACCCACGTCAATCGTGACTGCGCATAGGCGAAAGCGCCATCAGGGTTTTTCACGTACGCATGCAGGAAGATGTAGTTGACGGCGTTCGCCACGGCGATGACGTTTGCCTGGCTCGTCCAGCCGATGTACGCGCTGTAGTAAAACGGCGCCCCCGAAGCAGGCACGGCCGGGGCTTTGGCTTTGATGTACTTGACGGTGTTGACGACGACCGAGGCGTTCTGACCCATCGCCCAGAACTCGATCTCCGTCACCATGCCATCAAACCGGCTCTCCACCGGCGTGTTGACGTTGTTTTGGTACAAAGAGATGAAACGGTCCCAGAACGGAAGGTATTCGGCCCCGATAGCCTCGACGGCGCGAACGCCAGCGCGCCGCGCGGAGGCGACGAAGCTACGAAGCTTGGGAACGTCCGCACTGTTGGCTTGGATGACCGTGTTGAGGTCGTAAAGTGAGAGGGTGTTGATTCCCAGGTAGGAGATAGTGTTGAACAACTGCTGCAACTTGACGGGGTCGTTCAGAATGTTGGTCGTCGACGGCGTCAGCACCTGCTTGCCGATTTTCCCTGTCAACACGCTGACGTAGAGTCCGCGTCGGGGCGTTGCCACGACGGCGTCGATCGGCTTGAAGAGAGCGTCCGCCTTGGGGACGAGGAACTTGTGCTTGTCGCCGACCGTCAGCGGAGGGCGTTGTGCCACGCCGAAGTGGCGACGATGTCCCGTCGCTTCTTGCTGGTGATGATGGATAGCTTCATCGGCCGCGACACCGGCGGCGGTCAAGGCCGCCACGAGGATGAGCAACGCGGAGAAGTGCATGGGACACTTGGTTCGAACTTCAACGCGGATAAAAATGGAAAGGAGTACAAAAGGCAGACGGAACAAAAGAAGATTCAGGGTGGCGATACTTTCGCGAGGTCAGAAGAAGAAAGAAGGAAGAACAAAAGGCTTCGTCGCTTGAAAGGGGATGTGTGTTGCATAGAAACAAAACAACCAAGGATGACATCGTATTTCGTTAAAAACGCTTGAGCAAGGGGAGTTCCACTTTCGATCAAATTGCGAAGCGTATCCTCGATACACTCATCCACGCAGAACGCGCGCGCACAAACCTGTGGCTACCATGAAAAACAATACTGTGGTCGGTCCGTACAAAATATACATGATACACGACAAAATGACAACATAACGGGGAGGCCAACGACGAAGTAAACCCCGTCACAGTAATGCCGGGACGGCGATGCCCCTGCGGTATGACACGAACCTTCGCCCAATTACTTTTTACTGATCACCTTGACATCGATCTGCACCGACGACATCGCGCGCACGGCATTGAGGTCGCCGTACTGCGACTCGGATGTGAAATGCCCCGCTGTGACAAGCACCGTTCGAGGTGGCAGCGGTGAAGCGGATAGCGTGGCCGCCCCTTGGGCAGCCGCCACACCAGCAGCTCCCCCTTTGCCCCCAGAATTACTTGCGGCCGCTCCCCCAGAGGAAGTTGCGTTATTGCCGCCCGACGGTCCGCTCGACGGTGCTAGTGCCAGGGTGGTGCCGCCGCTGCTGCTCGTCGTCGTCGTGCTGCATTCGACAGAGCCGTATAGGATGCACTTGAGCCATTGGTCCACCGTGCGCTGCGTCGCCTTGCACGACGACGTGAACATGACGGCCACGCGGGCGGCGCTCGCCTCGAGCAGTTTGCCAAACATCAGCCCCGACCCGTCGATTACGGTGCCGTCCGCGGCGACGTCGAAGAGGCACGCGCTGGACGCATTGTAGTTCACGGAGAGCCATTCCACGGCGCTATCACGGGGATCGATGATTCTCACCTCGAGAAATCCTTTCGTCCACGGCTCGTCTTTTTTCAGAAGGACTTGTACTTTGGTCGTCACCGGGCCGCCCATCATGCCCACGGGAATGTTGACGTCCAGCCGTCCGGAAGGGACGAAGATCACCGGCGGGCTCACCTCGACGTTCACCGTCGCCTCACCCAGGATAGGATTCTGACCATCGGTGAACGTCAGCTTCACGTGGCGCTCCCCCCCTTTGATGCCGTCCGCCTTGGAGTAATACCCGACGCAATTGAGGACGTAGGTTGCCAGCGATTGCGAGATGAGACGGTCCTTTTCGTTTTCACCGCTGTCGAAGGTGATCCGCAAGTAGTCGGTGAGGTGGCACGCCGCCGGGGCCGCAACGATGAGCGGCGAGAGAGGCGAATGCACAGGTGAAGACGACGAGACCGCCGCCGCTGCCGCGGAGGAGGAGGACGGGTTGGGTGCACTAGAGGAGGAGGAAACGCCGGGCGTCGCGGTGACGACCTCCATCGTGCCAATCTTGCGCCGGCGGCGGGGGCGGTCGCTGTCGTTGTTGTCCACACTTTTGTCCTGCGCGGCCGTCGTCGTCGCGCGATTCGCACGTGGTTGTTGGCGATCCCCAGCGGTCGGGCTACGACACTCGTCTTCAACATCATCGTCGACACGGTGCAAATAGAGACGATAGCATGTGATCGAGGGAGGCGCGGGGGGAGGCGGCTGCGAGGCGGCGGCACTGCCCTTGGGCGGAGAACTGATAGTTGCAGAGGCCGGGGCGCTGGTGAACGAACCATGGCCAATCGTGGCGGTGGTGGGACTGTACTCCGAAGCGACGACGCGTTCGGTTTCGATCAAAAACGGCAGCCACGGTTGGCCTTGCGGATCGCACGAAGACGTGGAAGAATGGGAGGGGGCGCCGACCCCACCCTTACCGTTAGGGGATAGCGGCGTGGAATGGCGGGACGCTCTCGCCGCGGCGGGTGTACCTCCTCCGCCCCCCCCGAGCTTCCCCGCAGCGGCCGCGGCGCGCTTCTGCTTTCTCGCCGCGGCTTGCTGTTCGACCCGGAAGCGGTACTCTGCGGCGTGAACACGCTGCTCCTCCATGGTCAACAGGCGGAAGGAGTCTCCCGCACAGCCCCCCTCTTCGACGGCGACGGTGAGGATGCCCCCGTCGAAGTAGTCCGTGTCGTTGTCTTGGATGCTACCTTGGCCCCGCGGCACCAAGACGGTGCACGCGGCGACGGTTCGAGGCGGGAGCATGGTCGCTGCGGCGGCCGACGAGGGAGTGGTCGTATGGTGAGAGGGGGAGAGCTGCGGCGCGCCATGGTGGTGCGGTTGTTCCGTTTCCTCTTGAATGCGCATTGGATGACCCACGGGCCACACCAGCGGACACTGCCGGTGCCGGTAGTTTCGTGGCAACGCGGCCTCGCTCACGATGATTTCCGACGGCTCGTCAACCGACGTTCCGAAGCAGTGGTAGTACACGGATGACATCGCCGGGGACTCGAAGGGATGAGCCGCGGGGGGAGCCAGAACCACCGTCGCCCGCAAGGTCCGCCGATCGTAGGGCCGCGGCGACGGGGGCCCCACCGCGTTGGCTGAGGAGTCTTGCGCTGGCAAGGAGGGGGACGTGCTACTGGCGGCACCGACGGCCGGCTTACCCGCCGGGCTTCCAGCAGCGATCTGTGGCGCTTCTACCATCCCTTCACCAGGGTTTGGCGAGGAAGGGCCCCCGGCGGCGGTGCCGGCTGCCTCTAGGGACTGTTCGTCTAAATCCACCGCAAGGGCGTTCAGGACGACCTCCGCGGCTTGGTCCAACGAGATGGCGTAGGCTAGCGCCCTCCGGTGGCTGGGAGACGCCAACTGAGGGGCAGCGGCGGATCCCTCGCCGGTGATAGGCACGGCATGCAGTTCGACCACCAGCGCCCGCCGGTCGTTCGCACCGGTGTTCGATGAAGTCGGTGTGCCTCCTCCACTGACGCTATTTCCAAGAAGAACCGCCGGCCCTCCATCCAAGTAGCGGAAGGCGGCTGTCAGGGGAAGGCTCTCCGCGCCGTCGTCGTGGTGGCTATCATTGCTGTCGTTGTGGCTGCTGAGGTAGTCCTCCACCACCGTGACGCCGGACAGCAAAGGCTTCACGTATCGCATCATGCCCACTTCCACGCGGTCTTGCCGACTGTGAGCCTCGCGAGCGCTGGCGTTGGCATACACGTACACGGCGCCGCTCAGCTCATCCACCTCCACGAGTGGATGGCACAGTCCCACCGCGTCGCTCCCCCTCGCTCGGTCGACGAACTCCAAACGCACCGAGCGCACGATGGGTCGCGGATAGAAGACGCTGACGTTCCCAGCATCGTCGATCACCGTCATAGGGATCGGAGAGGCCGCTGTCGTCGTCGTTCCCGTCGAACTCACTACGAGATCACCATCCTGCCTCCGGGAGCCTAGTAATAGCCCTTCCAGATTCAGCTGCGGAGCGGGCAATGTCTTCCAACCTTTGAACGTGATCACCTTCACGCTGCACGCGCGGCTATCTGGCTGCGCGATGATCGGCCTCGTGACCCGAATGGCCGGGGACTCCAGCGTCGCCCGGACGGCCGTGAACGTCGGAGGCAGCGCTGCGGCAGACACTGCCGGGTCGCGTTGGGATGAAGTCTTGACGCCATTCGGTTGCGACGGATGGGACACGGACGATGAGGCGGGAAAGGAAGTCGTTGAAGTGACGTCGCCGCTGTTCGCCGTCGTTTCTAAGGCGGAGTGAATGACGCGGTGAGCGGAAGCGGTTGCGATGGGGCTCGCGGCGTCCACGATCGGCGGGGGACCACCTCCACGTTCCAGTATGTCGCTGCCACCTCCGCCAGAAGCCGTTGCGGGAGCGGCCAAAACGATGTCGACACTGCACTCCACCACACGGGCGGCGTTCAAGCCCTGGGGAAACGGGCTAGCCGCGGTGAACTTTAGGCTCCGCAGGATCGCCGAGGATAGCTTTCCGAGGGTGTCGCTCAAGGCTAGGTGCCTCCAAGCGTGTCGAAACCAATCCGCCGAGGAGGATGCTGCCCCCGCCGAGGCGCCGCCCACCGCAATTGTCTCATGGACCTCCCACTCCCAGTGAGCAATGAGGGACGCAAACCACAGGAGGAGGTCGATTTCGACCGAGGCGATCCCACCCTGCACCACATCCCACGGAGCTGCGAAAGGCACGGGAGGGGTCTGAAAGCGTTTCTTGGCGCTGTTCACATTCGCGCGGCTGCGCATGGCGGCGAGCTTCGACAGCGCCCGGACAAGACCAAAGCCCCCTCCGGTACCAGAAGTTGACGCGGACGCCGGGGATGACGATGCGCTTCCGCTGCCGCCTTGTCTCGCGAGGGCGGACATCGAAGGGAAGTGACTAAGGTGCGCCGTGACGGGCAGGTGCAGCGCCGTTGACGGTGCCTCCGGCTGCATCTGCTGCGCCCATATGCCTGCGGCGCGCGCGGGGCGTCCGGAGCCGCCGCTCGGAGGCCGCCCACCGGCGGCTTTGGCACTGGCACTTGCCGGTCGATCGGGGCTTCCCGCAGCTCCAGCAGGCGACTGCTCGCCCGGGGCGCCATCGGCGTCCCCTCCGACAAACAGTGACGCTAACGGCGATTCGGGCGGCATGGAGGTCTCCGCCTGCAGAAGGGTCCGGCGAAGCGGCGAGAAGGCAAAATCAGACGGGTACGGCGTCACGGACAAGCGTTTGGAGACACGTGGTTGTGGATCGCCCACCTGGTCAGCAGCGGCGGAAGCCGCGGGTGGAGCCTTGACAGATGAATCGCCCAGATCACCTCCCTCTTGGGAGGTTGTTGCGGCGGCGGTGGCATCCCTGGGCGGTGACACTCTCGCCGTCGCCGCGGCCGCGTCGCTGTGCCTCGACACTTCGCCAATCCACTCTACCGTTTCTTCCAGCACAACAATCGTATGGTCCGGCGTACCGGCTGCGCACGCCGTCGTCGTCTCCGTGCCGCTTGGCATGGGCATCGACGACGATACGGCACGTCGAGCGTGACCGTGGATGACGACGTCTCGCAAGGCTGCGATGAACCTTGATAGGAGGGTCGTGTCGATCCACAACTTATCGCCGCTGCAACAGCCGCGTTTGAACGCGATCGTGAGCCGGGCGGCTGCCACGGAAGCGGGTGTGAAGCCGACACCGTGGAGCTCGAAGCGGGGGTCCCAAAGGCCCCCTTCGGTGGGGTCGCTGATGGGGTCGTCAAATGAAAACGACGACGACGCCGAAGACCGAGTGGTCGGCGGAGCTGCCGTGGGATCGTGGTCGGTTGCGCTAGTGGCGGCGGCGGCGGCAGCCGTCGGCGGCGGCAGAGGCGCGTCATCGATCTCAAAATCATCGTCGTCGCTGTACGACGACGTGTCATGACTGTTTGGCGGCACCATTCGAGTTGCGGCAGTCGGAGCTTTCGTGGTCTCCTTCGCCACCTCCGACGACGCATTGTGCACGACGCCTTGTTGTGCGGCCGACGTCGTTGGCTCCACCACTCTGCTAGCCGGCACGACGACGTCCTGGTGGGGTCGGTGCGCATCTGGGAACACGAACACGCTAGAATGGGGAACCGTGTCGCAGCCCTCGTGGGTCACGAAGCCATCCGAGGGGGCGGCGAAATAGGTATCGCCGGTAACGGCGGCCGCCGTGTGCACCTCCTCCTCCACCTCCTTGCTGACGGTGCGGCAACCTTCGGCCTGACGATCGTTTGCCGCGGCCGGCGGCGGTTGTGGTGGCGGGCCGAATATCACCCGCAACGCGGGCGGCAACACCGTCACGACGCCATCGAACATCGCAACCATTGGCGCGACGCGAATGCGAAAGCGGCGCGGGGTGCAGCACGGAGGTAGTGGGGCGATGGGACTATTCGACGCGCCACCAGTAGGCGCGATGGGCTTCGCCTCGGTGGCCGTCATGCCGCCGCCTTCCTCCCCATCTTGCTGCCCACTGCCCACGCGGTCCTCGTAGGGAAGTCGATTCACGAACCGGAGGCCGCGCAGCACCGTGACAACGTCCTGGAGAGTTGCGTCGGCCGTCAGCACAACCTTCAGGCGCGACAAGGCGGTCGCGGTCAGCCAGCCGACGGAGGCGGGCAAGCTGATGGCGGCGGCGAGCTGCTGCTGCGTTTGAACGTGCTGCTGTGCCCATTCGCCCCCCGTCGCCCTTCCACTCCCGGGGATGAACGTCGTGATGACGGCCCGGTGACGCGGCGCCACCACGGTGGACGACGAGCGACCTCGCGAACCGAGCGCTGGCGGATGACGCGCGTGGATGGGCCCCGACGACTGCGACAGACCACCCTGACTCGCGTCGTGCTGAAGATCGTTGTCGCTTGCGTCGCTCGCCGTCGTTCGCGAAGGTGCGATCACGCTTGAGACACTGCGGCGGCGCAGGCCTCCTACGTGCGCCATGGAAGACGCGAGAGGCGACGGAGGGGACAATGGATTGCCATCGCCGTCGCCGGCCATCTTGACACGAGACCTACTGACGTGGAGCTCCTCGCGGTGGACACGGCCCTCCAGGCCCCGAGTCGCCATCAGTGCCGGGTCGTACGAAATAATGTCGCACCGCAGCATCAGCGCCGCCCGCGCCATCGTCGCGCGGATGCGAGACGCCGACGACGCGGCATCCACCGCCGACCGGAGGCCGCTGCCTTTGTCACCGCCCCCCGTCAATGTGCCACGCAGCTTGGTCGCCGTCTTCGTCCCAGCCGCTGCACTGCCACCCGCGACCGTACTCTTCGGCACGACGAGGGCCTTGCTCGCTCGCTTGAGGGCCGCCGTGGACGCCGCCGCGCCCGTCGCACCACTCCTGCCCTCGGCTGCCGCGGCCGCCTGCGCCGCCTCGATTTCGTACCGCCGATAGTCGTCGTCAATGTCGTACAGACGGTTGAGGACCGTACCCATGGCGTCGAAGTCAAACGCGAGGCCGATGGCGTCCCCCGGCTGCGGGTCAAGGATGTCCACCTCGACGGTGTATGCCGCCGCCCCGCCCGCGATGGACGGCAGCGTCACGGGAAGCGTCACACTTGGATGCAATACGGAGACAAACTGCGCTGCTGACTGGTGAAGCGAGGTGGTCGCGGGCGCCAGCGAGAAGGAAGGCGGCAGCGGTGTGCCCTCGAGGGGGCCCCGCAAATGTGC
>ERZ1292630.2163-Hain-H41-02um-R3-2163-length-18495-cov-5_pt1 | contig 18495 bp, 14 predicted proteins | sample MGYA00564408_ERZ1292630 | MGnify/ENA primary metagenome ERZ1292630 (study PRJEB36523, sample SAMEA6512641) | groundwater metagenome | collected 2019-01-08 | study: AquaDiva: Metagenomics assemblies of 32 groundwater samples
GCGTGTACTTCAGGGCGTTGTCGAGCATGTTGGCGACGATTCGCTGAACTCGGCCCCGATCCGCCCGCACCACGCGAGGGCCTGGCGCGTCGAATTCCAGCAAGATCCCGGCGTCCTCGGCCAGTGTCGTGAAGAGCTCCCGTGCCTCTCCCACGAGGTCGGCGAGATCGACCTCTTCGATGTGGAGCTGCGCGGCGCCAGCCTGCGCCTCGGCGATCTCGAGCGTGCTGTTCAGAATCCTCAGCAGACGGTCGCACTCCTCGATGGTCGTGCCGGCCAGGGCGCTCCACTCCTCAGCGGTCGCGCCGTGAGCGCCCGCCCGCTCGGCGGACGCTCGTACCCGGGCCAGCGGTGTCCTCAAATCGTGGGCGAGGTTGTCCGTGACCTCGCGCATGCCGGTGATCAGCGTTCCGATGCGGTCGAGCATCATGTTGAACGCGCGGGCCAGCCGGTCCAGTTCGTCATCGTGCGCGCCCACCGGCACGCGCCGGTCGAGCGCGCCCTCGGCGATCTCCAGCGCGGTACGGGTCACCTCCCCCACCCCTCGTAGTGCGCGGCGCGCCACGAACCACCCGACCAGGCCGCCGAGCAGCAGGATTGCCGGCAGGGCGATGAGAATGCCGTTACGAAACGCCGCCAAGAGGTCCTCGACGTCGTCGAGCGCTTGACCGAACTCGGCGACCTGACCCGATTCGGACCTGGCGTATCCCACGCGGACGCCGTGATCAAGTCCCGCTGGATGGACTGTGCGGAGGGATGCCGCCGCGCCATCGAGGCTCTGTCTGGCGAGGCGCCGCGTCGCCTCGTCCGGCGCCTGAAAGCCGGCGGACTCCAGCGGCTCTCCCGCCGGGGACCATAGCCGGTAGAACACGCGCGACGAGTCTGGGCCGGCGAGCTCGCGGGCAAGCTCCGCGCGGAACCCTGCGATACCGCCGCGGTCAAGAAGCGCGACCGTCTCCGCGAGGTCCTGGCGAAGTTCCGCGTCGGTCTTCGCGTGGAGGACGCCCACGACGGAGCTATAGACGAGCCCCATGGCCAGAAGGGAAGAGAAGGAGAACGCGGCCGTGTACCACAGGGTCAATCGGAGAGCGACCGTGGCGCCGCGTCTATTCATCTTCACGCAGGACGTACCCTACGCCGCGAATGGTGTGAAGGAGGGGGTGGTCGAAACCGCGGTCGATCTTGTCGCGTAGCCGGCAAACGCGAGATTCAACGACGTTCGTCTGCGGGTCGAAGTTGTAGTCCCACACCTGCTCCATGATCATCGTCTTCGAGACGACGCGCCCGGCGTTTCTGGCCAGATAAGCCAGCAGCGTGAACTCGCGGGGCGGTAGATCGATCTTTCGCCCGTCGCGCGTCACCGTTCTCCGGGCGAGGTCAATCCGCAGAGGGCCCACCTCGACGTGAGCGACATCCGACACATCCTGCGCGCGCCGCGTGAGTGCTTGCAGTCGCGCCACAAGCTCCGAAAAGGCGAATGGCTTGGTGAGGTAATCATCTCCTCCGGCCCGAAGCCCGCGGACGCGCTCTTCCACGGAGCGCTTCGCGCTCAGGATGAGGACCGGCAGGCGGACACGACGGCTTCGCACTTCGTCGATGATCTTCAGGCCGTCCATGCCGGGAAGCATGATGTCGACGATCGCCGCGTCGAACGTCTCCGTGAGAGCCATCTGGAGGCCGGTCTCGCCGTCGGCCGCGTGGGCGACCACGTAGCCCTCCTCCTTCAGGCCCTTCCGGACGAAGTCGGCAACCGTTTCGTCGTCTTCGATAAGCAGGATTCGCACGATCCCTCCGGCGATGGCTTGGGACTACAAGTGTAGAGCAGCCCGCCGTGGGGATGAAGCCAACTCTATCCACATTGCCGAATGATCATGCGGCCGGCAGGTCGCGGTCACCCCTCCTGCTTGTCCGAGAGGCGATACCAGTCGACGCGCCGCGTGACGACCATCACGATCGCGAGCGCCGCGAAGAGGAGCAGGGCGCCCAGGAGCAGGGCGAAGTCTTCCGACTTCAAGATTACGTAGAGGAAGCCGTACAGCGTCCCCAGCAATCCACCGAACAAGGCTCCCCGCGTCAGGCTGCGCAGGACGTGCCCCACATAGAAGGCGGCGAGCCCGATGCAGGCGCCGCTCGCGATCAGGTAGGCGGCCGCGAACGGCAGATGCTCCGAGAGGGAGACAAGCAGCAGGAAAAACAACGCTAGCGCCGCTCCACAGAGGGCGTACTGAATCGGATGCACCGCCACTTGGCGAAGGACCTCGAAGAGAAAGAACGCTACGAAAGTCAGGAAGACAAACAGGATTCCGTACTTCACCGCACGCTCAGATTGCACGTACACGTCGACCGGCTGGACAAAGCGAACACCGAGGTCGCTGTTGGGGAATACCGATGCTCCGTCGCCCCCCGCGGAGACGCCGGGAGCGCCGCGGCTCATGCCATCGCGGAGACGTGCCATGGCGTCATCGACCCCGGTGGCGAAGCGCGACAGCTTCCAATGCGCCTGGAAGCCGCGCGCGGAGACGCTACGCTGGTCGGGGAGGAACGCACCCACGAACCCCGGGTGCGGCCAGTCGGACGATAGCTCGACGTCGGTGACGGCGCCGATCGGGAGAAACATGAGGCGGTCGGTGCCCATCAGATCAAGGTCCCCGTCGATCGCCACCCGGCGTCCCGTGGCCTCCGGGGGGAGCGCCACGCTGAAACCGTGCTTGAGCCAGCCTAGGCGCGTGCCGGGATGCGGTTCCTGGAGCCCGCCGTCGACCTTCACCTCCGGGAGCGCCCGGATGCCGCGCGGGTCGGAGACTCCAAAGACGATCTCGGCTCTCGGCTCCTCCACCAGGCGGCGATTGCCCAAGCCAAGCCGCGACGGCAATGTGAAGGAAGCGGCAAACCCGGTAGACGCCCGGAACACAGGCACCCGGTAAATCCCGCGCTGCCGCATCTCGACACGGGCTCTGGAATGGACATGCAGCGATTCAGGCAGAAGAATTTCCGTGCCCTCCCGGACCTGTTCGACGCCGCCCTTCACAGCCGCCGGAAGAATTTCGCGGTAACGCACGACGACGAGAGGGCCGACGAGGGTCTGACTCTGGGCCGTGCTCCTCGCGACCTCGGCCGTTACCGTGTCGCGGTAGCTCGATCGGTCCTCAACCACTCGCCAAATCATGGTAAGCGGCACCATGAACGCCAGCGCCACGCCACCCACGATGAGTGCCTTCAGGGGCACATTCGTCCGCATGTCACGGTCCCTCCAGTGGTGGATGCGTTTGTCGTTGGCTTTGGGGCGAAGTACTTTCTATTGCAAAGTATATTCGAGATGTCAGTAGGGGTCAAGCGTCCTTGGAGGGATCGACGCTGGGCGGAGTTGGAGCCGCTGCAAATTGGCCCTCTCTGGCTCAGCTCAATTGCGTCTCATGGAAGACTGGGGGGCCCAGTGACTCATTGCGAGGGCTAACGCCCTTCCCGTCGCGTCTGGGCGAGGTCAATCACGCCGGCTGGTGTCGGTCGAAACCCGCAGCCCCGGTAGAACGCTGCAAGAGGCGGCTCGTAATCGACGTGCAACCATCCGACTCCTTGATCGCGTGCGATCGACGTCGCCTTGTTGACCAAACTCGTGCCGATCCCGCGCCGTTGGTAGTCAGGGTGAACCGTGGGATCCAGTAAGAACGCGTGTTCTGCGCCGTCCCACGATAGGTTCACAAATCCCACTAAACGGTCAGCGTCAAAGGCACAGACGTACGCAAGGCTGTGTTCCAGGACCGCGCCGAAGCGGCGGACTTGATGGCCGGGCCAAGCGGCCGAAAAGAGGAGGTTGAGGCTGTTCTCGTCGATCGAAGGGCGCGCCAACAAAACGATGTTTCCTACTTCGGCTCCCTCTCTGGGGCGAGGGTGCGGCTTTGGTGGGCCCGGCGCAGCTGAACGGCAGCGGGCGTACATGTAGCACCGGCGCGGCTCATCAGAAATGTTCGGATGCACGGTGTGCCGGTCGAGTTCACCCTCACGAACGAAGCCCGCACGCTCCAACGCACGGGACGACGCAGTGTTCGCGACGTCGCAGGTGGCCTGGATTCGGAAGAATCGGGGCACCTCGAAGATGGCCTCGGCCATTGCATGGATTGCCTCCGACATCAATCCTTGTCCCCACAAGGAACGTCTCATGACGTAGCCAATATCGACAACGTGCCCCTGGAATCGCGCCTCGAGCATGCCGACCGCCTCATCGTGCGGTCGTAGCGTGAGGACATAGGGCGAACGCGCGCAGCCGCTCCAAGCGTCGACGCAGTTGTGGATGAAGGCCTCGGTCTGCGCCATGGATCCATGTGGTCGCCATGTGGTGTAGCGCGCCACGGCGGGATCCTGCGTGTAGGCGGCGAATAGAACTCCCGCATCAGCATTCCGAGGTTCGCGCAACACGAGTCGCGCCGTCTCGATGCGGTCAGGAAGTGGACGAGTCATCGATTTGGGCCTCCGAAGGATTCAATACGCGAGGAAGCGTATCATGGCCGGTGGTCGAACGGGCCAATCTGGCGAAATGGGCCCGCAGCCATTTGCTGGTTCTGGAGCGCAGCGGTATGATGTCCCACGATGGCCTATCCAAATCATCGCGATAAGCATGCGCACGAAGCGCTGGTCAGCCCACGCGCGTACCTGGCGTACGCCAAGTCCCAAGGCACCGTCCCGAAGGGCGATCCGCCGGCAGGGCTGATCATCTCGTATCACCGGAGCCTCCTCCGATACGTATTGGCTCACCATCGGACCCGAAGAGTGAAGGGGTTCTTCGGCGAGATGTTCCTCCTCCATGACACGGGCAATCGCATCGCCATCATTGGGAACTTCGGAATTGGGGCGCCTGGTGCGGTTATCCATCTGGAGGAATTCATCGAATGGGGTGTACCCAGGTTCGTATCGGTGGGCACCGCCGGCGGGCTCCAGAAGGACCTTCGTATTGGAGACCTCGTCCTGTGCGAAAGAGCGATCCGTGACGAAGGTTGTTCACATCACTACCTCCGGTCCTCGAAGTTCGCCTACCCGTCGGTATTGCTGACGAAGCGCCTCCAGCATGCGCTTGAATCACGACGCTTGAAGTTCGTGCGCGGCACGAGCTGGACGATCGACACGCCCTATCGCGAAACCGTAGCCGAAGTGAAACGGTACCGCCGCGACGGCGTGCTAGCCGTCGAAATGGAAGCGGCAGCGCTGTTCGCGGTAGGGCAATACCGGAAGGCCCAGGTCGCAGCGCTCTTCTCGATCAGCGATTCGTTGGCGGAATTGAAGTGGGAGCCGAAGTTCCACCTCCGTCGGAACGAGGCGGGGCTGGAGAAGATCTACCGAGTCGCCGTCGACGTGTTGAGCGAGCAATGACGGACGAGGAGCTTCAGCGGGATCATCTCATCGCCCGGCTCGCGCCGAAGCGCGGGGAGTCGATCCTCGATCTCGGCTGTGGCTCCGGCGAAGATCTCGAGCACATCTTGCGAGTTCGCCGCGGCGTCCGCGTAGTTGGAATGGATCGTTCGGAACGAATGCTCCGAGGTGCTCGCCGCAGGTTGTCCCGCTACATCAAGCGTGAGGCGGCAGAGATAGTGGTCGGGGACGCCGGCGAGGCCCTTCCATTCCCGTCGAGGAGTTTCGATGCGGTCTTGTCGGCGGAGCTGATGGAGTGCCTGCCCCCGGTGAGGCAGACGCGGCTTTTGAAGGAGATACACCGCGTGCTCAAGCCGAAGGGGCGTGTCCTCATCGAACACACCGATTGGGACACGCAGGTTTGGAACGCCAAGGACCGAAGACTGGAACGCAAACTTGTGCACTCGTTCTGCGACTGGACGCAGGGTTGGATGGACGTCTCGGACGGCTGGATGGGGCGAAAACTTCTCGGATTGCTCCGGCAGTCGAAGTTGTTCAAGCGCCTTGAAGTCGACACGTACGTTCTGACGAACGACCAGTACAAGCCTGGCGCGTACGGTCACGCGCGCGCCCAAGATCTCCTAACACTCGCTCGGGCAAGGAAGGGCGTTCAGGTCGAAGACGCTCGTCGCTTCCTGCGAGACCTCAAAGCCCAGGACCGGGCAGCGACGTACTTCTACAGCGTCACGCGGTACTTGATTCTCGCGAAGTCCGTGCCTCCGTCCAATTTTCGCTAGCCGACACGCATGCGGCATCGCATCTCATCGGCTTGGAGGAAGGAGAGTACCTCGCGGTGATGCGGGCCGCCCGACGGGTCGCTGCGGCAGTCTGCATGATCTTCTCTCCAAAGCAGAAACTGAGCATCACATGAAGGGAATGGCATCGGCAGAGGTTCTGGGGGTCGTTAGTCTCCTTGAGCGCAACGGGATTCCCGTGTGGCTCGACGGCGGTTGGGGCGTCGCCGCACTTCTTGGCAGAGAGACGCGACCCCATGCCGATCTGGACATCGCGGTTCGGCACAAGGACATCCCGCAGCTTCGAGAACTCCTGTACGCCCGTGGCTACCGAGACGTGCCCCGCGCCGATACCAAGGATTGGAATTTCGCTCTAGGAGACGACCAAGGGCACGAGGTGGATGTCCACTCGTACACCCTGGGCCCAAGGGGCGAGCACCTCTACGGGATCGAGTACCCGGCGGGATCGTTGACCGGGACTGGATTAGTGGCCGGGCAACAGGTGCAGTGCATCGCCGCCGAGTACGCTGTGGGATTCCGGACCGGATACGAGCTGCGAAAGTCGGACTTCGAAGACGTCGCCGCCCTCTGTGCCAAGTTTGGCATCGAGCTCCCAGCGTGGCACAAGGATTATCCGGCACGCGAAGCAGATGACTCCCACTGACCCCGTTGGCGCCGAGCCCACCGGGCTCGTCGTGTTTGATCTCGACGGCACACTCCTTTGTGGTCCAACGGTCTGCGAAATTCTTGCCGAGCCGCTCGGGAGAGGCGCGGCGATGCGGCGATTCGAAGGCTTGTCGTCTGAACCGGATATTGCGAAGTCACGCGTCGTGATGGCGTCATGGTACCGGGGCATTCCCCTGGAAAAGTTGTGCGACCCTCTCAAGCGTGCGACGTGGAGACCTGGCGTCAACTCCGCCATCGCGCTTCTGCGCGAGGCGGGCATCGAGGTCGCCATCGCCACGATGACGTGGCGATTTGCCGCGAAGCGGCTGGCCGAGCGGATCGGCGTATCGAGGGTCCTCGGGACCGAACTGGGCCAGGACGAAATCATTGGGCACGTGTGGCCCCGCGACAAAGGCGACTTCCTCCGCGCTCTGTCCAAGGAGCTTGGCGTGCCGCAGCAGCGCACGGCTGCGGTTGGCGATTCGCTGAATGACACGTTTCTCCTCACCGCGGCTTCGCTGCGATTCTTCGTTGGGGAAGGGACTCTCCCCACAGGGCTCGACGTCCGTCATAAACCCAGCGCCGACATGCTCTCCATTGCGCGGGAGGTCGTGGAGTGTTGGAGCGTTGGCCGGGGCGATTCCGCGGGTTAGGAACCCAAGGATCTAGGGTTCAACCGGCATTGGCGTCGCTCGACGCCGCGCAAACCGCGAAGACTCGCGGTAGCCGACGCTTCGTGCGAGCTGAACGGCTTCTCCGAAGTTCATCCCGACCTCATCCGGGGCATGCGCGTCCGAGCCGAAGGTAATCGGTACGCCCCGATCGAATGCGAGCTGGAGAAACTCACGGCTCGGATAGATCTCCGCACAAGGCTTACGTAGTCCTGCCGTGTTGATGTCGAGCGCGCACGCATGACGAACCGCCGAGTCCAAGAACCTCTCGTAGAGTGGAGTGCAATCACGGGTGGGCCTGTGGCCGAACTTCTTTGGCAGGTCCGGGTGCCCGATCACGTCGAACAGCCCGCTGGCCGCCGCCATGGTCAGCCGATCGAAATAGGATGACCAAATCTCCCAGACGTCCCGGGCCTCCCAGTCGGGGAGGTTGTCGTGATGATCGACGACCCAATTTCCGGGGAGATAGTGCACCGAGCCGATCAGATAGTCCCAAGGGTGTAGAGCGGCAAGTTCACGAATCCAGTCCTCGTGCTCGGGGAGGTAGTCGACCTCGAGTGCGAGCAGAGTCGTCAGTCCTGGGAAATCGCGTTGGACCCGCTGGATCTTCTCAACGTATTCATCGAGCTGATCAAGTCGCATCCGCCAGGCATCGAAATCATCCCGCATCATCGGTGAGTGGTCCGAGAAGCCTATCTCTGTTAGGCCGATCGCCAGCGCGCGTCGCGCGTATTCCTCCGGCTCGCCGCGCGCGTGGCGGCAGAGCGGCGTATGCATGTGGTAGTCAGGCGGCAGGTTCATCACCGCGAGTTTCGGCGTCGCGGGACGACCCGTCGAGGCGAATTCTCTCCGGCCCCGCGCCCGTCATGGGAGCTTCAGGTATTCCTGGGCGACCCCATCCGGAGCGTTTGGCTCCCCGGCCGCCTCGGTGGCGCCCCCCTTGCCTGGGGCGCCGAGAGTGACGACGTTCCCCGACCGGTTGGTCTGGGCGATCGGTCCTTCGACGATCGCGATCGAAGGGCCGCCTCCGCCGGGGCCGCCCCATCCGCCAATGCCCCCAGGGCCGCCGTCCCCGCCCCTGCCGCCCGACACGAAGGGACCCGGCCCGCTGGAGCCACCGAGCCCGCCATATCCGCCGGGCCCGGCAGCTCCGGCCCCGGCGTCGCCGCCGTTTCCACCGTCGCTCGTCGTGATCTTGTTGTTGAGAATTTGGACCGTGCAGTCGCCGACCACGAGAATCCCGAAAGAACCCGAGCCGCCGCCGCCACTCGTTCCCCAGGGGCCGCCACCGCCGCCCCCGCCCCCGCCGCCTCCGCCGGCGCCGCAGGAGAAGCCGTTCCCGAACGCGCCGCCGCCGCCGCCGCCGCCACGCCCCAACGCGCCTCGACGCCCTGGAACACCACGGGACGGGAGGTAGTCGGTGGTGAACGTGCCGATCGAGCTTCCCGCCTGCCCGTGTGCACCGTTCGCGCCTGGTCGTCCGGGCTTGCCGTTCTTTCCGGCTGCACTCAGCGCGGTTCCCCCCGCGCCGCCCTCGCCGTACGTGCCGTCGCTGGCGCTCGCGTCCGCGCCGTCCTGACCGTTCAGGGAGCCCCCGCTGCCCCCGTCGCCGCCCGGCCAGGCGGACGCGGCGGTTCCTCCCGCGCCCCCAGCGACGGGGCAGAAACCGTTATCGTTTCCAGCCTCTCCGTTTCCGGCGTCGCCTCCGAAAGCATAAGTCCCTCCATCCCTCCCGTCCGCGCTCCGACCCGCGAAGAGGCTGTTGTTGGAGATCACGACGCCCTTCGAGACCCCGGCGACCCGGATGCAGATCACGTTAGATCCCGACACCGTGTCTTCCGGGCTTCGGATCGTGAACCCGTCGATCGTGACCGAATCGGTGTCGACGCAGTCCACGGCCGGGTCACGAGCCAGGCCGAGGATCTCGGTGACGTACCGCTCCGGGTCCCGCTGCCAGGCAGCGCCCTCGTAGCCTCCGTACAGGCTCACCTTGGGGTAAGTCTTGAAAGGGAGTAACGGGCTCGACTCGGCGTAGGAGCCCTGCGCGACGAACACGTCGGCCCCCGTCGATCGGGCCGCCTCGACCGCCTTGCGCATGGTCTTGAACGGCGCCGCCTTGGTGCCGGCGCTGTCGTCGTGCCCGATCGCCGCGTTGACGAAGTAGCCGTCGGAGTCGGACGGCGGCGGAGGGAGGGCCGGTCCCGGTCCGAGCAGGGAGTCTCGGCTGTCCTTGGAGCAGGACGCTAGGAAGATGAGAAGCAGGGTGCCGAGAATGAGCTGGGCGGACCGCCGGAACAGGTACATGTTTGCTTGCCTCGCGAACGGGATGGAGGACGGAATGCTCTCTACCTGTAATGCGAGAAAACGCACTCTCACGGGCAATCCGAGTGGAGATCGAGCCGCCCTCCCGACCGCCGGGCGAGTTGACTTCGCGTGTGGTCGAGCAAATAATTCAATGGCATACCTTGAGATCCCTCGGGCGGTGGGAGGTACCCTGGAGGAGCCGAGACGCTTCGAAGTGACCCGCGTCCTCCACGAGTTGGCTGAGAGCGGGAGTTCCTCCGAGGAACGGGGGGCAGCAACCGGGAGGATCTTCGCCCTCGTCTACGATGAGCTGCGCGCTGTCGCCTCCCGGATCATGTCGCGCGAGCGTCCGGGCCATACGCTCCAGCCGACAGTGCTCGTCCACGAGGCCTACATGAAACTGATCGACCAGGAATCGCTCCGCTGGAACGATCGCGCCCACTTCCTCGCCATCGCCGCGCGAGCGATGCGGCAGATCCTGATCGACTACGCCCGTCGCCGAGGAACCGACAAGCGCGGCGGGCCGTGGAAGCGCGTCACGCTGGACGACGAGATCGCTCTGGGCCCCGGCCCCGATCTGGAATTACTGGATCTCAACTCGGCCCTTGAGCGACTCGCAGCCCTCGACGGCCGGGCCGCTCACGTGGCCGAGCTGCGTCTGTTCGGCGGGCTCAGCGTCGAGGAGGCGGCCCATGTGCTCTCCGTCTCGCCCCGCACCATCAAGGCCGACTGGGCGATGGCGCGAATGTGGCTCAGCCGCGAACTCGGACCCGGGGCTGGATGAGCCGCGAGGGCTACCGCCAGGTCAAGGAGGCCGCGCTGCGCGCCCTAGACCTAGCCGGCGAAGCGCGCTCCGCCTTCCTGGAATCGCTGGGGCATGCGGATCCGGCGCTGCGGGCCGAGGTGGAGTCGCTGTTGGTCCACGACCCCACTCCAGCTCGTATTGTGGAAACCGGCGCGATCGGGAGGGGGCTCGGCGCCAGACTGGCCGAGTCCCTAGGCGCGACGCCGGGCCCCGCGGCCCCGGAGCACGTCGGCTCCTACGAGCTTTTACAGGTGTTGGGGGAGGGGGGGATGGGCACGGTCTACCGGGCCGAGCAGAAGGATCCACACCCCCGCGTCGTTGCCCTCAAGGTGATCCGGAGAGGCTTTGCCTCCGACCGAGCCGTAGCGCGCTTTGAGTTGGAGCGCCAGGTCCTCTCCATGATGTCGCATCCGGGTATCGCCCGGGTCTTCGACGCCGGGGCGGACGAGGGCGGCCGTCTCTACTTCGCGATGGAGTTGGTCGAGGGCGAGCCCATCACGGAGTATTGCGATCATCGTCGTCTCACCGTGCACGAGCGCCTCGAGATCTTCCTTCAGGTCTGCGACGCCGTCCAGTACGCGCACCGGAGAGGGATCGTCCACAGGGATCTCAAGCCCTCCAACATCCTGATCACCGAGTCCGGCGGCGAGGTGGTCGCCAAGGTGATCGACTTCGGGATTGCGAAGGCCGTGCAGGATCCGTCTCACGGTGGCTCGCAGCTCACACAGGAGGGCCAATTCGTCGGAACCCCCGCGTACATGAGTCCGGAACAAGCGAGCGGCTCCGACGCGAGAGTAGACGCAAAATCCGACGTCTATGCGCTGGGCGTCGTGCTGTACACGCTCGTTGCCGGAAAGCCCCCGTACGATCTGGAGGACCTGACGCCATTCGAAATGCTCCGCGCCGTGCGCGAGACGGAGCCCGAGCCGCCGAGCCGGGCGTACTCCGCTGACGGCCCAGCCGCAGCCGCCTGCCGAGCACGCGGCGGGACGCGGGAAATGCTGATGCTTCAGCTCGAAGGGCCGATCGACTGCATCTCCCTCACGGCACTCCGTAAGGCGCCCGAGGAGCGCTATGCCGCCGTCGTGGATCTGGCGGAGGACATCCAGCGCTACCTGGCGGGGCGGCCCATCAGCGCGACGTCGCCACGGCGGGGTCCCGGGGCCAACGTAGCGGCGCCGCACAACCTGCCCGCCGCGCAGACGAGCTTCGTGGGGCGGCTGCGGGAGTTGGACGAATGCCGGGAGCTTCTGGATGAGGTCCGAATTCTGACCTTGCTCGGCGTCGGGGGATGCGGGAAGACACGGCTGGCGCTACGCCTCGCGGATGGCGCCTTGCACTCATGCCCCGATGGGGTGTGGTTCGTCGATCTCTCGCCGCTCACAGACGCTTCGCGCGTTCCGTTCCTGCTCGCGGCCGTCCTTGGCGTTCCGGAGGAATCGGAACGGACAATTCTCCAATCGCTCGCACAATACTGCTCCAAGAGACGTGCGCTGGTCGTGCTGGACAATTGTGAGCACGTGCTCGAAGCATGCCGCGAGGTTGCCGGGTCGCTTCTGGCCGCGGCGCCTGCTGTCAAGATCGTCGCGACGAGCCGCGAGCGCCTTGGTCTTGGGGGGGAGGCCGTTTATGCCGTGCCGCCGCTCTCATTGCCCGCCGAAGACGCCACGGGCGGCTTGAGCGCGGCGGAGGCGTCCGACGCGGTAATCCTCTTCCGCGACCGCGCCCGACTGGTGCAACCGGGATACCGTCTCACGGAGGAGGATGCACCGATCGTGGTGGAGATCTGCCGCAGGCTCGATGGTATTCCGCTCGCGCTGGAGCTGGCCGCGGCATGGGTGAAGGTCATTGCCCCGGAGCAGATTCGAGCCAAGCTAACCGAGCGATTCCGGCTCCTCACGAGTGGGAGCAGGAACGCCCCGCCACGCCATCAAACCCTGCGCGCAGCGCTCCAATGGAGCTACGACCAGCTTGAGACCGGGGAGCAGCGCCTTCTCCGCGTGGTTTCGGTGTTCGCCGGCGGCTGGACCCTGGAGTCGGGGGCGGCGGTCGTCGGCACCACCGATGAAGTCGCGATCCTGGGTCCGCTGGCCCGGCTTGTGGACAAGTCGCTCGTGGTCGTTCAGGCCGGCGGAGCCAGGGAGCGGCGTTACCGACTGCTCGACACGGTCCGAGCCTTTGCACAGGAGGAACTTGAGCGAAGCGAAGTCGGGGATGACGCGGCGACGCGGCACATGACGTATTTCCTCCAACTGGCCGAAGAAGCCGATCGAAAGCTCCTGGGGCCGGAGCAGGCGGAGTGGTTCGCGCGCCTTGAGCGGGAGCACGAGAACGTCTTGGCGGCCCTCGATCAGTGCCGTCACGTGGAGGATGGGGTTGAGGCGGGTCTCCGCATCGTCGGAGCGTTGCGGGTGTTTTGGTGGGACCTGGGATACGTGCGGCTAGGACTCCAACGGGCCGAGGAGGTGCTGGGCCGCCCCGGCGCGGAGGGTCCGACGCGTGCGCGTGCGCTGGCGCTTTACGGAGCGGGCAGCCTCGCGGTGAGAGCCGGGCTCCTGGCGCGGGCGAATTCGTTGTTGGAAGAGAGCGTCGGCATCGCACGTTCCCTCGGGGACCGGCTGCTCCTCGCCAAGTCGCTCAGCTACCTCGGGGTTGCCCAGACCAATCAAGGCAATTGCGTCGAGGCGAAACGAGCCCACAGCGAAAGCGTGGCCATCGCGCGCGAACTGGGGGACAAGCTGGAACTCGCCGGCAGCCTTCACAACCTCGCCGACTTGTGTCGTGCCCAGGGAGACTCGAACGGCGCGGCGCAGCTGTACGAGGAATCTCTTGGATTGGCCCGGGAATTCGGTGACTGGCGCGGCGTGGCGAACACCCTCGCGAATATCGCGCTGGTCGCCGTGTGGCGAGAGGACCTGGAGACGGCGCGGACTCGGATGATCGAGTGCATCGAGGTGGCGGAGCAGGGCTCGGAGATACCGATCCGTGCGATTGCCCTGGATGTCGCCGCGGGCCTGGCGACCGCCGCGGGGGATTCGGAACGGGCGGCACGGACTTTCGCCGCCGCCTCGGCGGCGTGGCAGCAGGTCGGCGCGAGCCGGGAGCCCGTGGACGAGTGGCACTACAGCCGGGCGCTGGCGAGCGTGCGGGAACGACTCGGTCCTGCCGGGTTCGAGGTTGCCTCGACCGCGGGGCGCTCGATGTCGGTGGAAGCCGCGACCACCGAGGCGCTCCGGTGGCTAAAGGATCAGGAATTCCCCGCCCGCGGCTAGCCTACTTGAGCCGCTCGGCTATGTTCCGCCGGCCGAATTTGACGGGCCAACTACGGCCGTCAGACGGCCACGGCCGAACTGGCGACACTCACGTAGCGAGCCCTCCGGTGCACCCGGGACGATTCAGCCTCCACCAAAATTGGGTCCCCTCACTTCTCCTGAGCTAGTTTCTCTCCGATTTGCGCCTTCCCGAATAGGGAAGACGCCGCGGGTACGCCCGATGGGCGAGAGCACACCCAACCGTGCTCCGGAGAAACCTACGTGGGGAGGATCGTCATGTCGGGACGTAGTCTGTCAATGCTCGTGCTTCTTGCCAGCTTCGTGACGCTCGCCGCCGGTCGTGCCCATTCCGAGACCCATTCCAACTCCGTTGCCGACACGGCCTTGGTTCCCCAGATGATCCCGCTCAACGATGGCCGGAATCTCGGGGCCATGGCGGACTACATGGGATTTCACGGGGAGGACGCACGCTACCCGGCCGGCTTCGACGCTTGGACCCCAGGGGAAGCCGAGGCATTTGCCGAAGAGGTGCATGTTTGCGACGACGGATCCGGGGAATTCTGCAGCTACGGCAATGCCCATAGCTACGCCTTTCAATTCTCCCAATTCTTCGGGCAGGCGATTCAATTGGACGGTAGTTCCTTCGGAGGATGGGTGGGCCAACCGAGCGGAACGTATTCGGCCCACTCGCTGGCCAGCTTTCGCTTCCGCGTGGAAGTTCCATTCACCTACAGGTTGTTCACGCAAGTGGCGCCCGGCGACACCCCGGGTTACGTCGTGATCGAGGGGCCGACGACGGACGTGAGGTATTTCTATAATGCGGGCGGAGCCATGGCGGACTCCGGCCAGCTTGGTCCCGGGGAGTACGTGGCCGAGGGATTCTCCTCGGTGGGCCCTACCTCCCAGGAAGACACGCAGGGCGCGGTCTATTCGCTTCAATGGGAAGTGGATCCCTATATCTATCGGGCCCTCGGTCTCCAGCCCGGCGATCAAACGGTGGCCTGCGGCGGCACCGCCACGTTCTACGTGGGCACCATCGGCCCTCAAACAGGGGTGACGTATCAGTGGAGAAGGAACCTCTCACCGCTTGCGAACAACGGTAACGTTTCGGGAGCCACGTCTTCCACGCTCGTCATCAGCAACGCGTGTACTTCGGACGCCGGAACCTACGATGTCGTCGTGACCAGTAGCTCGGCTCCCGGCGGCCCTGCCGTCGAGGTGAGCCGCCAGGCCAGTTTGCAAATTTCCACCGCCACGGGCATCGCTGACGTTGCTCTCGAGCCGCGAGCGTTCACGGTGAGCGCAGCCGCGCCAAATCCATTTGGCCGTGAGACCAAGTTCCGCTACGAGGCTCCGAGTCACACTCGCGTGACCATGGCGATCTACAACGTCGCGGGCGCGAGAGTCCGGGTGCTGATGGATCGGGAACTATCCGGCGCAGGAACCGTTGCGTGGGACGGGAAGACTCAATCCGGCGCTCGCGCGCCCGCGGGAATCTATTTCCTCCGCGTCGACGAGGGCGCGCGGCGCGAGAATCGCAAGATCGTTCTCCTCAAGTAGGAGCGGCCGGAAACGGACATTCAGGGGTAGCCAGAATCCGCCGAGCCAACACCCGGGCTTGTCCTGGGATACTCATCTGCCCACTCCAGAATCCGGAAGTAGGATTCAACCATTAACGACCCAATTGTATCTCACTGTCGGCGGTGGGACTTTCACTTCCACACCCCGGACGGAGTGAGACGATGGTGAGTGAGACGATGGAGATTAGCCGCCGATCCTTTCTCAAAACTGCAGCAGCAATAGGGGCTTGGCTTGTCTGGGTCGGACCGGCTCGAAGTTCGAGTGTCCACTGGCGTGAGCGGCGTGATCTCTATCCCCAAGGAGTCGCCTCGGGCGATCCCGATCCGCACAGCGTCATCCTGTGGACGAGGCGTCCGTTTGCCCAGGGCATGCGCGAGCTCCTGACCGTCGAGGTAGCCGAGGATGAGGCATTCCGCCGAGTCATTGCGCACGCGCAGACACCGGTCTCAAGCGCCGCGGACTGGACCGCGCGCGTTCTGGTTGGCGGACTCAAGCCGGCGCACACTTACTGGTATCGATTTACCGACACCGACGGAAACGGCAGCCGGGTCGGCCGCACGATCACGGCGCCATCGCCGGACGATCCCCGCACGGTGGACTTCGCCTTCGTGAGCTGTCAGGACGTCAACGAGGGCAAACTCAACGCCTATCGCCGGATGATTTACGAAGATGAACGCGCCCCCGCCGCCGAACAGCTCGGTTTTGTTCTGCACCTGGGCGATTTCATCTACGAGGTGGTCCAGTATCCCGACGAGGTGAAGACACGCTACGGTCGAACGATCTATGAGGTGGCGCGCATCCCGGACGGCCACAAGGTCGGTAACTTCCACATACCGCTGACCCTCGACGGCTACCGGGTCATCTACAAAGGCTATCTCGCCGATCCCGACCTCCAGGACGCGCGCGCGCACTGGCCGTTCGTCTGCATCTGGGACAACCACGAATTCTCATGGCAGGGCTGGCAAAGCATCGTCAAGGCGGGACGGTTCGAGCAGCCGGGCCAGAGCGTCAAGATCGCGGCGAATCAGGCCTGGTTCGAGTATCTTCCCGCGCGTGTCGCGCCGCCGAGCGGCTCGCTCGAGCGCTTCGATCCACCCGCCGTGAAAGATGTTCCCATCACAGAGTTCGACAGCCACGGGCTGGGGGTGGAACCGAACAACCTGACGGCGATCAACAGCCTCAAGGTCTATCGGGCGCTGCGGTACGGCCGGCACCTGGACGTCATCATCACCGACCAGTTCAGCTATCGGAGCGCGGATCCCTTCAGCGATCCGTCCCTGGGAACGCTCGGCGGCGACGAGTTCACGGGCATGTTCCCCGAGTCTCTGATGCGGGTTCTCGACGCCGGGCGAGGCTCCAACGGGGGTAATCCTCCTCCGGAAATCCGATTCAACGACGCGCATGTCCCCAACCCGCAACGGAACGCCCCGCCCCAAACGCTTCTCGGGGCGGAGCAGAAGGAGTGGTTCAAGGACAAGCTCGGGAGCTCGACGGCGTCGTGGAAGATCTGGGCCAATTCCAAGGGTGCGCTCGATTGGCGCGCCGACCCGCAGAATCTGCCCGCGGGTCTGACCAAGGAGTCCTGGCCCCCGAACGCTTCTTACGCAGCCCTGGGCGGAGGTGATTACGGCACAGCCTACGCAGAGCGCGCTGAGATCTACCAACTCGTGCGCGACGCCAAGGTGACAGGCTTCGCCATCGTCTCGGGGGACCGCCACAGCTTCTGGGCCGGTTATGCGACCGCGGAACTTCCGCCCGGCAAGTTCGAGCCGGTCGGCTTGAGCTTCGTTGGCGGGTCGCTCATCAGCCCCGGCGTCATGGAGTCCTACGAGCACAGTCTTCCGAAGGACGCTCCGCTACGACCGTTGTTTCTTGCCGACAAGGCGGCGGGAGCGCCGGACTGGACCTTCAATATGCTGCTGAAGCACGGCGTCCGTTCGTGCCTCGAGTATGCACGCAGCTTCGACCTGAAACGCGCACGGTCGCTGTCCAACCCGGATCTCGCTCCGCACCTCGAGTTCGTCGATCTTGGTGGACACGGCTATGCGAAGGTCCGACTGTCGGCCAAGGAGATGCGCACGGAGTTCGTCTGCGTCCCGCGCCCCATTGCGCGCAGCGACAGACCGGACGGCGGGCCGATCCGGTATCGGGTGCTGCACGCCGCTGCACTGTGGGAGAGCGGAGAGCGCCCGCAGCTGAAGACATCGGTGCTCGAAGGCGACGTTGGACTGGCGATTTGACGGACTCACGGCGCTCGTTTCCATAGCGGCCGGAAAGGCCGCGGATCCGGTGGTCTGATTCGTTCCGGGATTCCCGGAGGCTCCATTGTCTGAGACGATGGAGTCATGGCCAAACCAAGCAGGTTGTCTTCGCTACGGTGTGACGGGCACGAGAAGCGCCTGCACGGTGTAATGCAGCGTGACCTTGCAGTCCTCGTTCCCGAGCGTGATGGAGTACGATTCGCTGCTGCTGCGCGTGCCCGTGAACTCGACGGTCTTGCTGCGTTTGTTCATGTCCGGATCCCGGAAGTTGTTTCCCAGGATGTCCGTGTCCCACTCGGACGCCTCGAAGTACACCGTGAAACTCCGCCCATCTCCGGTGATGAGGAACCTGTCATCGATTGTCAGATCATCGCCCGTCGTGAGGTCTGCGGATTTCTGCTTGTCAAAGCCGGCGACGTTCCACTTGAAGTCGAATTCGCCCTCGCCGATGAGGTCTCCGTCGTCGGAGACGTGAATCCGATCGACGATCACTCTCGACTGGTGGAGATACTGCTGTTCCGGCACGGCGGGCGGCTCCGGTGCCGTTGGGGACGACTTGCCACATCCTGCCGACGCGACCGCCACGATCAGCCCGCCTGCAACGAAGCGAAGCATGTTCCTCATGGTCCTTTCCTCCCGCGTGCGCCCCATCACTCGCTCCCCTCGGAACGGGCGGTTTTGAGCGTGTAGTACAGCTGCACCTTGCAATCGTCGTTGCCCAGCATGATGGAGTACTGGCCGTTCAGGTCTTCGGCGACGGTGTGCGTGTTCGTCTTGCTGCGCTTGTCCATGTCGCCGTCG
>ERZ1292630.2167-Hain-H41-02um-R3-2167-length-18480-cov-8_pt1 | contig 18480 bp, 14 predicted proteins | sample MGYA00564408_ERZ1292630 | MGnify/ENA primary metagenome ERZ1292630 (study PRJEB36523, sample SAMEA6512641) | groundwater metagenome | collected 2019-01-08 | study: AquaDiva: Metagenomics assemblies of 32 groundwater samples
TCCTGGAGATATTTGAAGAAAGACACTGTCGCGCCGTCCTCTACTGTCAGTTACACCACCGGTGTGATCGCTGGTCCGGGAATACCGGTGACCTTAACCGAGTCGGACGACCGGTCGGGAGTGGCGAGTGGCGAGGTTCAGGTCAGTGTGAACTCCGGCGGTTGGACCAACTATGCCAATACTATTAGTGACCTTACCTATACCGGTTCCTCCGGTAATTCTTACCAATTCCGCTATCAGACAAGAGATAACGCCAGTAACTATTCCAGTTGGAGTACTGGGGGCATTGTGACTCTTAACCGTCCTCCAAACGCCCCCAACACAGTTACGCCAAACTCCCCACCCTACGATACCTGGATTAACTACAACCCGACCTTCTCGGCGGTCGTCTCTGATCCCGATGGCAACAACGTTAGGGCCTATTTCTACTCCCCCGCCGGTACCTGGGGAGCTTGGGCGACTTCCGGCGGGACATCTTCAACCGGAGCGTTGAGTGTAGCTGACACCTCCGGTACCTGGTGGGCTGCTTATGCGCAAGACTCCTACGGCGCTACCTCCGGTGACTCTTCCTGGAGATATTTGAAGAAAGACACTGTCGCGCCGTCCTCTACTGTCAGTTACACCACCGGTGTGATCGCTGGTCCGGGAATACCGGTGACCTTAACCGAGTCGGACGACCGGTCGGGAGTGGCGAGTGGCGAGGTTCAGGTCAGTGTGAACTCCGGCGGTTGGACCAACTATGCCAATACTATTAGTGACCTTACCTATACCGGTTCCTCCGGTAATTCTTACCAATTCCGCTATCAGACAAGAGATAACGCCAGTAACTATTCCAGTTGGAGTACTGGGGGCATTGTGACTCTTAACCGTCCTCCAAACGCCCCCAACACAGTTACGCCAAACTCCCCACCCTACGATACCTGGATTAACTACAACCCGACCTTCTCGGCGGTCGTCTCTGATCCCGATGGCAACAACGTTAGGGCCTATTTCTACTCCCCCGCCGGTACCTGGGGAGCTTGGGCGACTTCCGGCGGGACATCTTCAACCGGAGCGTTGAGTGTAGCTGACACCTCCGGTACCTGGTGGGCTGCTTATGCGCAAGACTCCTACGGCGCTACCTCCGGTGACTCTTCCTGGAGGTATTTGAAGAAGGATACGGTAGTACCGATTGTTAATTCTGCTACCGCCGAAGGTGCTGGCATTGGTGCTACGATAACCTCAATAGATTTAGTTATTTCGCCAATTAGTTTCACGGCTTCCGATGCCCTCTCGGGATTAGCCGTTAATGGTTTTGTTCAGTACGGTTCCAAGCCGATTCTTTCAGCAGTTTGGGGAAACTGGACGGCGTTAACGCAGTTGTCCGGTTCTGATAATCCGGCCTCATTTTCATTCAACTGTCCCGGCCGATTGGGCTGTCCGGCGCTCACCGATCAGACCGATTACCGTTTCCGTTACCAGGTCGTTGACCGGGCCGGTAACTGGAGCACTTGGCGGGAAACAGGAGTAGTCCGGGTCGAGTTTTGCCCGATTCCGGCAACGCCGAATGTTACGGAAAGCCACGGTAGTTCCTGCATTAATACCGACCCGGCTTGGTCCTGGCCCACAGTAACCGGCGGGACAATTAATAATTATGAAGTCAGCCGGTCTTGGAATCTGACTCCAATTATGCAAACCGGTTTAGGCTACACGGAAACGTTAAGCAGCGGTCCCTACTCGATTCAGGTGCGGGCGCATAATACTTGTGGTAATTGGGGCAACAGCTCCGCGGCTTCACCGGTCACGATTGATAAAACCCCTCCGGCGGCCCCATCAGGACTTTTGCCGAATAGTGTCTGTTTGGCCGCGAGCGCCTTTTCGGTCAGTTGGAATGTTCCGTCCGACCCGGCGCCGGGTTGCGGTTCAGCAATCGACAATTACTGGATCCAAATTAGCGACAGCCCTGGTACCAATCCGGACGGAAGTTTCGTGACAGCGATTTCCGGTACCTATAATACCTGGTTTAACCTTGTTGCCGTTGGCGGACGGGCAACCTTAACCGCAGACCTTCGCACTTTTATGTCTACTTCCCCGAAGAAGTTTTATTTCCACGTTAAGGCCCGGGACGGGGCCTGGAATCAAAGCGGATGGTCGGCATCGGTGATGATGGAACTGGAAAACCCAACTGTAATCACGGCGTTGAATATGACCAATATCAACCCGGCGCCGATAACACCGTTAACGCAAAGTTTTAATATTACTTCGGATCTGACTATTTCCCAGTCCGGTACTATTTGTACTTCGAACCAGATTGTCTGCCATAACTGGAAAGTTGTCCGCGGGGGAACCACCTATGAAGCCTGCGAAGTGTGCACTACTATTTCCGGTTCCCCTTCGCCAACTTCCCACTCAACCACCTATACGGTTTCCAGTTGTCTTCCCGGCGGTTTTCAGGAAGATGATGTTATTACTCTCCGATCTAAGGTTCGTGATCAAAATACCGGTTTCGAGGTTACCCGGGAAACGTCGTCGCAGGTAATCAGGTTTTCATCCTGGTTCCAGGCGGTTAACGGGGATGTTTACGGCAGCCGAATTTCTGAGGTGGTTGCCGCTAACCCATCAGGGAGCTATGAACCGTGGCTAATTACAAATGACTCGTCCGGGTTTCTAACCGGTGGTGCGGCTATAGCCCAAAACGACGTGACTGTTATCGATACCAATAATGGCAGTTTCCGGGCGTCGGAAAGAACCGGAGCTGACGGAAACCGGTGGTTACTGCCTAGTTATCCGGGGGGAATGAGTTGGCCGGAGACATTGACCAAAGTTACCGCCGGCGGCGGGGATTTAATTTATATACCGGGAGATCTCACTATCAACGCCGCAAATGCAGCTACATACAACAATAAAGTTGTTTTTGCCGACGGAAGTATTACTCTTTCCGGTGATTTAGCCAGCGGCCCCGGACGGGGAACTCCGCCAGCCCTTACTGCTTTCCTTATTTCCAACCGGCGGATAATTATCAGCGACGTACCAACCCACTCAGTTAATGGGATGGATATGCTTAAAATACGCGGCGGACTTTACGCCAAAGAAGGAATTGACTTCCAGCGGACTTTGGGCAACAACAAGTTCCCGTCGGTGGTGGTGTGGTACGATCCAAACGTCTTTTTCTACAGCTTAAGTAATCTGGCGGCCCCCCGCTATACTTGGAGGGAAATATCGCCTTAACTATTATTATGAAGAAAGGGGGTGAACGTATCTAAATGGTTGAAAAAATATCCAGTCGGAACAAATTGCTGGTCCCTGTTATTTTGGTTATCCTAGCAGCTTCTGCAGTTGCGGCCGTTTTTCTTCTCAGCAAGAAACCGGAAGAAGTTATCACGACGGTGGCTCCTCAGCTTAAGACTGATGCACAGATTATTGAAGAGTTACGGGAAAGTACCTCCTCACTTACTCCGGAGCTGGTTACCGAGAAGTTAACGATTGATCCGGCCGAAGGTAGTATCACGAAAATCGTAGGCCGGAAAATTACGGTAAAAGAGGGTACAAAGACTTGGGAATTCACAGCTTTTGACGATGTTACAGTTACCCGAACAACTCTCCCAGCGGCAGCGGATGGCGGCAGTGTACCAACGACGGAAGATATCAGTTTTAGCGAGTTGGCCGTTGGCCTTCGGATTTTAGCGCTTCTCGAGAGAGATAGTACCGGTAATGTGATTTCACGAAGGATCAATGTTTTACAATCCGTCCGATAAGACCATCAGTCATTACTTGCTGCTTCGATATCCGGTAATATTACTACTCGCAGTGGGGTTGGCCGGATTGTTCTTGTTCTCTACTATTGGCCGTGGCTTTGCGGCCGAGACTGAGGTTTCTCTTTCTCCGAACCAGCCCGACGGTCAGAATGGTTGGTATCGTACGCCGATAAATGTGACGCTGACGGCAACTGATTTAGAAGCGGGGATTGCCAGTATTAATTGGCGGATTGATAATGCGGTTTGGGAAAACCAAAGTTTTCCGACAGCGACAAATTTAGCGCCGAACGCTTCTTTCGAAAACGGGTTTGGGGGTACTTTAACCGGTTGGCAATTTTCGGGGACGAATGGCGCGATTGGGGGTCAGGATCTATCCACGGCTAAATACGGTGCCGCTTCGGCTAAAATTTCTGCCGTCACCAACGGGTGGAGTGCCTGGAATAATGCGGCCAATTATTCTGTAGTAACGCCCCTTGCCAATATGACTGCTTCCGTTTGGATAAAGACTTCTAATGTTTCCGGTCTCGGGGCCGGATTTAAAGTTTATTCACTCTCCCCCACCGGCCCGACGCTTTTGGGTTTAAGTTCTTCCATAACCGGTACTAGCGGTTGGACCTTTATCTCCCTGCAATTTATCGTTAACCCGGCGAACGCTTACGGGGTTTATTTAGAGCTGGGCTTATCCGGAACCGGAATTGTTTGGTTTGATGGTGTTAATTTAAGCACTTCCCCAACCCCGACGCAGGCAGCTTTTACCTTTTCACAAAACGGAAGCCATAATCTCGAATATTACGCCATTAATCAACAGGGGGTTTCCGAGTCTCCGCATAATTTCCAATCGTTAAAAATTGATACTGTTTCTCCTTATAACTGGCGGGGGTTTGAGACTACTCGGGCCGGCAATGAACACACTCTAATTTCCCAAATCACGGTTGACGATGTCGCTTCCGGTCTTGATACTTGGAATACACGCTTTCAGTATTCCGTCGACGGGGGACAGCACTGGGGCTACTACGCTACTTTTGTTTCTTGTTCCAGTTGGAGTTGGGTAGAAAATGGCTGGTTTCCGACCATCAATAATCCCTCCTTCGTGCAAGGGAGGCAAACTTTGACCCTTTACACTCCTCCGGTCAGTTATTGCAATTCCAATTGGTCCGTCTGTAAGATAGTCCGTTTTCGAGTACAGGATCTGGCGGGGAACGAAAGTACTAAGGATATCTGCATTAATGGCGCCTGGTCGAAGGTTCTCGGCGGGGATGTATACAGCGGCACGGGAATTTCTATGGGTGCGGCGGGGACGGAGGATAATACCGACGGACTGATTATAACGCCGTCGTCGACGGTTAGTAATTTCAGTTCCAGCCGGCATTGGCTTATTTCTAGTTATGGGCAAACGTTGGTGGCGCCCGACTTCGCCGGTTTATATTCCAAATATTCAAGTGCGGCAACAATTACGGTTTTACCTAAGGTCAACGGTTATTTCCAAACCCGGGCGGATTTTACAATCGGTCAGAATACGATTCCGGCGGGTCTTAGCAGCGCTAATTTTGGTGCGGTTGTGTTTGTCAATGGCGACCTTATTATTAACGGTAATTATACTCTTGCTCCTCTGGGGGGGATTATTTTCGTGGTGGCCGGAGATGTGCTTGTTGATAAAAACGTAACCGAGCTGGCCGGTTATTTTCTTACCGATGGTCTATTTGATACCGCGTATAATGGCGGCGGAAATGCTGACCCCCTGACTATTCGCGGTGGAGTTTCGGCCGGCACCATTACTCTCTCCCGGAGTTTAAGAAATAACACGGATCCGGCCGAAACTTTCCTTTTTGAGCCAAAATATTATCTCTTGCTTGGCGGAGCTTTTCCCGCCAATAAGGTAGTTTGGCGGGAGATTACACCGTAGTTTCTAATCATTGACGATGCCCTCTTCGCTAGGCTAAAATTACAAGTGGACTCTGCCCTATGGACTATATCGGTTTAGATATTGGAACTTCCTCACTTAAGGCCGTGGAACTGCACCACGAGCCGCATCTTCCTCCGAAGCTGACTCTTTATGCGTCTGCTCCGACCCCGCCCGTTTCCATCGGTTCCGAATCGGAAGCGGATTTGAAAACGATGGCGGGAGCGATAAAAGAATTTATCGCCGCTTTTCCTTTTGTTTCCCGTTCCGTAGTGGTGGCTCTGCCCGAATCACAGATTTTTACGCGGGTTATTACGCTACCGAAAATGAATGAGAAGGAATTAAAGAATGCAATGCAATGGGAAACCGAGCAATATATCCCGGTGCCTCTTAGCGAAGTAACAATGGACTGGCAGATTATCGATATGGAGGGTAGCGTTGACGCTAACCAGATGGACGTTTTATTGATTGCCTGTCCGAAAACGTTTATCAACAAATACCTGAAAGTGATGAAAATGGCCGGTTTGGAAACTCTGGCGATTGAGCCGGAAACAATGGCGATTGCCCGCTCCCTTGTCGGAACCGATACTGCTACTCCCGCAACAATGACAGTTAATATCGGCGCGGCTACGACGGATATTGCTGTTGTTAACCGGGGAACAATTAGGTTTACCCGGAGTATCTCGACCGGCGGCACGGCGCTTGCCCGCGCTGTGTCCCAAAGTTTAGGTTTCGATTTACAGCAGGCGGAAGAATATAAAAAGGCTTACGGACTGGACGAAACAAAATTGGAAGGGAAAGTAATGCAGGCGATAAAGCCTATTTTCGATATTATTGTCGAAGAAATTAAACGCTCAATCGCATTTTATAATACGCACAAAAAAGAGCAAAAAATAAAAAGAGTTGTTCTATCCGGCGGCACGGCCGCTTTACCGGGGATTATTGTCTATCTGGCTTCCACTCTGGACGTGGAAGTTCAGCTCGGCAACCCCTGGCGTTTCCTGGATTGTCCGCCAAAATTCCCGGAAAAAGAATTGGAAGAGATAGGCCAAAGTTTTGCCACAGCGGTCGGTTTGGCTCTAAAGGAGGTTAGTTAGGTATGGCAAAAGATATTAATCTTCTCCCCGGCGAGATTACCGCGGAGCGGAGAAGAAAACAACAAAAAAAGTCTTTTAATATTATCGCTTATATTTTTCTTGGGGCCTGTGTCCTTATCAGCAGCATTATTTTCCTTTACCATTTTTTCCAGGCCAGAACCCTCCAATCTCTTATTTCCGCCGCAAGAAGCGAGGAGCAAGAAATAAAAGATCTTCGGGCGATTGAGGAGGAGAGTTTACGTCTCGAAGTAAAAAATACGGCCTTAGGCGACATCTTAAAACTTCAAAAAAAGTATTCATACTTGCTCGATATGATTTCTAAGTCAGCACCGACGGGTCTGAAAATCAACTCCTTAGTTTCCTCCGTTGCCGACGACGTTCAGGTTTCCGGAGTTGCCGACAGCTACGCTATCCTTTCCCGCTTCTTAATTAACACTATTGATCCCGAAATGGGCGGCGTGATTTTCACGGCCGCCGATCTGAATTCGGTTAATCTCGATGAGCGGGTCGGCGGAGCCAGGTTTTTAATGACTCTTTACATTAAGAAGGGTAGCCTGGAGGCGCTTACACTCAGCGCAAATAAGGAATAAATAATGATTAAATTTACTTTAGGAAATAAATCCGGTTCAGCCTTATCCGGTATTAAGATCGTAGGGCTCCTTCGCCCGTTGCTTCCTTTCCTACCCCTTGGTTCCTCCGTCGTTTTGGGGCTACTGGTTGTGCTGCTGATCGCGGTGCCGCGGATTTCAAACCTAGCCGCTTTAAAATCAGAAATAAAAGATAATCAGACTAAACTGGGTAACCTGAAAGAAAAATACGTGAAACTGACCGATTTGCTGGCTCACCAGGAAGCGTTGGAATCGGATTTATCGTTTATCGATGCCGCCTTACCGGATAAAGAAAATATCCCCGAACTTCTTTCCCAGATTGAAAAAATCGCCAGCGAATCGGGTGTTTCCATCCGGGCCCTCCACTTTGGTACCGGAGCGTCTGAGCCGGCAAAAACGGGAAAAGAGAAGAAATTCGCGACGGTGCAACTGCAGGCCGAAGCCGACGGGAGCTACGCCAATTTAGGCAGTTTTCTGAATAATCTTGAGAACGCTTCGCGCCTGATCTTTGTTGACAGCCTCCGCTTTAGCCAGGAAACTATCCGTGATACCCAGCGGTTGCGTGTTTCCCTGTCGTTGACATCTTTCTACGTCACTTTGCCCGGGGAGATAGCTTTATCCCGGCCGGTAACGCTCAACCTGAATTCCCCCGCTTTAAGCAGGGTTCTGGAGGTAATTAAGCCGTTGAGGATCTATAAAATTAACATCGGAACGGGTGGGGCCGGCCGTTTAAACCCGTTTGAGTAAGTCGGGTCGAAGTTTCCGCGTTTTCTTCAGAGCCTCTTTCAGACGCCAAGCCTTTATTTTTTCATGATTCCCGCAAAGAAGGACTTTCGGAACGCTTTTATTTAAGAACTTTGCCGGGCGGGTATATTGAGGGGCTTCTAAGAGGGTGTAGGGTTTAGGGTGTAGGGTACAGGGTTGGAAAGACTCGTTGGTGGTGGCCTCACTTTTGGACAGAACCCTAGGCAATAACCTGGTTACGGCGTCCGTAACCACCATTGCCGGAATTTCCCCGCCCGTCAGAACATAATCGCCGATCGATAATTGCTCGTCAGCTAGTTTCTGTCCAACTCTCTCGTCCACGCCTTCGTAATGGCCGCAGATCAACACGAGCCGTTTATATTTCGATAATCTCTTTGCCTCACGCTGGGTAAAGGGTTTTCCTTGGGGACTAAGCAAAATGATTTTGGTTCCGGGCTTCCTTAGCTTTAGACTTTTTAGAGCCTTATAGATCGGTTCAATCTTCAGGATCATCCCGACGCCGCCGCCGAAAGGTCGGTCATCGACGGTATGGTGCTTGTCAAGCGTAAACTGCCGGAAATTGCAGATATTGAGCTTTAGGAGCTTCCGGTTTATGGCCCTGCCGACGATGGAGGCTTCAAAGACTCCCTGAAACATTTCCGGAAATAGCGAGAGGATATCGATTTGCATTACGCGGCGCTTACGGGCTTTGGCTGTTCGGAGTCCGTTTCTTCAAGTTCGAGATTAACTCTCTTATTTTCTTTTATTCCTTTAATCCTCAGCAACGTCCGCAAGGAACGGATAGTTTTCCCGCCCTTTCCGATAACCAAGCCAATATCCTCCGGCGCTGTTTTTAACCGGAGATTGGTTATGTCTGGTTGTGTGTCTTCGACTAATTCAACACACTCCGGTTTATTAACGATTAGTTTAACTAGGTATTCCGTAAAGTTTTTCATATTTTATTTAGGATGATTTGACCGTGGACGAAGGCTGATATTTTCGGTACACGTATTTTCCCGCAACCAGCTGTTTGACCGCTTCCGACAGCTGAGCCCCTTTTCCGATCCAACTCTCCAGGCGCTTTTTATCTAAGGTTAACGCAGAAGGCTTACCCGTCGGGTTATAGTGGCCGAGTATTTCCAGCGACCGTCCGGTCCGGCTACTGCGCCGGGGAGCGGCGACAATCCGGTATGACGGTGCATTAGTTTTTCCGATCTTATTTAAACGAATTCTTACAGACATAGGTTACATTATACTCGCTTTTTTCCAATTTTCCAGTCCGTCTTTTGCCGCCGCCTGTTCGGCTTTCTGCTTGCTAGGTCCGGTTCCGGTTCCGTATTGTGTCTTTCCGATAAACAGCCCGATTTTAAAGCGTTTATCGTGATCCGGCCCCCATTCTTCCAGAACTTCATACGTCGGCGTGGCTCCTTTTTTCTCCTGAGACAACTCCTGGAAAGTGCTTTTAAAGTCATGGTAAGTCTCATTCTTAACAGTTTGCTCTATTTTATAAAAAAGGTTCTTTTTTAAAAAAGTGTTACCGGATCTGATTCCGTGCTCGAGGAAAAGGTAGCCCAGAACGGCTTCGAAGGTATTGGCCAAAATATAATCGCGGCCCCGGCCGCCCGATTCTTCTTCGCCGCGGGAGAGGAGGAGAAAATTTCCGTACTGCAGCCGTCTGGCCTCATCGGCCAGAGATTGGGTGTTGACGGTAGCCGCGCGGATGCTGGTGAGCGTCCCTTCGGGATAGTGGGGATACTTGCGGTAAAGAAACTCGGTGATGAGAAATTGTAAAACCGCATCCCCAAGAAATTCGAGCCTTTCGTTCGATGGGTTTTCGTAGTCGGGATGTTCGTTAAGGTAGGAACGGTGGGTAAAGGCGGTTTGGAGCAACTGGGGTACCTTATTCTTAAAACCCAGTATCTTTTCGATCTCGATTATATCGTCTTTCAGCATATTTGATAAAAATTTCCGCCAAAGGCGGATCAGCCTTGGGCTGAAGAAATTAAATCCTGCCCTCCGGCGTTAGGGTTTTAACGACCGTGCCGAGGACCCCATTAACAAACTTTCCCGAGGTCTCTCCGCCAAACTCCTTCGCCAGCTCAATTGCCTCATCAATGGCCACTTTCGGCGGGATATTTTTGGCGAAGTATAATTCGTAGATGGAAATCCGCAAAGCAACGAGGTCAACGCGGGAGATTTGTTCGATCGGCCACTGTGGGGCGGTGGAACGGATTATCTGGTCGATTGTGGCCTCATTTCCCCTAACCCCTTCAACAATACTTGTTAAAAGGTTATTATCAAAGTTGACGTTCTGGTTAAGCTCTTCCTTAACGTGTTCCTGCGCCTGCTGAGTATCTTCATTCTGGCTGAAAGTAGCCTCAAAGAGAATTCCAAGAGCGAGGCGACGGGCTTCGTGGCGGGGGTCAAGATGACTTTTCATGGTACTTTCCGCAAGTCGGACAAGCCCTGTGGGTCAGTTTTGGCGAACCGCAGTGTCCGCAAGTCATCGCGGGGGACTTTTTCAGGATCATCTTTGCAGCGCGCTTCCGCCTTGTCCGGCCTTTAGAGAATTTTCGCTTAGGTAGTGGTGGCATACCTAGTTAATATCGTGGATAAAGACATAATTGTCAACGTTTATTAATTGGGATTTACGGATTGAGAAGTATTTCTGCCCACTTTTTGAAAGAGTCGGGGGAAGTTATCCGGTCCCTGATTTATCAACTCCTGTGCCGTTTCTCCCGTAATTTTAATTAATTGGTAATCGGTAATATCGGCGGTTTTAAGATTAAGAAAGCCGTGCTGGCTGGTTCCGAAGATTTGCCCCGGTCCCCGCCATTTAAGGTCCTCTTCGGCCAATTCCCGGCCGTTATTAAACTTTTCCATCGTTTTAAGGCGGGTAATCGATCCTGACTCTTTAGTATCGGCAAACAGCAGACAATATGACTGTTGATTCCCCCGCCCGACCCGGCCGCGGAGTTGGTGGAGGCTGGCTAATCCGAAGTGGTTAGCGCCCTCAATTACCATCACCGTGGCTTCCGGGATATCGATTCCGACCTCGACCACCGGCGTGGCAACAAGAATATCCAGTTTCTTTTCGCGGAATTCTTTCATCACTGCCTCCTTTTCGCCGCTTTTCATCCGGCCGTGAAGCAGTCCGAGCCTAGCTCCGGGAAAGATATTCTGTTTTAAATAATTAAATTCGCTGACGGCGGCTTTTACGGTGGTTAAAGTTTCCGATTCTTCGATAAATGGACACACGATGAAAGTTTGCCCTGTTTGTTTTTTAATCCATTCGTAGGCGGCTTCTCTCTTTTCCGGCGGAACCACCCAGGTTTTTATCGGAATCCGGTTTGGTGGCAACTCACTGATAACGGAAAGATCTAAATCGCCGTAAAGGGTTAAGGATAATGTCCTGGGAATGGGGGTAGCGGTCATTGTCAGTAAATGGGGAAAACGGGCAGGGTCGGTTCCTTCCAGTAATTTACTCCTTTGCTCGACTCCAAAACGGTGCTGTTCATCAATAATCACCAAACCGAGTTTTCCTTTAGGGACCGGGCGGAAAAGGAGCGCGTGGGTCCCGATTGTGAGATCCGCCTGGGGCAAGTCTTTTTCAATTTCTTTCCCGGAACTGCCGGTAATCAACCGTACATTTATTCCAAACGGAGATAATAATTTTTGGGCGGTGGCGAAGTGCTGTTTGGCCAGGATCTCGGTTGGGGCCATGTAGATAGAGCTGTATCGGGCTTGATGCAATGTATAAACGGCGGCCAAAGCGACAACGGTTTTTCCGCTGCCGACGTCCCCCTGTAAAAGGCGGTTCATCGGTTTCTCTTTACCGAAATCCGCAAGAATTTCGCGAAGCGAACTGTCCTGGGTTGCGGTCAGCTTAAACGGGAGACCATCAAGGAATGGTTGGACTTTCTTTAGCGGGTCCGTAATTTTAATCCCGGTCTTTTTCCCGTCCCATTCTTTTTTCCGGATAAGTGTGGCTAAGTGTAGAAATAATAATTCTTCAAAAGCAAACCGGTTCCGGGCGGTTTGTGCGCCTGAAACGTCCTTCGGAAAGTGGATGTTGGAAAGAGCATCATCCAGACCGGAAAACCGGAACTTTTCCAGCAGCGCTTCCGGGAGATAATCCCCGTCCTTAATTTCTGTTTTTATGGCATTAATTAATAGTTTTATCTTTGACCGCAGCCATTTCGAGGACAGCCCTTTCGTTTCCGGGTATACCGCAATTAAGCCCCCGGTGTGGGTTAAGTCACCGGACGCTTCAATCACAGGGTTGATTATCACGAGGCGGTTATTATCCGCTTCCACGGCTCCACTGAGGATTAGCTCCTGCAGAAGCGGCAGACTAGTCTTTAAATAGGGCTGGTTAAACCACAAAAGGTTAAGCAGTCCCGTCTCGTCCCGGAAGATGCCTTTTAGGAACGACCGACCGTAACGGGTCCGGACGGCGTCGAGTTTTAGTAGTTGCCCACTCAGCGTAATTGTATCCCCGACGACCAGCTCCGCGACTTTTTTGCGAACGGAAAAATCCTGATAGCGGGAGGGAAAATGGTAGAGGAGGTTCTCGACTGTTTTTATTTCCAACCGGCCGAGCAATTTAGCGTAATAGGCGCCGATGCCGGGAACCGCGGTTAAAGGGGAGTTTAACGTTAGTCCTTCACTCATTGGATAATTAGGGAAAGAAAAGGGCTTAAGACAAGCGCGAGCGAGGAGGCAATGATGACAATTTTAAATATCCGCCGCTGTTTTTTAGTTAGGTTCATGTTTTAGATTGTCACCTTTAAAAATCTTCTTTTTCCTATTTTGATAGTGCTGGGTTTAACAATGTGTGATGGGTCACGGATAACCTGATTGTCAACTTCCACCGCTCCTCCGGAAATTAATCTTTTAGCTTCCGAAAGACTGGAAACGGCGTTGCCAACAACAAGAAGCCTAACTAATTCCCAGTCAGTAACGTCGATTTTTTTTAGACTTACGGTTGGAATCACGGTAGGCGTGTGGCCTTTTTGGAACGTGTTTTCGAAGGTTATTTGAGCATCTTTCGCAGAATCTTCTCCATGCAACTCTTTAACAAGCTCAAAAGCCAGTTCTTTTTTCAGCTTCATCGGGTTTTCGCCGTTTTTCAGCCGCTTATTTTTTTCTGCCACGCTGGCTAAATCCAACTCCGTTGCCAGAGTAAAATACGGAATAATCAGCTCGTCTTTCAGCGACATTGTTTTTCCGTAGATCTGGTCCGGCTCGTCATCCAACCAAATCGCATTGCCCCAAGTCTTACTCATCTTCCGGCCGTCGGTTCCCTCGAGGAAGACAGTGGTCAATACAAAAGATTCTTTACTCCGCAAATCTTTTTGTAAAATCCGGCCGGCCTGCATATTAAACGTTTGGTCAGTGCCACCGATTTGTAAATCGGTGTCCATAAAATAGCTGTCGTAACCCTGCATTACCGGATAGGCCATTTCCGCAAAGCTGATGTGGGTTCCGGCGTCGAGACGTTTTTTTATCAATTCCCGGCTAGCGAAATCGTTGAGGGAAAAATGCTGGAACAATTTAACCACGTCTTCGTAGCTGAGTTTAGAAAGCCACGCACTGTTGTAGGCGACTTTTACTTTCGAAAAATCAACGATTTTTTTGGCCTGAGCTTTATATGTTGAAAAATTATTTGTTATTTCTTCTTTAGTTAAAACCGGGCGTTCACTTTCTTTATCCGAAGTGTCACCGATTAGAGCGGTAAAATCGCCTATCAGAAAAGTGACGTGATGACCGAGTTCAACCAGCGCCTGCAATTTGCGCAGCGGGACGGCGTGGCCGAGATGGATATGGGTGGAAGTGGGATCGATCCCGAGATAAACGTTCAGTTTTTTTCCGGAAAGAAGCGCCTTTTTTAATTCCTCCCGGTTCGGGATCACGTTTGCCACTCCCCTACTAAGTATTTCATCAATTTGTTGTTCCTTGGTCATATGTCCTAAGGACGTCATTGCGAGGAGTCCATTATTTAGGGACGACGCGGCAATCTCAATTAGATTGCTTCGTCACTTCGTTTCTCGCAATGACGACCCTTTTTCATATTCAGGATACCAAAACTTGACAAAAACGTCATTATACCCTATAATGTATATACTTTGGAATAAGCCGGGAGTGGTTGATTGCTCCGACACGGACTGGCGCGCTCTGATTCAGGGCATATTTTCCAAAGCGCACGCGAGGGCAGGCTCTCGAAAGAGGGCAAAACAAGGAGGTGTGCTATGTTTAGCACGAAGTTTTTTGCACGTTTGTTTAGCGGTGGGAGTGAGTGGCCGATGTGGCGAAAGGTAATCTTGTTCGCATTGTTCTGCGAAGCCTTCGGCTTTGTGTGCGCTGGTGGTGCACTCACCATCTACCAAGGAACGTCGTGGGTCCCTTTAATCCTCTCTTGGATTATCTCTTTGGTGGCCGCGATCGTTCTTATTTATAGTAGCGACGCCTACTATAAAAAATGGCTGAAGCGCCAAGATGAAGGAAACTCCGCGAAGTGGGAACGTGCTTTCCTCATCTTTGTTTGCGTGTCCTTTATGTGCATTCAGTTGATCTTCGTCGTCGGGTGGGGAATGGAAAAGGCAGGGTACATCCAAGTGCATGTGGACCATCCCGAGATCTTTCAAAAACCGCTAAACCCTTTAATTTGCGTGAATGACACGCCATCGGCTGGGTTCGCGGCTTCTTTGCCGGAAAAGCTGGATGTGGTGGGCGAGATCAAGTCGATCCAAATATGTCCCCATCCGTTCAGTTACATCTTGCATGTGGAAGGGATTAGATTTCGTGGGGAAACGGTTTATAGCTACAACCCACGGTTAGATTTCAATCCCCCACTTCTCCTAGAACCCGGAGAAGAGCTTGAGATTACGGTCATCGGTAAAGAGTTGAGCGTCTACAAACAGACCAACTCGCCGATGTACGTGATTCGTGGTAGTGGACGGTAGCTAGAAATAAAAACGAGCGATGCTTGAACCTAAGCACCGCTCGTTTCTTTTCAATATGATAAAATAGAGACAAATGTTGCGATCGTCCGTTTCCCGCCGTTACCGCTTCCACTCTCTGCATCGGCCATCCTCTGGCGGTCTTTCGTCCCGCCACCGGGCCTTATTTATAATCTCCACGCTCAGTTCTATCTTTCTGTTCCTTCTGGTTGGTGGCTCCATTTTGAGTTTTATCGCTTTTGCCTACTACTCCAAAGACCTTCCGTCCCCGAACAAGCTGATCGACCGGGACATTCCGCAATCGACGAAAATCCTTGACCGCAACGGGGAACTTCTTTTTGACGTTTACGGCGACCAAAACCGGACGCTGGTTAAATTTGAAGATCTCCCGCAATATCTGATTAGCGCCACCCTGGCGACGGAAGACGCAGATTTCTACGGCCATCACGGTTTTGACATTGCAGGAATGGTCCGCTCGGTCTATTACATCGCCGCCCGCCGCAGCCTGCAGAGCGGTTCCACCATTACCCAACAACTGGTAAAAAATGCCCTGCTGACTCCTGAACAGACTTTAACCCGGAAGATTAAAGAGCTGGTTTTGTCTTTGCAAATCGAGCGCCGTTACAGTAAGAACGACATCTTACAGATGTACTTAAACGAAGTCGGTTATGGCGGCCAAGCGCGGGGGGTTGAAGCAGCCGCCCAGATGTATTTCGGTAAATCCGTCAAAGACATTAATTTAGCGGAGGCCGCGCTTTTAGCCGGACTACCCCAACGTCCCTCGGTCTATTCCCCTTTCGGCGGCAGTCCTGAGAACGCCCGGTTGCGCCAGTCCTACGTTCTTTATTTAATGTCGGAGAAGGGCTGGGTCGGGACGGACGGAAAACGGCACTTTTTGGATAAAAAACTGGCCGAAGAGGCCAAAAATACCGAGTTAAAATACGTGACCCCGGGCGGGCGAATTAAAGCTCCGCATTTTGTAATGTACGTGAAACGGATTTTGGCAGACCGTTACGGCGATAAAATGGTTGAGGAAGGCGGACTCCGCGTGACCACTTCGTTGGATTTGAAACTGCAGGAAGAAGCGGAAAAAATTGTGGCCGAGGAAGTGGAGAAGTCGAAAGGGCTGAAAATCAGCAATGGCGCCCTGATCGCGTTCGATCCGAAAACCGGAGAAATTATCTCGATGGTCGGTTCCCGCGATTATTTCGATATTGAAAATGGAGGTAACTTTAATGTGGTAACGGACGGGCCGGGCCGCCAGCCCGGTTCGGCGATTAAGCCAATTACTTACGTCACCGCTTTTAAAAAAGGCTACAGCCCGGCCACGATGGTAATGGACGTACCGATGACTTTTCCCGGCGGGGACACCCCCGATTATAAACCGGTAAACTACGACGGGGCTTTTCACGGCCCGATGCAACTGCGCTACGCTCTCGGTAACTCCATCAATATTATTGCCGTCAAGCTTCTTAAAATGGTCGGAGTTGAGGCGGTAATCCAGACTGCCCACGAGATGGGGATTACGACTTTAAATGACGCCCAGCGTTATGGTCTGTCTTTAACTTTGGGCGGCGGCGAAGTGCACCTTCTCGACCTGACTTCGGCCTACAATGTTTTCGCGGCCAAAGGCATCCGTCACGATCCGGTGGTTCTTTTGGAAGTGCTGGATAGCCAAGGGAAAGTGTTGGAGAAGTTTGACGCGGAAAATGATACGGGGACAAAAGTGCTGACGGCGGAACAAGCCTATTTAATCAATAATATTCTTTCCGATAATAATGCCCGATCAATGGCCTTCGGCAGTTACTCGCCTCTGATTATTCCTGGACATACGGTTGCCGTTAAAACCGGGACGACTGACGATAAACGCGATAATTGGACGATCGGTTATACTCCCGGAATTACCGTTGGGGTCTGGGTCGGGAATAATGATAATTCTCCAATGGATCCCCGCCTGGCTTCCGGGGTCACCGGGGCCGCGCCGATTTGGCACCGGGCGATGATCGTTTTTTTAAAGGATAAGCCGGATGAGCCCTTTGTCCGACCGGAGGGAATTGTGGAGGCAGATATCGATGCTTTAACCGGTTATCTGCCCTTCGAATCGGCCAAAGTTCGGCACGAGATATTTATTCGGGGAACGTTACCGAATGCCCATTCGGATATGTACGAAAGACTGAAGATTTGTAAAGACGGGGGTAAGATTGCCAACCAACCCTGCGAGGACTCGGGAAATTATGAAGAGAAAATATATGTCCGGCTTAAGGATTCGCTGCCCGAATGGCAGGAATTTACGGACAGGTGGTTGGCGGAGAATAAAGATAAACTGGTTGGCGAACACTGGGAGTGGTATATTCCGGAACGACAGTGATCGGATATACTGTTCGAGTCCGCCTCGGGCGGATGAGAACTTCTCCCCTCCGAATCGGAGGGTCGAAGGGTAGGAGGTTTAGTGTTCTTCTTTACTTAGCTCTTGGTTCCGCGCCTAATTTCTCCTTGAGGTCTTTAAGTATCCTTTCCCTAAGAGGCTTAATCTCCTCACCGGAGAGAGTCTTTTCCTGATCCTGGAAAGATAATTTTAGGGTCAACGACCGCTTCTCTTTCTGCTTTAAAGTTTTATCGGTGTAGAGATCCGATAATGTGACGCTCACTAACATTTTCCCTCCGGCTGTTTTAACTGCAGCCACCGCCTCTCCGTAGGTTTTTTCCCGCGGCAAGTAAAAGGAAATTTCCTCGATAATCGGCGGGAAATCAGGCAACCTGTCAAAAGCGTTTCCGGGCATTATTAATTCCTCAAGGGCTCTGAGATTAATCTTTATCAACCAAAGATTATCTATTTCGAAAGACTTTCCGCCAACGCCGAGTATTTTCCCGGATTTAATTTCTTTTTCCGCGTTAACTATGAAAGCGTTGTTAGTGTCCAAAGGCATTGAATACCGGTAAGGAAAAGCAGTGTAATCTTTAAAAATGTAGCCCTTGACTGAAAGTTCTTTAAAAATTGTTTCAGCCAGGCCTTTAACTTCTAAAAATGCTTTTTCCGTATCAGCGAACAACGGTGAAAGAAGAGCCAGGGTTAAAAAGTCAGTCTCGTAGGGCAGGTTTTCCTTCCCTTGCGGTCGGTAGGCGTTGCCGATCTCGAAGATTCGTATTTCATTAAAGCGGGAAACATTTTTCTTAATTGCTTCAACCGCCAACGGGAACGGATCGGCCACCAGATATTCGGTCTCTGGGCCAAGGGGATTTAACACTTTAACTAAATTTCCGTCGCCAGCCAGTTCTTTTGAGGTGAGGGACAAGTTTAGCATTTCCGTAAAGCCCAAACCTTTAAGTAGAACTTTAACGCGGTTTTCGACCAAGAGAACGGGTTCGACTTGGCCGACCGATAATTGGCCGACCGGCAAGGTTGACGGAAGGTTGTGGTAGCCGTAAAGCCGGGCT
>ERZ1292630.334-Hain-H41-02um-R3-334-length-49879-cov-9_pt1 | contig 18474 bp, 22 predicted proteins | sample MGYA00564408_ERZ1292630 | MGnify/ENA primary metagenome ERZ1292630 (study PRJEB36523, sample SAMEA6512641) | groundwater metagenome | collected 2019-01-08 | study: AquaDiva: Metagenomics assemblies of 32 groundwater samples
AACCCCCCCCCCCCCCCCCCGTACTCTCGGGGGCTTTTTTGTAAGAGGTTCATGTACATGCGAGCTGATCGAACGACATCCTGCCAGATTGCTTCGACGCTCGATGCGGAGGACGAGCGCCCGCCCGACTCGACCGTGCAGATGTGCTATTGACGTACCCCCTCTTCCGTGTGACTGTGTGGTCGGATCTTTTGACATATGAGGTGCATCATGTCTGAGTCATCGGAGAACGACTCGGGTCAGCTTATGCGTCCCCGGCCGAACATCTACTCGGAAGGGGAGAACAAGATCTTGCTCTTCGCCGACAAGCTGGAGCGATGGCGAGGAGGCGACATCGGTTTCGCTCCGGTGACTCTCGAGATTCAGCCGACTGAACGCTGCAATCACCGCTGCCCCAGCTGCCAGGCCATCTACGCGATCTCGAAAAAAGACGTAAGACGCCTGGCCAAGGCCGGAGGCGACCTCGATTTTCGGCTTCTGGACGGCGTCTGGCGGACTCCGCCTGACGGCATCGTGATTTCCGGCAACACCGGCGATCCGCTGATGCATCCTGATATCGGCGAACTGCTCATGACGGCGCACCGGCATGATATTCCGACGGCGCTTATCACGAATGGCGAAGCTTTCACCGAAAGCGTCGCGCGTCAGGCTATCGAATGCTGTCGAGGCATTCGCATCAGCCTTGATGCGCATGACGCGTCGTCGTTCCTGATGACGCATGGAGTGGGCGAGGCGTCGTGGAAAAGCGTACTGGAAAACATCCGTATGTTGGTAAGCGTGCGCAGCCAGTCGGGTGTCGGACGCGAGAAGTGCTTGATCGGCGTCGGTTACCTGACGGATCATCGGACCAGAAATAACATGGTCGACGCCGCCAGGCTGGCCAAGAGTCTCGGCGTCGATTACATCCAGTTCCGCCCGTTTCACTTCAAGGCGGAAGACATCGACGCCGAAATCAATGAGTGCGTCAGCTTGGAGGAACCGCCGACGTTCCGTGTTTTCGACTCGCGTCAGAAATATGCGCGAATCCGTCGGCCGGGCCGTTCATACGGCTCCTGTCAAGGCGCCTCCTTCTACACCGTTTTGGACTCGCACGGCGATTTGTACATGTGCTGTCATCACGTCGGCAGGCCGGAGGCGCGTCTGGGTTCCTTGCGCGAGACGTCCTGGACTGAATGGCTGGAAAGCGAATCACGGAAGGCAAAAATCGCCGACTTCGACCTGTCCGGCTGCATTCCTCTCTGTCGACTGCATACGCATAACGAGCGCCTCGAGCGTATCCGCACAGGCGCTGAAACAGAGATGGCCGCCGATCTGTCGGAAGAAGTGAAAAGACACGCGGTATTCCTGTGAAGCCGCTGGAAAACAGCATCGAGCACCATCCAGTTCAATCCGGGTTAGGCCGTCGAGCGACGCTCGACGGTTTTTAGTTGAAAGCGACGCCGGTCCTTGTCGCAAGGGGCGACGCCGTCTTAGTCCTTCTATCCGGCTCAAGCGTAACCCTGACTCCCATGGTTGACTGGAAGGCTTCTCCGTGGTGAAGTGCCGACGGACCTTTTTACATCGGAGGCATGACATGGATCACCTATGGAAGATCGTGGATTTGCAGTGCGTGCGTACGTCCGGCAAGCCTGGGCTTCTGGCCATCGCAGAGCTGCCCAAGCATGTCCTAGGACTCTTCAGTTCGGCGCCGCGCGTCTACTTCATCGTCAACGATTCCGGCGACTGGAGCGTGCGTGGCGGCCACTTCCATCCCGAAGGCGGGAAGAAGGAGCTGATTATCGCCCTGCAAGGCCGGATCGAGTTCGATCTGCACGCAGCAGCCGGATGTGGCCGCGAAGTCCTCGAGTCGCCGACTCGCGGTCTCGTGATTCCGAACGGAGTCTGGCACGGCGTGCGACTGAGTCCAGGGGCGATCCTGCTGTCGATCGCTTCGACGCTGTACGCTCCGGACGAGGCGATCGCGGCGAGGCCGTGCCAGCATCGTGACGGAGAAGGATCATGAAGCAGGATGCCGACCGCGTGGCCGCGTATCTCGAGCTTCTGAAACGCCTCGGCGAGCCGCTCGGAGATTGGCGCAAGGGCGAGGTCGAGATCGTCGCTGAGGCTGATGCCATCCTCGCGCACGAGCGTGCGCTCGCCGAACGCTATGCCTCGCAAGGCAAGGATCCTTCGCTGGCGACGACCGGCATCATGTATCAAGACCAGTACGTCTGGTTCCTGCGCGAGCCCGTGCTCTTCCCGCCGCCTGCGGGGCATGAAGAGCCAGTGCGCGGGACCTATATCCGCATCGTCTACAAGGAGAACGCCAACGGCAATCCCAGCATCTTCCTGCTCACGGTCGGAGCGGATGGTCGCCTGATCCTCAACCGTTCTTACAAGCATCCGGTGCGTAGATGGCTGGTCGACGGGCAAGGTACGATCGCCAGGTCGGGGGAGGCGCTTGATGACTCGATACGTCGGTGCGTGCGCGACGAGATCGGCATGCCGATCCTCTCGATGACGTATCTGAGTCCCGGGTTCATTTCCGATCGCGGCGTGCTCGGTTGCCGCGTGCCGATGTTCCTCGTGCGTGTCGTGGGCGAGCTGCCTGAAGCCGTGGATGATCCCACGGTCGTCGGCCACGTCGCCCTGACGCCGGGAGACTACGAAGCCGTCCTGAAGGAAGGCTCGATGGAGATCGGCGGCGTGATCCACTTCGCCCATGAAGGCTATACGGTCACGGCCTATACGCTGGCGAAACTGCGCGGACTGCTCTGACCGAGTACCGCATTGAATCGCGGCCCCTTTACCGAAAGGGGTCTTTTTGTTAGGGTTTGAAGTACATGCGAGCCCTGATCACCGCCGGCGGACGCGCCACGCGCCTTCGGCCCATCACCTACACCATCAACAAGCACCTCATCCCGTTGGCCAACAAGCCGATGATCTTTTACGCCATCGAGAAGCTGGCGGAGGTCGGCGTGAAGGAGATCGGCATCAGCTTGAATCCGGGTGAAGAGGAGATCCAGAAGGCCGTCGGCGACGGCGCGCGCTGGGGCGTGAAGATCGCCTACATCGAGCAGAAGGGCGGCCCGCTCGGCATCGCGCATGTCGTGAACAACGCCAAGGACTTCCTTGGCGACGAGCCGTTCATCTTCTATCTAGGCGACAACATCATCCTCGGAAGCCTCAAACGCTTCGTCGCGAAGTTCGAGAACGAGAAGCTGAACTGCGTGCTGGCCCTCTCGAAGGTGAAGGATCCCCAGCGCTTCGGCGTGCCCGAGGTACGCGAAGGCCGCATCGTCCGCGTCGACGAGAAGCCGTCCGAACCGAAGAGCGACTATGCCGTGACCGGCATCTACGTCTACGACGATACTTTCTTCGAGGCATTCAAGCACATCCAGCCATCGAAGCGCGGCGAGTACGAGATCTCCGACATCCACACCTGGCTCATCGAGAACGGCAAGGCCGTCGGCTACGAGGAGATCACTGGCTGGTGGAAGGACACCGGCAAGCCGGAAGACCTGCTTGAGGGCAACCAGCTGCTCCTGAACGAGATGGCTGAAACTTCGCGCGACGGCGCCGAGATCGACGCGACGGCCGTCCTGCAAGGCAAGGTCACGGTCGGCAAGGGCACCGTCATCGGCGCGCGCGTTCTCATCCGAGGCCCCGTGGCCATCGGCGAGAACTGCCGCATCGAGAACTCCTACATCGGTCCGTACACCGCCATCGGCAACGGGGTCGAGATCTACAACACCGAGATCGAGCACTCCATCGTCTTCGACGACGTGGACCTCAACTGCTCGACCCGCATCGTCGACAGCCTGATCGGCATGAACGCCACCGTCGCCTCGGCGCATTCCACCCTGCCGCGCGGACATAAGCTGGTGATCGGCGACAACGCGGTCGTGGAGATCTAGAGGATTTTCTTTTATCGCAGCCTCAGCCTCCAAAGCCCGTGGCGGCCTTCGATGACGCCGAACGCGTACAGCTCGTCGCCGTTGCGGTTCGGCGCGAAGGCGCGCAGCTCGTCGAAAGAGGCGAGCGGGACGGTCACGCGCCCGAAGCGGTCGGAGGTCTCGACGGCGAAGAGGTCGTGGCCGGACGCGTAGAGCGCGTTCCATTCGGGGCGATGCCAGGCCGCCTGGCGGATCGGTCCGGAGAGACGCGTGATGAGCTCGTCTCGGCCGCTCGCGCCGTCGTAGATGCGCACTTCGAGGTCGTTCCAGTAGAGGAGGCGTTCCCCGTCGACGGACCATGCGCCTCCGCGCCCGCGTCCCTCGAACGCTTCCGCCGGATCGGAGGACGGATCGATGATGAACAGGCGTTCGCTCGAGGCCGAGACGTACGCGATCTTGCGACCGCGCCCTGGCAGAGGGATGAAGTCGTCGGATGGCAGCTCGGCCACGGTCTCGCGCTTCTCTTCGCGCAGGCGATGCCGCACGAGCTTCGTCGGCGCGCCCGCTTCGATGCCGTAGACCGTGCCATCGGCGACGAGCGCCGATTTCGGAGCGGGACCGACCGGGGAAGTGACGCCGAGCGCGGCGTCAAGGTCGTAGAGCGTGCCCGCGGACGCCGCGTAAAGCCGGTCGGTGTCCTGCGCCCAGAACGCTTCAGAAATCGCGAAGCCGGCCTCGTCCGCAAGATCACGGACGCCGTCCGGCGCGCCCGCCTCCCAAAGCAGGTGAGCGGGGAAGCGCGCCTGGCGGCGGATCAGCAGGCGGCGCCCGTCGCGGGACCAGGAAAGGCGGAGAGCGGATGCCTCAGCGCTCGTACGGTACGGGCGCGATTCGTCGCCGGTACGGAGGTCGATGACGAGCAGTTCCGAGCCCGCACCCGTCGAGACGACGGCGGCGGCGTAGCGCCCGTCGTGCGAGAACGTCTCCTTGCTGGTCGTGCCGGTCTCGACAGAGAGCGCTGGGGACGCATCGCGGAACAGGCCGATCTCGTTCATGAAGGTCGTCTCGCGGCTCCTGACCGCGACGGTCTTCTCCCAGGGGCGGTAGCCGTCCTTCTCGACGCGGACCGCGTACGGGCCGGGCGAGAGCTTCTGGAGACGGGCAGGCGTCTCGGATTTCTGGAGCTTGCCGCCCAAGCTCACGGCGGCGCCTTCCGGACGGCTTTCGACGATCATCACGCCCGTCCGCTCGAAGCGATGGCGTGAGAAATTATAACGAAATCCGGCCGTCGAAAGGATGATGGCCGGGGCGATGATGAAGAACGCCGCGATGAACGTCCGTCGGAGGAACCGTCTTGCGCGCGGGTTCATAAAGGAGTAGGCTGACTTCAAGTGAATCGTACTATGAGCCGGCTTCGGATTCAAGGCGGAAAAAAACTCCGCGGACGGCTCCGGGTCGCGGGCATGAAGAACGCGGCGACGCCGATCCTGGCGGCCACGCTGCTCTCGGACGAGCCCAGCGTCCTCAGGAACGTCCCCCGCATCCGCGACGTCGAGCGCATGCTCGACATCCTTCGGAGCCTCGGCGTCCGCGCCGAATGGACAGGGGACCACGAGCTGAAGATCGAGCCGCGAGGGGCCGATCCCGCGAAACTGGATAGGAAGGCGATGCGCAGCATGCGTTCGTCGGTTTTGTTTTTGGGCCCCATGCTGGCGCGCTTCCGCGAGGTCGAACTGCCGGAACCGGGCGGCTGCATCATCGGCAACCGTCCGCTCGACACGCATCTCGTCGCGCTCACCTCGCTCGGCGCCGCCTGCGAGCGCGGCAAGGAAGGCTATCGCCTGAGCGCGGAGAAGCTGGTCGGCCGCGAGGTCGTCCTGCCGGAATTTTCCGTGACCGCCACCGAAAACCTGATGATGGCCGCAGCACTGGCCGATGGACGCACGACCATCAAGCTCGCCGCCGCTGAACCGCACGTCCAGGACCTCGGCGATTTCCTGAACGCCATGGGCGCCCGCGTCCAGGGCCACGGCACGCACGTCGTCACGATCGACGGCGTCGCGTCGCTGCATGGCGCGGAGCACGAGATCATCCCGGACCAGATCGAGGCCGGCACCTTCATGATCGCGGCGGCCCTCACGCGCGGCGATCTCACCATCGAGCGCGTGCGCCCCGATCATCTGGACGTCGTCATCCAGCGGCTTGAGGCCATCGGCGCCAACGTCGAGGTCGCCGCGGATTCCGTCCGCGTCACCGCGCAGGGCGCCCTCAAGGCTTTCAAGTTCCAGTCGATGCCGTATCCGGGACTCCCGACCGACCTGATGGCGCCGTTCGGCGTGCTCGCCACGCAATGCGCCGGCACCAGCATGATCCACGAGCCTCTCTACGAAGGGCGCTTCGGTTTCGTCAACGAACTCGTTAAGATGGGAGCGAACGCCGTCGTCTGCGATCCCCACCGCGTCCTCATCAACGGTCCGACCCCGCTCTACGGCCAGGACATCAAGAGTCTGGACCTTCGCGCGGGCGCGACGCTCCTCCTGGCCGGCATCCTGGCCGACGGGGAGACGGTGCTCCATGAGGCCGAAATCATCGACCGCGGCTACGAGCGCATCGAGGAGCGGTTCGCCTCAGTCGGCGCCGTCATCATTCGTGAAAACGAAGCCTGAACTCATGGATACTCCTTTCGACAGCGAAAATATGCGCTCCGCCGTGCCGGAACACGGCCGCGCTCGCAGAGTCGTCGGCGTCTATCTGGCGCTCGTCTTCGTGGTCGCCTCCTTCCTTTGGGGATATCGCCTCGGCGCGAACGGAGCGCCCTCGAAACCGACCGGCTCAGCTTCAGGGACGGTCGAGTTCGTGAACGACGACATGGACCTCTCCGGCGGCGTCGTGGATTTCGAGCTGTTCTGGGACACCTGGCGGCTCATCAAGGACCGCTACGCCAAACAGCCCGTGGACGAGAAGAAGATGTTCTACGGAGCGCTCTCCGGCATGGTCGCTTCGCTGGGCGACCCGCATTCCGTCTTCCTTGAACCGGTCGCCAGCGAGGAATTCGCGGAGGAGCTTTCCGGCAAGTTCGAAGGCATCGGCGCCGAGATCGGCATCAAGAAAGGGAACCTCGTCGTCATCGCCCCTCTGCCGGACTCGCCCGCCGAGAAAGCCGGCCTCCTGGCCGGCGACCGTATCGTCGGCATCGACGGCGTCGACACGACGGGCATGGCCATCGACGACGCCGTCAGCCGCATCCGCGGCGACAAGGGCACGAAGGTCAAGCTGCACGTCCTGCGCGAGAACGACGGCGGCGAGCCGAAGGTCTTCGAGATCACGCGCGACACCATCGCCGTCCAGAGCGCCAAGATCTCGTACGCGGCTTCGCCCAAGGGCAAGAAGCTGGCGATCATCAAGATCTCGCATTTCAACGGCGACACGTTCGACCGCTTCCTCGACGGCGTCACGCAAGCCGCCCTGCGTGACACCGACGGCATCGTCCTCGACCTCCGCAACAACCCCGGCGGCTATCTCGACGCTTCCGTCCAGATCCTCGGAGAGTGGATTCCGGGCGAGATCGCCGTCTCCGAGCGCTATTCCGACGAGACGACCGATGACCACCTCGCCAACGGCCGCGGCCGCCTCAAGGACCTCCCGACGGTCGTCCTGGTCAACGGCGGTTCGGCTTCGGCGTCGGAGATTGTCGCCGGCGCCCTCCAGGACCACGGCAAGGCGGTCCTGATCGGCGAGCAGACCTTCGGCAAGGGATCCGTCCAGGACCTCGTCGAGCTCGACGACGGATCGTCGGTCAAGCTGACGATCGCCGAGTGGCTTACGCCCAAGGGGAAGAACATCAACACGGAGGGTATCGCGCCGGACTACGTCGTCGCGCGCAGCGAGGAGGATTACCAGGACGACAAGGATCCTCAGCGCGACGCCGCCTATGCCTGGTTCGACGGCGTGACGCCGCCTCCTCCGGAGCCGGAAAAGGAAGAGAAGAAGTGATATGCAGGCGCCCACGCAACAACAGCGGCATCGTCCGCGCCACGTACAACAGCGGAAAGGCAAGCCGCCGCGCGTGCAGGTGGAGATTTCGGCCGGCGGCATCGTCTACAAGCGCACCCGCAAGGGCATCAAGATGTCGTTGATGCTCGACCCGTTCGGCAAGTGGACCTTCGCCAAAGGCCACGTCGAGCCGGGCGAGACCATCGAGCAGGCCGCGCTCCGCGAGACCGCCGAGGAGATGTCGCTCCGCGGCCTCAAGCTCCGCCAGCCGCTCGGCACCATCGATTTCTGGTTCCGCGAGAAGTACCGCGTCGGCTCTAAGGGCATGCTCATCCACAAGTTCGTGCATTATTTCCTGATGGAATCGCCCGCCGGGGAATGGGGCTCCCCGCAGAAGGACGAGAAGATCCGCAAGATCATCTGGGTCGACCCGCGCGAAGCCATGCAGAAATCCAGCTATGAGGACGTCCGTCCCGTGCTCGAGAAGGCGCTCATCACCCTCGGCGTACGTCGTCCGCCGGCCGTCGCCAAGCCGCAGCCCCAACCCAGCCATCCGAAACCTCGTCCTTAATCCCACCCAGCGATGTCCAAGTTCATCTTCGTGGTCGGAGGCGTCATGAGCGGCGTCGGCAAAGGCACCGCCACCGCCTCGATCGGCCGCATCCTCCAGTCGAAAGGCTTTCGCGTCACGGCCGTGAAGGTCGACCCCTACATCAACGTCGACGCCGGCACGATGAATCCGGTGGAGCACGGCGAGGTCTTCGTGACCGAGGACGGCGACGAGACCGACCAGGACATCGGCAACTACGAGCGTTTCCTCGACACCGACATCACCTCGGTCAACTACATGACGACCGGGCGCATCTACCGCGAGGTCATCGAGCGCGAGCGCAACCTGGAATACGGCGGCCGGACCGTCGAGGTCGTGCCGCACGTGCCAGAGGAGATCATCCGCCGCATCCGCCGCGCGGCCAAGGAGGCGCACGCCGACATCTGTATGGTGGAGATCGGCGGCACGGTCGGCGAATACCAGAACGTCCTGTTCCTCGAGGCGGCCCGCATGATGCACCTCAAGAACCCCAAGGACGTGCTCTTCGTGCTCGTCTCGTACCTGCCGATTCCGTTCAACCTCGGCGAGATGAAGACCAAGCCGACGCAGTACGCCGTCCGCACGCTGAACTCCGCCGGCATCCAGCCCGACTTCATCATCGCCCGCGCCGCCAAGCCGCTCGACGAGCCCCGCAAGCGCAAGCTCTCCCAGTTCTGCAGCATCGACGAGCGCGACGTCATCTCCGCGCCCGACGCCGAATCCATCTACGACGTCCCGATCAACTTCGAGCGCGACCAGGTCGGCAAGCGCATCCTCTCGAAGTTCGGCCTTCGCCAGCGGCGCCGCGTCGACCTCAAGGAGTGGGCCAAGATGGTCAGGACGATCCATGCGGAAAAGAAGCCGGTGAAGATCGCGGTGGTCGGCAAGTATTTCGCGAGCGGCGACTTCTCGCTGACCGATGCCTACATCTCCGTCATCGAGGCCATCAAGGCCGCCGCCTGGCATAACGGCGTCGATCCGCAGCTCGACTGGCTCGACTCGACGGAGTTCGAGTCGCATCCCGAGAAGCTCAAGGAGCTGTCCGGCTACGACGGCATCCTGGTGCCGGGCGGTTTCGGCAGTCGCGGCATCGAGGGCAAGATCGCGGTCATCCGCTACGCGCGCGAGAAGAAGATCCCGTACTTCGGCCTGTGCTACGGCATGCAGCTGGCCACCATCGAATTCGCGCGGCACGTGGCGGGACTCAGGGACGCCCATACGACGGAAGTGAATCCCGAGTCGCCGTACCCGGTCATCCACATCATGCCGGAGCAGGAAGCCATCGTGATGAAGAAGAAATACGGCGGCACCATGCGCCTCGGCTCCTACGCCTGCGCGCTCGCGCCCAAGACCCACTCCCGCAAGGCCTACGGCAAGCGCGAGGTCTCCGAGCGCCATCGCCATCGTTACGAGTTCAACAACGCCTACCGCGAGAAGCTCGAGAAGGCTGGCTTGACCATCGCCGGCACCTCGCCCGACGGCTCGCTCGTCGAGATCGTCGAGATCAAGAACCATCCGTTCTTCGTCGGCGTCCAGTTCCACCCTGAATTCAAGAGCCGCCCGCTCCGTCCGCACCCGCTCTTCAACGCCTTCATCCGAGCCTCAATCGGGAAATAGAAGGAGCGAGTCCGCCGAGGCCTCGACGACGTCGGAAAGGCGGCGATCGGGAAATGAAAAAGCGCCGCTCAGGCGGACGCTTCGGGGGAGAGGATGATGTTGCGGATGATGACCGCGTCGATGCCGATCGGATAGACGCAGGGCGGCATCAGCTCGTGCTATTCGCGCCGAAGCCGCGCGTGCCTTGGCCGAAGCGGCTCTTCAGCCTCCGATTCTCGACCTGCTCCCAGTAGGCTTCCTCGAAGCCGCTCGCGGGCGCTGCTTCTTCGACGACGAGCTCGTAGGACTCGTAGTCGTGGTCTGGCGGAGGCGCCTCGTCGAGGCACCATCCGTCATCGATCTCTTGCGACGTCAAAGGTACGGTGTCGGGCATTTTTTCTCCTAACGGAGGAAGGTATCAGGTTTTCGACCTGGCGTCAAGATACGAAAAACCGCCCCTTCGAAACGGGCGGTTTTGGATCCCAGCTTTCGCTGGGATGAACCCGCAAGCGGGTCACTTGGCTTCGTCGACGTGGACGTAGGTCCGCGCCTTCAGGGTGCCGTCGAAACGGCGGGCCTTGCGGGTCTGGAAGGTGACGATGCCGCGCGCGGTGGAGAAGATGGTGTCGTCGCCGGCGCGCATGGTGTTGCGGCCCGGGTGGACCTTCGTGCCGCGCTGACGGACGATGATCGCCCCGATCTTGGCGAGGGCTCCGCCGTAGAGCTTGATGCCCAGGCGCTTGGAAACGGAATCGCGGCCAAGTTGTGTAGAGCCTCCTGCTTTTTTTGTAGCCATACGGGGGTCAGATTTAGGACGGCGCGGAAGCCGCGCGCGTGATGGAAGCAGTATAGGGGACGGGCTGGGGACTGTCAAGACGGTCCCACGCCGCCCGTATCCCCATCGATTTCAGCTGTTTCAAGGCCAATCGGCGGTAGATGTCGGGCGGATAGGCCCCTTGTTCGGCCTGGACGGTGATGTAATCGCCCAGCCCTTCGACCCGGTCCAGATGGAGCAGGTATCGGCAGGAGCGCCAGGTTTCTCGGATGAAGCGGACCCGGTCGGCGGCCTCGAACCCCAGGATCTCGAGCAGGCGGCGGGAGGCGTGCTCGTCGAGCACGATAGTCTCAGGTTCAAGCCGGGAGGTGCGGGAGGCGCCCGGCATCGAGGCGGTGCCAGGCGCCTTCGGTGATGCGGTACAGCTCAAACGCGTGACCATATCTTGTCGCCGCAGGCGGGCCAGCGCGCCGTCGGGACGGCGATACAGCGTATCGTCGATCTGCGAGCGCTTCGGCGCCGGACAGCGCGAAAGCAGGGCCTCGCGGGCGGCGGCATAGTCGACCGGAACCGTGAGCTCTTGAGACATACTCAGCCCTTCCTGATGAGGACGCGGTTGACGGCATGCGCGTCCGTGCCGTCGTAGGCGAGGATGGCGGCGGTCGGCAGGCACGCGCGGAGCAGGGCTTCCATGTCCTGACGGCGCCAGCCGGAGCGATAGACGGGCGCGGGGCACGGCGAAGCGGCCGCGGCGGTCAGGAAATCGAAGAGGACGTAGCCTTGCGGCCGCAAGACGCGCCAGAGATGCTTGAGCGCTTGCGGAACGAGGTCGTGGTCGAGCTGGGAGAGCAGGGCACCGCGCGAGACGATGACGTCGAACTCCGCGTCGAGGAAAGGGAGTGAGGCCGCGTCGCCGCGTACGAAGACCCCACGGGGGTACTTGTTGCGCGCCAGCCTCAGCATGGCGGGGGAGCGGTCCATGAAGGTCACGGACGCCACGCGCTTCCAGAGCGGCCAGGCGGCCTCGCCGGTCCCGCAGGCGAGGTCGAGCAGGCGATAGGACTTGGTACGGTTGCCGATCTTGAGCGCGCGTTTCAGGAACCAATGGAAACGCCGCGAGGCTTCCTGGTGGTTCACGAAGGCGCCCGCGTCGGTGAGGAGCGCGTCCCACGAAGGGGCCGCCTCCTCCCAGAACGATTGCGATGGGTCCATGGGGTGTGGATAACGATTCGTGACTCCTGCCTACCACAGTCAGAATAAAAGTGTCAAGGCCTTGACACTTTTGAGTGAAGATGGTATGATGTGACCACGATATGGAATCCGTCCAAAAGCAATTGGAAGAGCTTGGATTGAGTCCGAATGAGGTCAGGGTCTACCTGGCCTCGCTTGAGTTGGGCGCCGCCACCGTCCTGCAGATCGCCGCCAAGTCCGCCGTCGTCCGCCCGACGGCGCACGTGGTCGTCGGCGCCCTCGTGAAGCGGGGACTGATGAGTTCGCATACGAGGGGGAAGAAGCAATACATTCAGGCGGAGAGGCCGGAGGTGTTGATGAGGGTGCTGGAAGACGAGAAGAGGAAAATCCTGGCCAACGAGGGAAGGCTCAAGGCGTTGATGCCGAAACTTCATGCGCTGATTTCGATTGTCGGTGCGCGACCGGAAGTTCACTACTATGAGGATCATGAAGGTCTTCAAACGATGAGGGCGGTTCTGTTTTCAAGTAAAGTAAGCGATCTTAGGGTTATCGGTGCACCCGAGAAATATAAGGAGAGTGTTGATTCGGACTCAACACATGCTCATAATTTTCGTCTTGAGCGGTCTTCAATCAAGATTCGGCAACTGGTGTTGTATACAAAAAAGAAAAATTTCCACCCGCGCTCCAAAAACATTTCGTGGAAATATTTGAAATCGGACGAGTTGGATTGTGGGGAGATTGCATTGTTCGGGGATTATATTGCCCTGGTTGTGTATCTGGATAAACCCCACGGCTTTCTTGTTAAAAGCAAGGAAATTGCGAAAGTGGGCAAAAGGCTCTTTGACGCAGCCTGGAACAGTGTTGGAGTGGACCCCGTACACTAGACACCTCTCCCCAGGAGGAGACATCATCTAACGTGTATGGCAAGTGTCGAACTTGCTTAAGCGCCTTTACGCACACGGAGTTGTTTGATACCTTTGACATACGAATAAGCATGTCGTTATCACACAAGCCATGAAAGCTCTCTCGCGCGAACTTCAGAAGTTGGGCCTCTCTGACAAGGAAGCACTGGTGTATCTCGCCTCGCTCGAGCTTGGACCCTCGCCAGTGCAGGTGATTTCACGCAAGGCGGAAGTCAACCGTGCCACGACCTACGTGATGATCGAGGCGCTTCTTCAGAAGGGCTTGATGAGCACCTTCGACAAGGGCAAGAAGACTCTGTATACGGCTGAAAAGCCCGAGCGACTTCATCGCATCGTTCATGCCGAGCGCGCATCGGTGGACGAGAAGGAATCTGTCATCAAACGTCTTCTTCCTGATTTGGACGCCATTTCGGACGCCGCCGGAGATCGCCCAAAGGTTTCTTTTTACGAGGGTGAGGAGGGATTTGAAGCGATGAGAGAGACGATATTTAGCCAAAAGGTTGAGGAGATGGAAGACGTGATTTCCTACGATGACCTGAACCACCTACTGGATCAGTCGCATTGGAAAAAGCACAGTGAACGTTTGAAGAATAAGAAGATTAAAGGGAGGGCCCTGTTCACCTCGGAGTCTGGCCGCAAGCCCACGACGGACCATGGAGGTCTTTGGCAATACAAGCAGCTCCCGCACAAGCTTTTCCCAATGCACGGTGAACTCACCGTCTACGGCAATCACGTCGCCATGGTTGCCCTCAGGGGCAAGATCGTCGGCGTAATCATCGAAAGTAAGGAAATGGCCACAATGGTTAGGACTTTGTTTGAGCTCGCGTGGAAACAGGCTGATAGTTATACAAACAAATAAGATCCAGTGTTCTGGATCCTGTCGCGCACAGAGTTTCTTGGTGGTGGCCAATCGTGGGTTATTGTAGACTCATTTTCTCTCTCCTTTGCCTCACGTTTGTGAGTCAGCTCGGAGAGTCGTAAGAAAGATCTTGTACTTAGTCCCACGAGGGGGTCCCAAGCGAAAGAGCGCGTCAACGCTCGTTCTGAAGATCTTCTTACATCCCGAGCGTGACAAGGGAGAGTATACCTATTTAGGGATTTTGTCAAGGGTTGGTGACAGGGTGTCAACGGGGCGTTTTCGTTGACAAGATCACGAAGCCTGCGTACGCTTCGTACCTGGTCTTTCTTTCTTGACGGGGAGGCAGCATCGCGGAAACCCAATGACGCTAGGAGGTATCCATGTCCCTGGAAAAGCTTCGCGCGCTCATGCGCACGTATACGCCCGGAAGGCGCGTCCGCATCAAGGACGAAGCCGCCGCGGCGCGCAGGGACAAGGTGCCGGACGGCGTCACGGAAGGCCTCATCCTGAAGGTCATCCCCCTGCCGTCGACATCCGCCTCCGATATCCCGGGCTTCGACTCATTCGGCGTCGAAGTCGAGATCGAGACGTCTCCGGGCCTGTTCGACTCGCTCATCGTGTCGACCGATGACGTGGAGTTCGGACCGCTCTCGCTCGACCAGCTGCGCCGCGATCTCTGGCGGCGGATCGTCAATTTCCCGCGCAGTTCCGGCATCGGCATCGACTTCCCCCCGGGAGCGGCCGACGACGGCGTCATCGACGACGTCCGCTTCCGGAGCGACGCGCTCGGCCGCCCGACGGACCTCGTCGCCAGCGTCCGCGTGCCCGTCGATCCCGATAAGAACCCCGAAGGCATCGACGTCTTCTGCACGGACGCCGACTTCATCCAATGCGTCCTGCGGGCGCGCAAATCCTCCGACTAATCGGAGGATTTTTCATATTCCTGTCGCTAAAAAATTCCCGGTCGACCATGAAGGTCGCCGGGTATGTGACTACGCACCGGGATGGATCTTGTGGCGGGCGAGGGCGAGATCGAACATGTCCGTCGCGCACCACGGGCAGCGGGTGAAGAACACCGCCGGACGCCCATGATCCACGAACCGCGCCAGCGTGCTGCTGATACGCTTCAGATTCGGCAGTTCGACGCGGCCGTGCTCGACGGCCTGGGACATCTTGCCGCAGCAGGACATGCCCTCAGTCTGGGGGAGCGTCTCGACCTGCTCGTCGAGCAGGCATCCCTCGAAGGGACAGTGGCGGAAGGCCCAGAACCTTCCGTCGTAGGCGTTGCCGAGCCGATCGGCGGAGAAGTCACCGTGGAGGATGGCCTCCTCCCGCATGAACGCAGGGGCGAGCGTGACCGGACCGGCCACGATCACCATGACGACCTTGCTGAGCAGCGCCTCTCCCATCTTGGGGCAAGAGCACAGGTCCGGGTCGCGGTACGCCCCGGGCTTGGGTTCGGGAGAGTTCACGGCAAGCGGGATGATCCGGCGGAAGTTCCGAGTCGGGACGTCATCCGCGAATTCCTCCTCCGGCGGGGCGGCGTCGACGACGGCCGCGATCTTCCTGAATCTCCTCTGGTTGACGTAGGCGTACGAGCCGACGTAGCGGTCCATGGGGACGAGCTCATTCTTCTCGTGAAGGTCCAACGGCTTGCGATGGTTCTGCGACATTTCATGCCTCCGCTCGGGGGTTTTGGGTTTGCAGACTTGCTTCAGCCGACCGGGCAGTATAGGCTAAAATCACGATTTTGTCAAGGTTCCCATGGTCCTCTACGCCTTCACCGCCGGCTTCCTGCTGGCCCTGGCCGCCACCCCCCTGGCCAGCCGTTTCGCCCGGAAGATCGGGGCCGTCGACGTCCCGGACGGCGACCGGAAAACCCACGCGCGGCCCACGCCGCTCATGGGCGGCCTTGCGATCTTCATCGCCTTCATCGCCGCCGCCCTGCTCATCCGGGGCGGACTCTTGGGAGGCTTCATGCTTCCCAAGCACCTCGCCGGCATCGCGCTCGGCGGCCTCTTGCTGATGATCGGCGGAGCGCTCGACGACCGCTACCGGCTCCGTCCGGTCCTCCAGCTCATCTTCCCGACGTTGGCATCGCTCACCGTCATCGCGTCCGGCATCGGCGCCGATCTCATCACGAATCCGCTGGGCGGCACGTTCCGCCTGGACCTCTGGGAGTTCCCGCTCTTCGCGTATGCCGGCAATCCGTATCACTTGACGCTGCCGGCCGATCTGTTCACCTTCGTCTGGCTGATGGGGATGATGTACACGACGAAGCTTCTCGACGGCCTCGACGGCCTGGTCTCCGGACTCGGCGTCATCGGTTTCTTCGTCATCGCCATCCTGAGCCTGACGCCCGACGTCGCTCAGCCTGAGCTGGCGCGCCTCGCCATGGCGGCTGCCGGCGCCGTCGGGGGATTCCTCTTCTATAACGCGCGTCCGGCCTCCATCTTCCTGGGCGAAGGTGGCTCGACCTTCATCGGCTTCCTGCTCGGGGTGATGGCCATCCTCTCCGGCGGAAAGATCGGCGTGACGCTCCTCGTGCTGGCGGTGCCCATCATGGACGTCGCCTGGACGATCGCGCGGCGGCTTCAGCTCCGGCGCTCCATCACGCAGGGCGGCGTCGATCACCTGCACTTCCGCCTGGTGCGCTGGGGGCTCTCGCCGGGGACGGCCGTACTGCTGTTTTGGCTCTTCGCGGCGGCGTTCGGCGGCGCCGGCCTCTTCATCCGCGGCCGCGGAAAATTGCTCGCGCTCGGGATTCTTGCGATACTGTTCATCGTGATCACCCTTTGGATCCGCACGCGCCCGTATGGAACCGACGCTCGCCAAACCCGCGGCTGAACCGAAAAAGAAAGCGTCGCCTGCCGTCCTGGCCGTCGGCGCGCTGGTCTTGATATTCGCCGCGGGCATCAGGATCAAGGAGGCCGTCGAACTCCGGAATCCCGTCATGATGGAAGCCACCCTGCGTGGCCGCGTCTTCACGATCGAGATCGCCGACACCGTCGCCAAGCGCGACTTGGGCCTGGGCGAGCGCGAGAGCCTGCCCGACGATCACGGCATGTATTTCCCGTTCGACGCCGAGCGGCGCTGGGTGTTCTGGATGAAGGGCATGCGCTTTCCGATCGACATCATCTGGATCCGCGACGGCAAGGTCGTCGACATCGACCACTCCGTCCCGCCGCCCAAGACGCTTCCGCTCGACACGTTCAGCCCCATCGAACCTGCCGACGCCGTCCTGGAAGTGAATGCCGGCGTGGCGCAGGAAATCGGCCTGGAACCGGGCGATGACGTGGTCCTCCGCGTGCCTGAAAACGAGGGTTGACGTCTGGGGAGGGCTCTGCTAGGATGAGCCTACTTTCAGATAAAAACCCCTTATGTACGCAGTCATCGCCACCGGCGGGAAGCAGTATCTGGTCAAGGAAGGCCAGACGCTGAACGTCGAGAAACTCGAAAAGGAAGCCGGCGCCGCCCTCGATCTCGAGGTCCTGATGGTCGCCGACGCCGACGGCAAGGACGTGAAGGTCGGCACCCCGAACGTCGCGGGCGCCAAGGTCACGGCCAAGGTCATCGAACAGGGCCGTGCCAAGAAGATCCGCATCGTGAAGTACAAGCCGAAGAGCCGCTACACGCGCGTCAACGGCCATCGCCAGCCCTTCACCAAGATCCAGATCGAGAAGATCGCCTGAACCGGCCCCAAGCGCCCCCCTTTACAAGGGAGGCGCTTTCTGTTATGACGTCGGCGGAGGAGGGAACGATGCGCTCATTCACGGCAGTCATCCTGATCGCGGCCGCTTGCGGCTCAACCCAGAAACCCGCGCCCAAGCGGGCCGAGTACGACCCCGAGCTGGCCGAGGCCTGCATCCCGGACTGGGGCGACGAGGCTCCGGCCGGCCTGTGCGACAAGGGCGAGGGCGGCACGTGGACGCTCCCCAAGGGCGACCCCGCCCGGAACGTGATCTCCCAGGTGTTGGCGCTTCGGGAGAACCATCACGGGACGTCCGTCGAGGAGGCCATCATCCATCTGACGACCGGCATCATCACCCGTTCGGTCGAGCCGACGTGCGGCGCGCAGATGGCCCGGTGGCATCGCGCCGTCGCCTACGTCCACCTCGGCCGCGGCACGGAAGCGTTCAAGGACTTCGGCCAGGTCATCAAGGAAGGCCCGAACAACCCCTACTACGACGACGTCGACGACTGGATGAAGCTCATCGAGCCGCATCTCCCCGCCGGCGTCGTCATGATGTGCATGGTCAACTACGGCCCTGCCGCTCTCGAAACGGAAACCGCCCCCGCGGAGTGAGGGCGGCACCGCCCCGTCACGCCTTGCGCGTACGGGGTCTTTTCTTATCTCGTGACGACGTCGCGGCGACGCGCGGGTCTTGACACGACGGCTTGAATCTGCTAACTTCTTACGTCGCATCTCGCGACGAAAGTGGGGGTTTCTTGAAGAAAGAACGAGAGTCGAATCTCGAAGCCTACGGCTTCTCCCAGGACGAGGTCCGGGCGATGGTCCGCAAGCTGCCGCCGCTCCTCGGCTGCACCGCCGAACGCACCAACGCGCTCCTCGCCAATCTCGAAGCCTACGGCTTCACCCGTGACGAGGTCCGGGCGCTGGTCCGCAAGCTGCCGCCGCTCCTCGGCTGCACCGCCGAACGCACCAACGCGCT
>ERZ1292630.2171-Hain-H41-02um-R3-2171-length-18441-cov-4_pt1 | contig 18441 bp, 16 predicted proteins | sample MGYA00564408_ERZ1292630 | MGnify/ENA primary metagenome ERZ1292630 (study PRJEB36523, sample SAMEA6512641) | groundwater metagenome | collected 2019-01-08 | study: AquaDiva: Metagenomics assemblies of 32 groundwater samples
GCGATCTGCGCCAATTGCCGCCGCCGCGCCCGCGCCGCATAAACCTGCAACGCGATCAACAGCACTGGCCCGAGCACCGCCAACCAAAGCCAGCCCGGCTCTGCAAAATGTGGCGCAGCGAAATTCATTTCCCTGAGTCTCCAGTCTGACGTCCAAAGTCTAAAGTCAGACGCCACGCGTGAACGCTCGAACCAGCAACGACTTTAGACTTTAGACCTGAGCCTTTAGACTTTTTGTTCATGGCACCCTCCTTAGTCGCGTGTTCGCCAATAACAACTCTAACGTAAACAACCCAAAAGCTGTGAGCAGCGGCCATTGGAACAACGGCGTGTACGTCGTAAACCGCCGCAACTTCACCTCGGTTTTCTCCAGGCGATCAATGTCGTCATAGATGCTCTGCAATTCGCGCCGATTCGTGGCGCGATACGACCGCGCGCCCGACAAGTTCGACATCTTGTTCAGCACTGAATAGTTCGCGGGCTGCAACACCAACGTCGGCTGCACGTTGCCCTGCGGATCCAGCACCAGCTTGCCCGTCGCCGGCTCGAACATCGGCAATCGGCAGGGTTCTTCCACGCCAATGCCGATGGTGTAAACCTTCGCGCCCAGCGCCGCCGCGAGTTGCGCTGCCGGGATCGGATCAATCTCACCTTTGTTGTTATCGCCGTCCGTGAGCAAAATGATGATGCGACTCTTGCTCTCCTGCGTGCTCTTCAAGCGCTTCGCCGCCGAAGCCGTCGCATCGCCGATGGCCGTGCCGAGTTCGCGGATCATCCCGATGTGCAACCGCCGCAAGTTCTCCGCGAGCCAATCGTGATTCAACGTCAGCGGGCTCGCCAGGTACGGCACGGCGGAAAACACCACCAAGCCGATGCGATCATGCTCCCGCTTGCGCACAAAATCCTCCAAGACACTTTGCGCGATGTCGAACCGCGTCACTCGTTCGTTCGGCCCGCTCATGTCCAGCGCCATCATGCTCCACGACAAATCCAGCGCGAGCATGATGTCCACGCCGCTGGCCTGCGTCTCCGTGCGATCATTCGCAAACCGCGGCCCAGCCAGCGCCACGATAGCCAACGCCACTGATAACAACCGCAGAAACAAAAGCAGCCGCCCCGCCGCTGCTTTCGCCGTCGCACCCGCCGCCCGCGCGATGTCCGCACTGGAAAATGCGAGCGCGGAATGTTTCCCCACGCGCCCGCGCAGAAACGCATACACCGGCAACAACGCCAACAGCGCCAGCACCCACGGATATTGAAACTCGAAGTTGCTGTTCATGTGGGCTAGGCAACCTGACGGAGTTCTGCGCGGCGCGCTTCCCCGGCTTGAAACAGTTCCAGCGCGCGGGCACCCGCGGAACTTTGCGCTTCCCCTGCTGGCGAAAACTTCTGCTCGTCGCACTGCCGGAGGAAATCGCCGATGCGGGCGGCGAGGCCGTTGCCAACTTTTTGACTACCCGCCGCGGCCCGGCTTAATTCTGCTGTCGTCATTTCGCCGGAGGGCAATTCAAATGCCACAGCGATATACCTCTTCAAGACTTGGGACACTTGGCTGATGGTTTTGCCGTCTTCAGTTTGCTTGCGGAGCTGTTCAAGTTCATGGCGCGTCTGGATTTCAATCGGCACCGGGACGTGCGGCTTCGGCTGAAGCAGCCACCAGATGGCCGTACCAAGCAACCCGACACCGAGGATGCTCAACACGACGATCAGCACACCATATTGATCCCAAACCGTCGGCGGCATCTCCGCCAACGCCGGTCGCAACGGCGGAATGTCATTGGTGGATTGGGCCAGCATTGAATTGGACGAAAGCGCAAAGCACAGAGCAGCCCACGACAGTCTGGACTTCATCCTTTTGCCTTCATCATTCATCATTCCCCGTTTCATCCCCGCCTCCTTCCGCGCCGCAATTCGAAGAAACTTTGCAGCGTCTGCGCAAAGGATTGTTCCGCGCTCAAACGCAACGTATCCACGCCCGCATGTTGCAACGCGCGATCCAACGCCGCCAACCGCTCGGTATTCGTGCGGGAAAACTCCTCGCGCACGGCGGCGCGGTTGGTGTCGAGTTCCAGCAACTCGCCAGTCTCCGCGTCCTCGATGGTCAACAACCCGGCTTGCGGAAGCGAACTTTCGCGCGGGTCGTGCAGGTGGACGCAGATCAAGTCGTGGCGCGCGTTGGTGAGCCCGATTTCTTGGATGGCATCGCGCGTGGGGAGCGCGGCTGTGTGCGCAGCACCAGCCGCAGCACTCTTAGAATTGTCGGGGCGCGGCGGCTGGGTCTGCGACCACAGCCGCGCTCCGGATTCTCCAAAGCTATGCAAACAGTCCGTCAGCAGAAAAACCATCGAGCGGCGCGGCAGCACGTGATTCAAAAACGTCAGCGCAGCGGGAATGTTTGTCGCGCGATGTTTCGGTTGGAAGGAAAGCATTTCGCGGATGAGCCGCAGGATGTGGCGCCGGCCTTTGCGCGGCGGCAGATAAAGTTCCACCTGCTCGGTGAACAGCAGCAATGCCACCTTGTCACTCGCCCGCGCGGCTGAGATGGCGAGCGTGGCGGCGATCTCGGTGGCGAACTCGCGCTTGGTGCGCCGGGCCGAACCGAACGCGGACGACGCGGAAATATCAATGGCCAGCACCATGCCGAGTTCGCGTTCCTCGCGGAAGCGTTTCACGAACGGGCGGCCCATGCGATTGGTGACGTTCCAATCAATGTCGCGCACGTCGTCGCCGGGCATGTATTCGCGCAACTCCTCGAAGTCCATGCCGCGCCCGCGAAACTGGCTCAAGTACGCGCCGACCATCGTATCGTTGACGAGGCGGTTGGTGCGCACCTCGACGCGACGGACGGTTTCGAGCAGTTCAGTGGTGGTCATGCTATTTCATCCCACCATGCAAAGTGGACTCCAGAGAGATGACCGACTTTATTCTTGGCTGCCGAACTTTTGGTTCAAAAGCATCCGCCCGGCGTTTCCCTTCCGCAGTGACTTCCTGTCTCGCATTACCGAAGAATTTATCAAGGGCTTGTTGCGCTTTCTTTTCACCCTGTCTCGCCGCCAACGTCAGCCACTTGCAAGCTTCAACAGCATCCGCCTCAACCCCAATACCCCCGCCAAGGCAAACACCAAGATTCAGTTGAGCCCCCGAATGTCCCTGCATTGCCGCAGCCCGATAGTACTCGACGGCCTTGGCTGGATCTGTAGGAACTCCTCGCCCCTTTCGATATAGGAAAGCCATCATGTCTTGCGATTCGGCTTGTCCTTGATCCGCCGCCTTCCTGAACCATTTGACTGCCAACTGCTCATCGGCCTTGCCAGCGGTTCCGTTCAGATATTCAAGTCCCAGCGAGTGCTGGCCCATCGGACTTCCAGCCAAAGCGGATTTTTCATACCACGCCAACGCCTCGGCGTGGTTTGTAACGACCCCAATGCCATTGTTATAAATGCTACCGAGATAGTTGAAGCCAGTCAGTTCGCCGAGTTCGCCAGCTTTGCGGAACCACTTCCGCGCTTCGTCGTAATCTTGCGAAACCCCCGTCCCATCGAAATAACAGACGCCCAAGTTGAGAATGGAGGACGGATAATTCTGTGCTGCGGCCAAACGATACCATTTCAACGCCTCCTGAGCATTTTGGGTGACCCCCTTTCCCTCCGAATACAAAACACCGAGATTGTGCTGTGCGACGGCAACGCCTTGTTCCGCGGCCTTGCGAAGCCATTGCGCCGCCAAGACATAATCTTGCTTCACGTTGTCGCCCGCCAAATACATCATGCCCAAATTCGCCTGCGCGTTTCGGTGTCCCTGTTCGGCCCGCAACTTCGTCTGCGTGAAGTCCGGCACAAGTTTCGAGTCGCCAACACAGGGTAAAGATGCGCTCAAGAAAGCTGCGAGGCAGACGACAAGCCAGGTGTTTTGTGGGGCAACGATTGGTTTCATAGTTGAGTTCCTCGCATTTCTATTCCGCAAAACTGGCTCAAGTACGCGCCCACCATCGTGTCGTTGACGAAGGGGTTGGTGCGTACCTCGACACGACGGACGGTTTCGCGCAGTTCAGCGGTGGTCATTTCTTTGTCATTATTTGCCACGGGTAACGCAGGACGAGCATCGCCAAAGGAAGCGAGATCGGGAGCAACACGAGCGCATAGATGAAGCTCCAATCCATATAGCCGGACACGTTCACATGAGTCAGCCCGCGCCGCGCCGACTCAACCAAGACCGCACCCAACGAGCCGGAAAGCGCCACCGCGAAGAAACCCAGCAACGCAGCACAGAAAACATCGGCGCCCTTGAACTCCATCTCCTTCCGCATTCTCAATATGACGGGGGGAAGCAACGTGCATGGACCGACTGAAGCCAGAAAAAACCACGCCCATGACTCCAAGGGGTGATTCAATGCGCCAGCAGTGATGGCTGCACCGTACGCGAGTATGGCTGCCGCCGCCGCGGAAGCAATTGCGCCAAATACTATTGAGAGCAGGTAAGGCCTCATAAATCCGGGGCACATAGCCTAACCTCACGGCACCGGCACCGCATTAAACACCTTCTTGATGATCGCATCCGTCGTCACGGCTTGCGCCTCAGCTTCGTAGGTCAGGATGATGCGGTGGCGCAACACGTCCGGGCCGATGCTCTTCACGTCCTCGGGCGTGACGTAGGTGCGGCCTTGCAGCAGCGCCCACGCTTTGGCGGCGAGCGTCAGGTAAATCGTCGCGCGCGGCGAGGCGCCGAACTGGATGAAGTTCTTGATGTCCAGCTTGTGCTTCTCCGGCTGGCGCGTGGCGAACACAACCTGCACAATGTAATCCCGCACCTTGTCGTCCACATGGATTTGATCCACCAGCTTGCGGGCTTTGAGAATGTCGTCGAGGCCGATGACGGGTTTGACGGGATTCTCCGGTGAGGTGAACGCCATGCGATCCAGAATCTTCCGCTCCTCGGCTTCGGACGGGTAATCAAGGATCACCTTGAACATGAACCGATCCACCTGCGCCTCGGGCAACGGATACGTGCCTTCCTGATCAATCGGGTTTTCCGTCGCCAGCACGAGGAACGGCGACGGCAATAACATCGTTTCGCCGCCGAGCGTGACCTGGCGTTCCTGCATCGCTTCGAGCAAGGCGGATTGCACCTTGGCCGGCGCGCGATTGATTTCGTCGGCGAGCAGAAAGTTGGTAAACACCGGGCCTTTGGTGGCGTGATACTTCCCGTCCTGTGGACTGTAGATCAGATTGCCCACGATGTCGGCGGGCAGAAGGTCGGGCGTGAATTGGATACGGCGGAAGCTGGCTTGCACGGCGGACGCGAGCGTGCGGACGGAAAGGGTTTTGGCCAGCCCGGGCACGCCCTCGAGCAGGACGTGGCCATTCGCGAGCAATCCGACGAGCAGGCGATCCACCAATTGTTCCTGACCGACAATGACTCCGGCGATTTCCGCGCGGAGCGTCTTGACCCACGCGGATACGGCTTGCGCCGGTTCGTTGAGAGATTGATTCATGCGCGGAGACTTTAGAGGCGTAACGCGGGTGACTCAAGCGTGACGAACGTGCATCAGATTGTTTCTGAGCCGGGCGTTGCTCGTTTTCAAGACACCGTCGCCCGGGCGCAACCCGGAGCGACCCCGGGAGGTTGGGCGAGTTTTCAGGGGTTCATCATCATTCATTTTATCTCCGGCGACCGGAGGGACGGGCACAGGTTCTGCATCCCTCTGCGGATTTATGGAGAAGTTGTACGTCGCTTGTGAGTTTGGACCGCGCACCAGCCGCATCATGTTGGGCACGCTGCACAACAACACCCTCAAGATGGGCGAGCTGCGCCGGTTTGCGACCCCGATCACGAACGAGAAAAAGGCTTTGCAATGGAACATCCCCGCGCTGTTCCAGGAAGTCGTGACCACCCTGACGGAACTCGGCAAAGAGGAAATCAGCCTTGCGGGCATCAGTTGCCATTCGTGGGGCAGCGACTATCTGTTGTTCGACAAAGATGGCACGCTGCTGTCGCCCGCGTTTCACCACGACGACCCGCGTAGCGTGGCGGGGGCGAAGCAAGTATTGGAAAAAATTTCTACCGAAACCATCTACGAAGAAACCGGCGTTCCGCATCGCCCGGGCAGCACCCTCTTCCAGTTGGGCGCGGAAACCTCGAAGCGTTTCAAGCAAGCCGCCACGCTCCTGCCATTTGCTGATGGTTTCAACCACCTGCTCGGCGGCAAGGCTTGCGCCGAAGCATCGCTCGCCAGCACCACGCAGTTGTTTTCTCCCGTCACCAAATCCTGGTCGCGCCGCCTCGCCAATGATCTGCGCCTGCGCCCGGGCTTGTTGCCTGAAGTCATCACCGCTGGCACAAAACTCGGCTCGTTACGCGCGGACCTCGCCCAACAGACCAAGCTTGAAGACGCCCAGATCATCGCCACGTGCTCCAATGAACTCGCCGCCTCGCTCTCCAGCCTCCCGCTCAATCACGGACGCGATTGGGCCTACCTGCGCATCGGCAGCGAAACTCTCGTCGGCACGGAAGTGCCCGACCCGATCATCACCATCGGCACGCAATCGCTGGGTTACACCAATGAAACCAGCCTCGGTGGCGCGACGAATCTTTACCGCCGCACCGTCGGACTTTTCATCCTCGAAGAATGCCGGCGCTACTGGGTCGAGCACGACCGCGAACTGCACGATGACGTCCTCCTGCATCTGGCCACGACGTCGCCTGCGTTTGAGTCGTTGATTGATCCCACACATCCGTGCTTCGCCGAACCCGGCGACATGCCGTTGAAGATTCAAGCCTATTGCCGCGAAACTGGTCAGGAAATTCCGCGCAAACCGGGACAGATCATCCGGTGCGTCCTCGAAAGCCTCGCGCTGAATTACCGCAAAGTTTTCCACGAAACCGAAATGCTCACGGGCAGCCGGTTTGGCCGCGTCTTCCTCTTTGGAGCTGGTGAGAACAACCTGCTCAATCACTTCATCGTGGATGCGCTGCAAGTCCCCGCCATCATCGCGTCGCCGGACGCCGCCGCCATCGGCAACGTCGTCGTACAAGCCTTGACGCTCGGCCACATTGATTCGCTCGAAGCCGCGCACGAAATCCTCCGCAGTTCCTACAAGATTCAGGCGATCATTCCGCACCAAGCCTCTTGGGCAACCGCCGCAGAACGCATGAATGAGTTGACGACAGCTTCGGCGGCAGCGACGGCTTAAAGCTCGCCAGCCGGCCCAGCCCGCCGGAAGAATTTCTTCAGGTAAATCAGGTAGCCCAGGAAGGGCAGCGCCACCAGCAGCGTGCCCCACACCACCAAGCTGCCCGAGGACGCGCTGAATTTTTGCAACTGCTCCAACTGTTCGTCTGCATATCCCGCGAGCCGATAAAATTCCATCAGGTCCTGCCGCGCGTACGTCACCCAGTGGGAGATTCCCAACACACAAAAGCTGACGAAGTTCAACCACCAACCCCGCATGTCCAGTTTGTACATCGCATAAGCCGAATAACCCATGACGATCGCAAAAACGAGTTACACAAACGTCCCGGGCCATCCGGGGAGAAACGTCCCGAAAAACGGAAACACGCCGCGACAACTCAACGGCATCAGGAGCAGCATCAAAGCAGAAATCCCCACCCACAGACTCATGTTCAAAACCGGCAATGGACACGCTTCCGTCCAGCCCGCGACCGGATCTCGCGCTTCACAAGTCTGTTTCACATGCGGACTGCGATAAAACAGAATCCAGACGATGGGCAAGGCCACAAAGAAAACTGCCAGCATCCCCAGACTGATGATCATCACCACGGCTTTGACGCCGAAGGACATCGCCGCTTGTCCCTGCGGAAGGTCGGCTTGCATGTTCTCCAACAGCGTCGGCAAAAATATGCCCATGAAAATCAGCGATACGATTCCCATGGTCAGCCAGGTCCAGGAGAAAATCAGCAACAACGCCCGGGCCCAGCGCCGGGCCATGATGGAACCAATCCCCAACCAGACCAACGCCACCGCCAAAAATACATAGACCGCCGCCGCCTGAATAATTGACCGATAGTTGACGGCTGTCTCGCTGGTTTTTGCTGTGAGCACCTGACCCAAAATCATCAACAGCACCATCAGCCCACACAAACAACCCAGCAGGATTGTCAAAATGCCGAAGACGCGCAGACCGGTGGTTCGATCTTTGAATGGGAGAGGCAGCCTGCTTGATGACTCGTTCATGGCATTATTGTTCGTTCAACTGACCCACACGACTGCCGACCCGCAAGCGTAGTTGAATCGCCTCGCGAGTGGCAGAAAAAATTTCCAATCGAGCACGCCGATCAAAATGAATTAACCACCTGACGAAAAATCCGCACCGATCAACCACATTCGTATGCCCGTCAAGGCGGCGGCGACGTGCAAATACTCCGGGCCAAAACTTTGGTCGAAAACGCAGTCAGTCGCAACAAGCACCCCCAACTGCTGTGCGTGTTTGGGCATTTTGACTTCGCTGGCAATCGTAGCCAGCAAGGATTTTTGGCTGCCACTCTTTCCGTGCACCCGAAGCGGGCTTCCGGAGGTGTAGTCAATTTCGATTGTAGGGGTAGAGACAATCAAAACACCTTTACCATGCCCTTCAAAGAGCCATGACATTTCCGTCTGCCAGTCTAATTGAGTATTCCCGGTTGTATTGAAGGTAACGAACTCCTCCCCATCGTTGATGATCAGGCACGCCACCGAAGTTCTCCCGACAACTAGGAGGCACCATCGCTCGTTTGTGGTTTCGTCATAAACACCAACGGCTACTCCCTTACGATCCAGACTGGCCGGGTCAGCCAAGTGGTAGCTGCGGCTTTCACCACTATGAGCTTCGGGCCATTTTAGAAACAGCCGCTGGAAATCTGTTGCACCGCAGCTTCCACATCGCTTTAGCCGGGCATCAACCAACGTTGCGAGTCTCGCTGGAAGGGTGCGATTCATAGCGGGCTGGGCTTGGTTTGATGCAACTCACCCCCACAACTGCCGGTCCAGCGAGCGCAGTTGAATCGCCTCGCTGACGTGGTCGGAGGAAATCTTCTCGGAAGCGGCGAGGTCGGCGATGGTGCGCGAGACTTTCAAGATGCGGTCATAGGCGCGGGCGCTCAGGTTATACTCGGACATCGCGTTCATGAGCAATTCCTTCGTCGTGGCGTCGAGCGCACAAAACTCCTTGATCTCTTTTGAGGCCATGCGCGCGTTGCAGGTGATCTTGGGTTTGTGGGCAAAACGCTGCTGCTGCAACTGCCGCGCGGCGATGACGCGCTCGCGGATTTGCGCGGAGGTTTCGCCGACCTTGTCACCCGTCATCTCGCGGAACTTCACTGCTGGCACTTCCACATGCAGATCAATCCGATCCAGCAACGGCCCGGAAATGCGCCCGAGATAATTCTGAATCTCACGCGGTGACGACTTGCTCTCGTGCGGCATTTTTCCATCTGGAGTTGGATTCATGGCAGCGACGAGCATGAATTGGCTGGGGAACGTCATCGTGCCCGCCGCGCGGGAGATTGTGACTTTGCCCTCCTCCAACGGCTGCCGCATCGTCTCCAGCACGCTGCGTTTGAACTCTGTCAATTCGTCGAGGAACAACACCCCGTTGTGTGCGAGCGAAATTTCGCCCGGCGTGGGATTGATGTTCCCGCCAAGCAACCCCGCATCACTTGCCGTATGGTGCGGCGCCCGAAACGGTCGCCGCGTGATCAATCCCAGCCCCGTCGGCAACAGTCCGACGATGCTGTGAATTTTCGTCGTCTCCAACGCCTCATCCAACGTGAGCGGCGGCAGAATCGTCGCGAGCCGCTTCGCCAACATGGATTTGCCCGTACCCGGTGGGCCGATTAAAAGCAGATTGTGTCCGCCCGCCGCCGCGATCTCCAACGCCCGCTTCACCGATTCCTGGCCTTTGACCTCCGCAAAATCCACGTCGTCATCCAGCGGGTGATCGAAAATCTTCGCGATATCCACCCGCGTCGGCTTGATGGTGATCTGGCCTTCGAGAAAATTCGTGGCCTCGCGCAAATTCTGGATCGGGATGACCTGCAAGCCTGCGACCACCGCCGCCTCTGCCGCATTTTCCGCTGGCACGAGCACCCCAATCTTGCCGTCCTGCTTCGCGCGGATGGCAATAGGTAAAACTCCTTTGCACGGACGCACGGCACCTGTGAGCGCGAGTTCACCCACGGCAATGAAATTGTCGAGTTGATCCGTTTCAATCTGTTCGCTCGCCGCCAGCATCCCGAGCGCGATGGGCAGATCGAAACTCGGCCCTTCCTTCTTCACATCGGCGGGGGCGAGATTGATGGTGGTCCGCCCGTAGGAAAACTTGAACCCCGAACTGTTGAGCGCCGTGGTGACGCGGTCCTGCGACTCGCGCACGGCGGCGTCGGGCAAACCGACGATGATGATTTTGGTGTCGCCAAACCCTGCGCTCACCTCGACTTCGACTGGAAAGGCCTCAATGCCATTGACGGCCGCAGAACACACCCGGGCTAACATGCCGCGCATGTTCCCGAAGCCCCACCCGCGAAGCAATCGGATTTTCTGGGAGCAACTTTTTCCACCTCCCGTCCAATGAGGCATGAAACGCATCTATGCTCTTCTGGGCTTGGTTCTCCTGAGCCTCCTCCCCGCGCTGCAATCCCGCGCCGACGGACTCATAATCATCAATGAAGCGCACTGGCAACCCGTGCCCCGCCATCCGCACTCAATGCCCCACCCACCCCGCCCCTACACACCACTGGAAGTCTCCTACCACCACGTGACCGTGAAAGTTGACGGTCAGATCGCCACCACCTCCGTGGATCAGGAGTTTTACAATCCCAACAACCAGCGGCTCGAAGGCACGTATCTCTTTCCCATCCCACGCGGCGCGCAGATTGACAAGTTCACCATGGACATCGGCGGCAAGATGATGGAAGCCGAACTCCTCCCCGCCGCCAAAGCCCGCGCCATCTACGAAGACATCGTCCGCAAGATGAAAGACCCGGCGCTCATGGAATACGCCGACCGCGATGTGTTTAAGGTGCGTGTGTATCCCATCGAACCGCGTAGCAAAAAGCGCATCAAACTTTCCTACACCGAAGTTCTCAAGGCCGATGCCGGGCTGGTGAAATACACTTATCCGCTGAACACGGAAAAATTTTCCGCCGCACCCGTCAAAAGCGTCAGCATCAAAGTCGAACTCGTGAATGATCGTCCATTGAAATCTATTTACTCACCCAGCCACACGGTCGAGATCAAACGCCATGGCTCCCAGCGCGCCACAGTTGGATTCGAGGAAAACAACGTGAAGCCGGACACCGACTTCTCCCTCTACTTCGCGCCGGAGAAAGATGAACTCGGCGTGAACCTCATCGCCCACAAAGGCGTAGGCGAAGATGGTTACTTTCTGCTGCTCGCCTCGCCCGGCATGGACACGAAAGAAAAGCGCAGCGTGCCCAAGGATGTCGTTTTCGCCCTCGACACTTCCGGCTCGATGACCGGCAAGAAACTCGATCAAGCCAAGAAAGCGCTCCAGTTCTGCGTCGAAAACCTGAACGACAACGACCGCTTCGAGATCGTGCGCTTCTCGACCGAGGTTGAACCGCTCTTCGACAAGCTGGTCGAAGCCAACTCGCAAAATCGCGACCAAGCCGAGCAGTTTATCAAAGGCCTCAAACCGATGGGTGGCACGGCGATTGATGACGCGTTGAAAAAATCCCTCGCCACACGACCGGCCAACGGGGATCGCCCATTCGTTGTCATCTTTCTGACCGATGGTCGTCCCACCATTGGAAACACGGACGAAAACCAGATCGTCTCCGGCGTAAAGCAGGCGAACGAAGGCCGCACGCGCGTTTTCTGCTTCGGCATCGGCACGGACGTGAACACGCATCTTCTCGACAAGATCACGGAGGAAACCCGCGCCTTCAGCCAATATGTTTTGCCCGAGGAAGACCTCGAAGTGAAGCTCTCCACCTTCTTCTCGAAGATCAAGGACCCCGTGCTCGCCAGCCCGACGATCAAGTTCACCGGCGACGTGCGCGTCTCAAAAATGTATCCCTCACCGCTGCCCGACCTGTTTCGCGGCGATCAACTGATCCTCGCCGGACGTTACTCCGGCAAAGGTGATTCGGCCATCGTCATCGAAGGAACAGTCAATGGCGTGACGCGCAAGTTCACCTACGAGGTCAATTTCCCGCGCACGGCGGACGACCACGAATTCATCCCGCGTCTCTGGGCCACACGCCGCGTCGGTTATCTGCTGGATGAAATCCGGTTGCGCGGCGAGAGCGCCGAGTTGCGCGATGAAGTCACCGATCTCGCCCGCAAGTATGGCATCGTCACGCCTTACACGGCTTATCTGATCGTCGAGGACGAGGCGCAGCGCAACGTCCCGCTGGCAATGCAAACTTTGCCCGCGCTCTCCTCTGATTCACTCGCCCGTCGCGATGCAGCGGCGAACTGGTCCGATTTCAAGCGCGAGAAAGTCGGCACCAGCGCGGTGTCGGGGGCGCGCTACGGGAACGAGTTGAAGCACGCCGCAGCCCCGGCTGTCGCGGCGGTGAACAGCGCAACGGAGGCACATCGCGCCTTGGACGTGGACAAATTCTATGTCAACGGCGGTCTTGCTCCCGCCGCAACGGCTGCGTCGCCTGCCGAACAATCCAAGTTGCGGCTCGCGCAAAACTCCAACCAAGGCCAGTTCATCGCCGGACGAAACTTCTACCAGAACAACCGCAATGAATGGGTGGATGAAAACGTCCAGAAAGCGCAAAACGCCAAACGGCAGCGCATTCAGTTCAACTCCAAGGAATACTTCGCCTTCGCCGCCAAGGAACGCCGTGCGCTCCCGTGGCTCGCGCTCGGCCAGAATGTCCAGTTCGTCTTGGACGACACGCTTTACGAAATCTACGACACCAACAATTAAACTGTTAAACCAACGACTCTCATGAAAACGAAAACACTGCTCTCCGGTCTGTTAACCGCGCTGGTCGTGGCGATATCAGCCAACTTCGCCGCCGCCAAAGAACCTGCACCGACCCCGCCCACCACGGAAACCAAAAAGCCGCTCGTGCAGATCGCCATCCTGATCGACACCAGCGGCAGCATGGAAGGTTTGATCGAACAGGCCAAGAGTCAGCTTTGGCGCATCGTCAACGAGTTCGCCAAGGCCAAACAGGACGGCGTCACGCCCGAGGTTCAAGTGGCGCTTTACGAATATGGCAAAAGCAGCCTCAAGTCGCAGAGTGGTTGGATTCGTCAGATTCAACCGTTGACCACCGACCTCGACAAGATTTCCGAGGAGTTGTTCGCGCTGCGCACCAATGGCGGCGACGAGTATTGCGGCTGGGTCATCAAGGACGCCGTCAACGAACTCGCGTGGAGTGCGGCGAGCGATGCCTACAAAGCTATCTTCATCGCAGGTAACGAACCGTTCACGCAAGGCCCGGTGAATTATGCTGAGTCCTGCAAGGCCGCCATCACGAAGGGCATCATCGTGAACACGATTCACTGCGGCGCAGAACGCGAGGGCATCAATACGAAATGGAAAGACGGTGCTGACCTTGCGGATGGAAAGTATCTCGTGATTGATCAGAACCGCGCGGTCGTGAGCATCGAAGCGCCGCAGGACAAGGAGATCGCGAAGCTGGGCGTGGAGTTGAACAAAACTTATCTCGCTTATGGCGTTGAAGGTAAACTCGGCGCGGGTCGGCAGGTGGCTCAGGATGCGAATGTGATGTCGTTGGCCCCAGCTTCGGGCGCTGTCGCCCAACGTGCTGTGGCCAAAGCATCGGTGAATTATCGCAACTCCTCTTGGGACTTGGTGGACGCTGTGAAGGAACAGAAGACCGATGTCGCCAAACTCAAAGCCGAGGAACTTCCTGCCGAGATGCAGAAACTCAGCGTGGATGAGCGCAAAACTTACGTTGAAACCAAATCCAAGGAACGCGCTGAGATGCAGACCAAGATCAAGGAACTCAACACGGAGCGGGAGAAATTCGTCGCCGCGCGGATGAAAGAAGTTGCCGGCACGAACACGCTGGATGCCGTGGTCATCTCCGCCGTCCGCGAACAGAGCGCCAAGCGGAATTTCAAGTTCGAGTAAGGAATTCAGCCGCCACAAAAAGGCACATAAGGCACAAAACCCGGGACCGACGCGTCGCTGTTTCTCTTTTGCGCCTTATGTGCCTTTTTGTGGCAATCAAGTTTTTGCGACCGGCTTGAGGTGAACGATGGTGGCGCCCCAGCCGCCGAAATGTTCGTTGGCCAGATGGAACTCTGCCACATTGGGATGCTTCTCCAAAAGCTTGTGAACGGTTTCGCGCAGTTGCCCGATGCCTTTGCCGTGAATGATGCGGACCCGAAAAATCCCGCGCGCCTGGCATTCCGCCAGATAGTCCAGCACCAGCGACTTCACCTCGCGCGGCTGAAAGGTGTGCAAATCCAGCACGCCATCAATCGGCAGTTGCAACGGTTCATCGTCCACAGGGAAATTTAACCACGGACCCGTCCTCCGTAGCAATGACTGCGGAGGGTGGATGGACACCGATGAACACGGATTTCCCCGGGAGCCGCCGACGTGCGGAGGCGGATTCGTAAGACTCGTTCCCTCCACCACCTCCTCACGTCGGTGGCTACGCTCAAACTGGCGCTCCCGGGATGCTCCGCTATGCTGGGCGCGATGAAAATTCGCAAAGCCCGGCTCGCTGACTGCGCCATCATCGCTGAATTCAACACCCGACTCGCGTGGGAAACCGAAAAGCTGAAGCTGGACGCGCAAACGATTCGACGCGGTGTGTGGGCAGCGCTGAAGGTTTCGACCAAGGGAACTTACTTTGTCGCTGAATCTGAAGGTGTAGTCATCGGCCAACTGCTCATCACCCACGAATGGAGCGATTGGCGCAACGGCAACTTCTGGTGGATTCAGAGCGTCTATGTCGCGGCGGAACATCGGCAGGCTGGCGTGTTTCGCGGTTTGTTTGCGCACGTCCAGCAACTCGCACAATCAAGGCGTGACGTCTGCGGTTTGCGCCTCTACGTGGAGAAAAACAACGACCGGGCGCAACGCACCTACGCGAAGTTGGGCATGACCAAAACCCACTACGAAGTGTTTGAAACCGACCTGCGCCCGAAGACCAAACTTGCACCCTCCCGAACTCGCGCCAAACTTCGCGCGTGAACGTCGAACTCATCAACACCGGCAGCGAACTGATGCTGGGCCGTGTGCTCAACACGCACCAACAGTGGCTCTGTCGCCGCCTCGCCGATCTCGGCTACGTGGTCACGCGCCAGGTCGCCGTCGCGGATACTGGCCACGACATCGAGCAAGCCGTGCGTGAGGCTTTGTCCCGCGCCGATCTCGTCATCACCACCGGCGGCTTGGGCCCGACGTCCGATGACATCACGCGCGATTTGATCGCACAACTGCTCGATAAGAAACTTCACGAGGACGCCAGCATTGTTCAGCACATCGAGAAGTTCTTTGCCGCGCGTAAACGGCCCATGCCCGCCAGCACGTTAGTGCAAGCGCAAGTGCCCGAGGGCGCAATCGTGCTGCCGAACCCAAACGGCACCGCGCCCGGGCTGGCGATGAAAGTGGAGGCCGCTTCATTCCTCTCAACCCTCAACCCTCAACCCTCAACCTCCCCCAAGTGGCTCGTCATGTTGCCCGGCCCGCCGCGGGAATTGCGCCCGATGTTCAACGATGCGGTCGTTCCATTACTACACCGGGAACTCCCGCTCGACGATGAATTTGTCTGCCGCACTTTGCGCACGGTAGGCATTGGCGAATCCCAAGCGGCCGATCGTATCGGCAAGTTGTTGCAACCCTTGATCGCACAAGGCATGGACCTCGGTTACTGCGCGCACATCGGCGCGGTGGATGTGCGGTTCGCCGCCAAAGGGCCAATCGCCACGCAACTCGTGAGCGAAGCGGAAGCGATTGTGCGCAATGAATTGAACCGGCACATCTTCGGTGAAGGTGATGAAACGCTGGAGTCCGTCATCGTTCGCTTGCTGACCGAGCGCAGCCAAACTCTCGCGCTCGCAGAGTCCTGCACGGGTGGCGGCATTGCCAATCGCATCACCAATGTGCCCGGCGCTTCGGCGGTGTTGCTCGCCAGCCTCGTGACCTACGCGAATGAAGCGAAACAGAAGTTTGTCGGCGTTCGCTCGGAAACCTTGGCCACTCACGGCGCCGTCAGCGAAGCAGTCGCAAAGGAGATGGCTGCAGGCGCGCGGCGGGAAACCGGCGAGGACTATGCGCTTTCCGTGACAGGCATCGCCGGGCCAGGTGGCGGCACTGAGGCCAAACCCGTGGGCACTGTGTTCATCGGATTCGCTTCCGCAACGGAAACCATCACGATCAAGCAGTTCAATCCGTTCGACCGCGAGACGTTCAAGAACGTGACTGGCACGCAGGCGCTGGAAATTTTGCGACGGAAAATTCTGGCGATAGAATAGCCGGGGGTGTGGACAACGCGTTAGCGTCTTGGACTGCGCCAGCCCTCTGGCGCTTTTCCACCGCAAACCAAGCGACGCAAAGCGGCAGAGGGCTGCCGCAGTCCAAAACCTCGCGGAGCTTTCCGGCCGCATCCGAAATCACGCCGCAGTTTTAACAAGTCACCCTGCCTACTTATTCTGCTCCAACCACGCCTTTGCCTCGGCATCGAGCGCCTTCAAGTCCGGTCGCTTTTGCGCGATGGCCCAGGAGTCCGCCCATTCTTTGTTCAAGTCGCCGAGTTCCACGGTTGATCCGATGCGGACGAAGATTGGGATTTGGTGCAAATCGGCTTTCACTTTGATGCTCTGGCCGCCGGCGAAAACCTTTTCGGGATTCCATGCGTCGCGCCATTGCTCACCAGCGGGCAAATAAACCTCCTGCTCGCGCTTGTTCTTCTCCCAGATCGGCGACACCAGAATGTCGCGTCCGTAAAGGAACGTCCACCAGTTGTCCCACGCCGCCGGCGCTTTCGGATCAACCAGGAACAACGGGCGCGCGATGGGTAGCCCGGTTTCGCTGGCTTCCTTGCCGTGCGCGTAACTGTAATCCACGAGCCGCTGATGCAACCGCGCGTAGAGTCGCCACGTGGCGATGAGCGTCGCGTCATACTTGGGTTCGCGCAGCAAGTTCCAGAAGGCCACGTTGCGCGTCGGGCCGACTTCCATGATCGGATTGAAACAACTAAATGCCAGCCAGCGCGCGCAGACTTCCTGTTCCATTGGCGCGCGACCGTAACCACACGTGTCCGCGCCCCAGTTCGGATACCCCATCACCGCCGAGCGCAACAGGCCGATGATCGAAGCGCGCAAACCTTCCTGCGGTCCGCCGACATCGCCGCCCCAAAACACCGCATACTTCGATGTGCCCGTGTAGGCCGCGCGCGGCATGAGGGCGAAGTCCTGTCCGCGATGTTTCTCAGCGATGTCATAGGTCGCCTTCACATACATGGCGGGATAGGCGTTGCGATTTTCGCGGATGGAACGGCCGTCATGAATCTTGAACGGTCCGCTCTCGGGGATGTCCTCTTCCGCACGATCCAGCTTGAAGCCGGCGACGCCGAGCTTGAGGAGTTTTTCCACGCCGCTCTGCCAATACGCCTTCGCCTCGGGATTCGAGAAGTCCACCATCGGATAATTGTTGCCGTTCTTCGGGCGCACCTGACCGGCGAGATTCCAACCACGCTCCAACGCGTTCGTCGCCATCTGCCCTTGGAAGAACGGGCCGATCCACAAGACGAGTTTCGTCTCCATCGAGCCGAGCCACTGGATCATTTTGCCGAAGTTCGGCAGGCGCTTCTCATCAATGTCAAAATCATCGTAGCCCCACGGCTGGCCCGGTCCCCACGGCCGATCAATCCAATAAACGCCGCACGGAATCCCGTACGCCTTCATCATCAAGATGTCCTCCATGGTCTCGGAGTTGAATGGTCCGGTCACGGGCGTGCCGTCGTAGTAAGTCGCGCGCTGCGTGTGTTCGTCGCGCCAACGCCACGGCGTGTAGAGCCATTTCGGCGGCAGGAAGGGCGGCCCAGCATCCAGCGCGTGCGCTTTCACGAGCGTGGCTGGATCTTGGGACGTGTAGAACTTCACTTCCAGCGAAGGACCTTCGTATTCGATCTTCACGCGCTTGGGATCGCTGACGCAGAAATCATATTTGCCCGGCCAATCCGTCCTGGCGAACGTCGCATAGCCGCGCGACGAAATATAAAACGGCGCGTAAACCGACGTCGTCGGCTTGAGGATCATGTCCACCTTCTGCCCGCGTAGATTCATGGCGGGCTTGATGCCCGGCGCCCACGACGCCTGTTGCGGTCCGTCCACCGTACGCTCCATCAGACCGGTGAAATACTCATCCGCGTGCGCGTCAATCGCGAAACCCCACTTGATGATGCTGGCGCTGGAGTCGGCGCTGAGTTTGAGGATGAAGCTGTTGCCTTCGGGCGTGACTGAAATCTTGACCGTGCCCAC
>ERZ1292630.2176-Hain-H41-02um-R3-2176-length-18407-cov-56_pt1 | contig 18407 bp, 20 predicted proteins | sample MGYA00564408_ERZ1292630 | MGnify/ENA primary metagenome ERZ1292630 (study PRJEB36523, sample SAMEA6512641) | groundwater metagenome | collected 2019-01-08 | study: AquaDiva: Metagenomics assemblies of 32 groundwater samples
CTCAAGCAACTCACCCCCAGACAGGCGGGCTTCGTTGGCTGGGCGTACTGTAGGTGATATCGGCCGCCCAGACGTGATTGGGGCGCCTGATCGTCAGATCCCTGAGGAGATAGGGATAGATGGTGTGGGCCGGATGCCGGTGGCTCGTGCGCGGCTTGCGATACAGGGCCTCCAGGCCCATGCGTCGCATCAGGGTCGCCACATGTCGCCTTCCAATGGCCTGGCCCTCTTGCCGCAAGAGATCACGCAGCATGCGGGCGCCAGCAAACGGATGAAGCAGGTGGAGTTCATCCAGCCGACGCATCAGCGCCAACTCCGCCCCTGACACCGGCGTCGGCTGGTAGTAGGCCGTCGAGCGAGACAACCCGAGGATCTGACATTGCCGAACGACTGGCAGGGCATGGGTTCGGTTAATCATCGTTGTGCGCTCAACAATCCCGCCTTGATGAGCGCCCCTTCTAAACAATCATTCTCCAGCGCCAGTTGGCCGATCTTCGCGTGGAGGACCTTGAGATCCGGCGTGTCGGACGTCGGCTTGGTGCCGCCAAACACGTCCGCGGCCCGCGCCAGCAATGGTTGCTTCCATTCGGTGATCTGCGTGGGATGGACCTGAAACTGCTCCGCCAATTCGGCCAGCGTCTTGTCGCCCTTGCACGCCGCCAAGGCCACCTGGGCCTTGAATGCCGCGCCGTGATTTCGTCTCGTTCTCTTCATCGCCGTGCTCCTCTAGTTCGCCACCGTTCGGTGGCGTGGGTGAAGCCAGGCTACCACTTATCACACTGTCCGAATTTCCGGGGCCCCCTCTGAGACGCTGGTATTCAGGTAATCGGATGGCACACCATTGTTGTCGCCGATTTCGAACTGCGCGCAGAAACAAACGGGTCGGGACTCTTTTCTCGCCTCGGCAATGCACCGTCGACGTTCCTGCATCCCTGTGACTCGCTTACAACTACCGTTACCGACGGCGGCGGATCCACTTCTCCCCATTCGACTCACCATCTCGCGCATAAGCTCCCTCTCTGGAACCGGCTCGCACCCCGGTTGGGCAAGCAGGGTTACCCCGGCTATCTCACAAGCCATCTGGTCAAGTGGGTGCTATATCCGAAGTCGCTCACACGTCCAGTGCAGAGTCTGTTTGAGCCATCGAGCAAGATGAGAAGACTTGAGGAGTGAGACAGGGATAAGAACAAACGAGCCAGAAGCCTTTGCTGACCGAGTGAAACCGACGGCATCTCGCGGTGAATCACAAGAAAAAACGTCACGAGCGACTTGGACGTAAAAGGAGGAGGGAAACTATCCAAGCCGCCCGTGGCCGGCGCTTGGGACGCCGACTACCGTTATGTGGCTGTGGTACCGGACAAGGCCACGCGCGACTGAGGGGCTGAAGGCTGCTCGATCTGGAACGTTGCGCAACACCAGGCGGTGTCACATCTCACGTCAGCTTACTGTCTCCTGTTCGGTCTGGGCGTTGTGAAGAGCTCCCTTACACGGGAGCGGCGTGGCCGTCGGAGATTGGGCTGACTCACTCGCCGAGCGCCCCGCGTTCAGTTCAGCGGGCCGATCAGATCCGGTGGACCGAGGTCTCTTCCATCAGCGACCTCCTCTCTGAGGGTGAGAGCACGGATATTTCATACTCCCGGCTGCAGCTTCATGTCAATGAGGGAATTTCATCAGGGCAAAGAAGGCAGGTCTTGCAAATCAACATCAGGAGATTTCGCGGCGAAGAGATAAATGGTTCGGGAGTCTTTTCTGATAGGCCCATTTTGCGGCACGCGCCTGGCCGATGGACTGACAAGGAAAAACAAAGGGGTCAGGAGTCTTTTCTGATTGCTCAGCGTGAAGAACTCACCGCAACCTAGCTTCCTGGCATTTGACAGCCTGCCTCTTGCGCCTTAGTTCGTACGCCTGACATTCACCCTCCCCCGCTCACGTCGCATAGCGACCACTGGCCCGTTCATTTGACGGCACCCCGCCTGTCGCTGTATTCTAAAGACCAGAATTCTGGTCTCTCATACAAGAGGTCTACCATGGCAAAAACACTGTCGTTGTCGGAGGTCAAAACCCGCCTGCCTGAACTCGTGGCGGGGGTACAAGAGCGCGAGGAGGAAGTCATCGTCACGAAGAACGGCCGTCCGGCTGCCATTTTGATTAATGTCAATGAATATACCCGCCTCAAAGAGACCTTGGATGTCCTGAGTGATCCTGGACTCATGAGCCAGATTGCCGAGAGCCGGTCCTTTTACAAAACGAAACACAAAGGGCTCTCGTTTGAAGACGTGTTCGGCGAACCCTTCACGCCCGCCAAGAAGCGGCGCACTGCGTGACCCCCTTCCGTCCGGACATCCCTCCACATGTGGCAGAGGTGATCCGAGTGCTCCATCCCGATCTCAAGCAACTGATCAAGTCAGCCATTCGTGCCATTGCCGCGAATCCCGAATGTGGAGAGCCGCTCCAGCGGGAACTGGACGGGTTACGAACGTATCGAGTTCGCCGCTTTCGCATCGTCTATGCCACCGACCAGAAAGCACGCGCCATTCGCCTGATGGCCGTTGGTCACCGTCGATATGTGTATGAGGACCTGACCGACCGGCTTCGACGAAAGACCCAAGAATAGCACTTCGCCAGTTGACTCCCTCCGGAAGCGCGAACCGCACTGTTTCCTCTTTGCGCCTACGTAGCGCATCGCCCCACGTCGAGATTCGTTTAAGCCATGTTACAGTGGAAGTTGCGGAATGATCGGGGGGAAATGATGCTGGTACGACTATTTGTAGTCCTGCTCTGCTACGCGGGTCTGGCTGCATGCGGTGAAAGCGGCCGTGGCGCCGGCTCCGGCATCAAGCCAATGGGAGAATGGGCCAAGATGGGCGAGACGGACAACTACGTGTACTACGCCGATTACGCCAGCATCAAGAAGGCGGACGAGACGGTCGTCATGCTGGACCTGTTCAATTACAAGAGCGCGCAGACCGAAGGTGGAGGTGCCCCGGTCTTGTCGAAAGCCACCGAACGCGAATACGACTGCCAAAACAAGAAGAGCCAGGCGCTCAAATCGAGCTGGTTTTCCGGACAGATGGGAGCCGGAACCGTCGTGCGCTCCGCCGGCACGTCGAACCAATGGTCCACCGCCACGCAGGGCACCGCCACAGGCGGGCTCTTGAAGGCCGCCTGCGGCAATTCGTAGCCCGACCATCGGGCTGAACAGTTCGGAGCTTTCGCTACCGGCACTTGTCGATGCAGCAGGACTGTCCCCCTCGCCTACTCCACGCATGACGCATAGGCCTTCGGACAGGTCGAATCGAGTCCATGGGAAGGACCGGCCGCTGTGGAGAGCCCATTCATCAACTCCAGCACCTTCGGATAGAAGTTCGGAGCGCGGGTCCAGAAGATATAATTGGCTTTCAACCGGTCCCGGGCGAACGCCAGCAGCTCGGGAACCGTAGGCACTCGCCCTTTTCCATCGTGCCGCGTATTGTCGTAATTCGACTGCATCACCGACGGCGCCAGCGGCACAATTCCCGCCAGCGGCGCATAAAAATGGTAGACCCCTTTGGGCTTATTCGGTTGATCGAAGTTCAAACCTGGGTCGTCGATGAATACATCCGGGCCGCCTAAGCCGGTCCCGATCGTTCGCATCCGGACCACGAATGTCGGTAAAATCTCGCGCGGGTAGTTCACGAATTGGTAGGTCATCGTGTTCGGAAACGCCGCGCGCATTTCCCGCTGCACGCTGAGCAGGCTGTCGTAAAATCGCTCGACCTCCTGCTTGGAAACCGACACGAGCGGTTGGCCCATGGAGGATTCCGGTAGGCCGATCCCCTCGAAATGCGCCTGGCCGTTGAACCGTTTCCCCAACTCGCGGATGAGCGCCACCAGACGATCATGCACCCGCGGGTTCCAGAGTTTGAGATTGTTCCCGCGCGGCACGTCTTTGCCGAAACTGCTGAACGGGAACGCGCCTCCCTCATATTGTTCAGTCGCCATATACGATGGCACTGGCGAAACCTGGGGCTTAAAGGATTTCAATTCGAGGAGCACAACCAACCGTTTGTCCTGCGACGCTAATTCCGTGAGCACCTGCTCAATGACGGTAAAGTCATACCGACCTTCTTCCGGCTCCAGTTCAGGCCATTCATACCGAACCTGTAGCCCGCGCAAGGCAGGTGTTGCCTTCAGTTCACTGTAAACGTGCGCCATGATGTTCGGGTTATTCCGCATAAAACTCATTGGCGCGTAGTAATGGCCGGGGTGCCACTTCACTGCGCCAGGATCCATCGGACCTGCGGCACCGACCGCAATCGGCCCTCCCCACAGGCCGGTCACCGTCCAGAGGAACCAGACCACACCGCTCAGCCAAGTGCCATATCTTCTAACAGCCGCCGAACAACCGGGCCCACACATTTTCTGTCGCGGATCACCCTCGTTCATCGTTTTTCCTTCCAACCATCACAGGACGGCCCATGCGATCATGGCCATGCCCATCTCCTCACGTGAAATCGAAAGAACCCATTCTTTCATCATCACCGTGACGCTGCTAGACCATGCAATACTACCCAGACGTCGTGAAATAGATGACGGCATCATGCCCGCTGAGACGAGAGAAAGATCGACGAGACAGAGATCGGATTATCGGGATTTCGCGATGGAATCACGCGCGGTGGAACGGCCAAGCGAGGCGTTCGGTTGGGGCGGAGCGAATGCGGAGGTCAAACGTCTCGTTGCGTAACGTTTGAGCCTCCGCGAGATGAGAACACGAAGCTGACGAACATTGCAGCGCTTGGCTACAGTTCCAGCACCTTTTGATAGGCCCGGAGTAAGTCGCCCACGGAGAGCACTCCGATGATCGTGCCGTCCTCCGTGACCGGCAAGTGCCGGATGCCCTCTTTTTTCATCAATCTGAGCGCTTCCATCAGCGGCTCACTGTCCTCGATGGTGACCACAGATTTGCTCATGCAGGAGAGCACTGCGGTTGTGTTCGGGTCCAGTCCCTTGGCGACGGCCTTCCGGCTGAGATCCGTATCCGTGATGATGCCGATATACCGCGATCCGTCGTCGACCAGCAGGGAACCGATCCGCCACTTCTGCAGCAGACGGCCGGCCTCCTTGATTGACGCACTCTTATGCACGCTCCGGACTTCGGCCGACATGAACTCGGCCACCGTGTGACCGTCGATCCGCTCACCGAGGGTCCGCCGCCAATCCCGGCCGGCTCTGGCGGCCTTTCTCAACTCGAGCTGTGCCAGACAACTTTCCAGCACCTGCTTCCGCTGATGCAGGCTCTCACGATCGAGATTGTGCGTGCCGGCTTCCTGCGCTTCCTCCGGCAGGATCGCGGCCTCACCCAGCTTGGCATACTGATAGGCTTCGAGTTCCTCGGACGCTCCGCCGAAGGTTTCACTCAGCACCTCTTCCGTCTGCTCATCGAATCCGTCCAACGAGGCGGTGGCCTTACGTCGGGATAAGAACGGCTGGATCGCCACCAACGTCGCTTGAATCTGCTCTATGTGCCGGCTGAGCAAATCCGCCGGTTCCTGGCTCGTTTTCACTCTCTTGGCCATACTGCCTCCTTGTGAGGGCAAGAGAATAACGCAACTTTAGCACCGGCTCAAGCCTACACAGCCTGGCATGATGCTGAAAATGTCCGCCAGCTTTGTTCTCGCGTCGTTCAGAGCCTCAACGTACCGCAAGGGTACGCCTCGCCTCCTCACATCGCTGCGGCCTCGCTGGACGGGCATTCTGAGCATCCTGCGGGGAGACGCTCTCTGCTGCCATCCCATGCTTCAGTTCACTAGCGTCCATGAGCATCCTAGGCCGAAAACGGTTGAGGCGTAAGGTCCGGCATGACTCCGGCCGCCTCGGTTCCGGATGCCGCCCGCTTCGTTGACCCCGTTGCTTTGGGCGCCGCCTTTCCACGCACGCGATGCATTTTTTCACGCGTGTGGTAGGGCATCAGCATCTCCAACACCGCAGGAAGCCTATCGCAGGGCACATCCTCCATGATCTTGGTGGCAAGTTTGGCATCGGGCCCCGAGCGCCCGCCCACGAAAATGTCCACGGCATCGACGACCTTGCCCCCCACCTTCGCCTTCTTGCCCAAGAGTCCGATGTCCGCCACGAGATGGTTCCCGCACCCCGCCGGACAACCGGACCAATGCAAGGTGATCGGCTTGAGGGTATCGCCCAGCTTCCGCTCCAGCACCCGCGCCGTTTCGACGGCCCGGCTTTTGGTTTCAATGACAGCCAGATTGCAGTAGTCGCTTCCCACACAACTGACCAGTCCCTTGTAGAGGGCGGACGGATTGTAGGCGAATTGCTTCACCAGCGGCTCTTCGGCCAGGTCACCCACCAGCCGGTCGCTGATATGAGGGATCACGAAGGCTTGCGCCGGTGAGAGACGGACTTCTCCGTTGCCGTACCGAGCCGCCAGCGCGGCCATGTTCCGGAGATCGGCCGCTTTCACACGACCGACCAACACCTTCAGGCCGACATAGTTCATGCCCCGTTGTTTTTGACGGAAGATGCCGATGTGGTCGCGCTCCGCCCCTCCCCTCGCATCCACCCCCGCCGTGGGCAGGGTTCTCCCGACCAGCCGTTCGACTTCGTGCCGCAATCGCGTTTCGCCCCAGGCCTCCACGAGAAAGGCGAGGCGCGCTTGGGTGCGATTCTCACGCGGGCCATGATCACGATAGATGTGCAGCAGCGCCCGGCAGACTTCGAGGGCTTCCGCCGGATTCACGAACATGTCCAAAGAACCGGCAATCCGATAGCCGCCTGATCCCAGCTTGCCCCCGACCAGTACGTTGTACCCGTAACACTTATCATGTCCCAGATCGTGATAAGCCGGGACCAGCGCGATGTCTTGCGTCTCCGTATGGAGGCAATTGTCCGGACAACCGGTGACCGCGATATTGCACTTGCGCGGCAGATTCGTATACGCCGGATTACCCAGCACTTCGTGATTGATCGCCCGCACAATGTCCGTCCCGTCGAGCAGCTCGTTGGGATTCAGGCCCGCCACGGGGCAGGTCATGATGTTCCGTACCGTGTCCATCCCGGTTTGCAACGAGGTCAGTCCCGCCTCCTCCAGCTTGGTAAACACCGACGGCACATGGGCAATCGTCAGATGCCGGAGTTGGACTTGTTGCCTGGTGGTGACATCGACTACGCCGTTGCCGTATTGCAGCGCGATGTCGGCCAACGTGTCGAGTTGAGCCGACGTGGTTTGACCACCCGGCAGGCGTACCCGCAGCATGAAGTGGCCCGGAGTCGGATTTCGCAAAAATAACCCGTACCACTTCAACCGTTGAATATCGTCTTCCGGAATAGCCTCCCATCCCGCTTGCGCATAGTGTGCAATCATGTCGCGCACCGTTAACCCGTCCCGCTCCGACTTGATTACCTCGATCTTATTCATCACGTGCCTCCCAATGCGACGGAATAGTCCGGTCCGGATTTCCTCAACACCACCGCTCCTGCCCGACTCAACCGATCCACGACCAGCAACACCTGTGATGCGCTCAAACCGGAGAGGGCCATCAGTTGCTCGAATGTCTGGGGAGCCTGTCGCTCCAGGACTGTCAGTACGGCAGTTTCTGCATTCGTACTCATGATGCCCTCCTTTCGGTTGATCGCCATCCACGCATCAGGGACCGGTTCTTCTTAAAACGTTTTGTACTCGAGCCACTTGCCGTTCAACGTGATCTTGCACCGGGCCTCGCCCTGGCTACCGGTGACCTTTTCCATATCCAGCGTAAAGTCGATGGCGCTCATGATCCCGTCGCCGAACATTTCATTCGCCATCTCCCGCATCGAATCGCCGTAGACACCGACAACTTCGAGCAATCGGTACTTGAACGGATCCGTCAGATTGGGAAAGTCTGCGCGAGCTGGAAAGGCGCTGAGCGCGGCGACTTGCTCTTTATTCAGGCCCAACATCTTTCCGACCTTTGCTGCTTGTTCCGGAGACAGCCGATGATTTCCGTTCAAAGCCGCCGCCACGAATGTCGGGTTTCTTCCCACCTTCTTCGCCACCTCTGCGATCGTCACGTTCTTCTTCAACCGTTGAGCCTTGATCGCCTTCCGCATCGCTTCCTTCTCCATGACACTCTCCTTTGAATACTTTCCCCGTGAATAAATACCCGCCGCTCTGCGCTACGACCCCACCACCGCCGACACCACCGGTTGATCCACCGGGGCTGCCGTCGCTTCAGTCACGCGATAGGGGCTCACCATCCAATAGAGCCCGCCGACAAACAACCCGCCGCCCACCAGGTTTCCCAGCACGACGAACAGCTGGTTGTACCAAAAGGCCCCCCAACTCACAGCCGCGTCATGCGGCAGAAACAACGCCATGCCCAACAACGATTGATTGGCGATGCTATGCTCGAACCCGGTGCCGATGAAGGCGAACAGGCACCAGAAGATCAGGAGAATCTTCGCCGTATCGTTGTTCGTCCGCCCCGTCATCCAGACCGCCAGACAGATCAGCCAATTGCAGAGAATGCCCCGCACGAACAGCTCCCAGGCAGGCAACGACATTTTGACCGAGGCCACTTTCTCAATCAGTTCCGTCGTCGGCCCTTTGGCGAACACGCCTGATTGAATAATGAGCCAGGCCAATCCCAACGAGCCCGCCAGATTGCCGAGCCAGGACCAGGCATTGAGTTGAATGACTTGAGACCAGGTGAGACTTCTCGATAGACCACCGATGGTGCCGATGAGGTTATTGCCGGTGAACAACTCAGACCCCGCGAAGATCACGAGCGTCAACGCAATCCCGAACGACACCCCCATCACGAGCTTGACCACCGGAGACCCGGCCGCCGCCAACGGTCCCCCCACACTGAAGATCAACGCAATTCCAAACCCGAGATAGATCCCGGCCAAGGCCGAGAGGATGAGATATCCGCCCGGTGACCGTTCGAAAAACGACCACTTCCTTGCCGCCACCCCTGCGATCCGCTCGTGATCCGCTGTATGCATGAGGCTCCCCTTTCGGTGGTCACTGTGTTCGTGGAACTCAAAAAAAAAGACGTCCTCATCCCGCACTGGGGAAGAGGACGTCTTTGTCCTACGCGGCAAAGTCGCTATGACCTTGCCTGATGCTATATGCCGACCTCACCGTCGGCAAAATCAAAAAGGCGCCCGCCACTCTTGGAAGAATGACGGACGCCTTTGTCCGTTTACTGTCTGTGGTGCGGGTGTGACATCAGGCGTCGTTGCCTACTCTCACCCACGCCTTGCATATATACCATCGCCTCCTGAATTCGTCAAGCTCCCTCGACGAGGAGCCCCTTGGCTACACGTCGTAATACAGGAAGAACTCGTACGGATGCGGCCGCAACCGCATCGTGTCCACTTCCTTTGCGCGCTTGTACCCGATCCAGGCCTCAATGAGGTCCTCGCTGAACACCCCGCCCTTGAGCAGGAACTGATGGTCCTTCTCCAGGTGATTGAGGGCCTCGTCCAGGCTTCCGGGCATGGTGCGGATCTTGGCCGCCTCTTTGGCCTCGAGATCGTACAGATCCTTCTCAGCCGGCTCTCCCGGGTTGATCTTGTTTTCGATACCGTCCAATCCGGCCATCAACATGGCGGCGAAGGCCAGATACGGATTGGCCGCCGGATCAGGGAAGCGCACTTCAATCCGCTTCGCCTTCGGGCTCGGGGAATACATGGGAATACGGATACCGGCCGATCGGTTCCGGCTCGAATAGGCCAGCAACACCGGCGCTTCAAAGCCCGGCGTCAACCGCTTATAGGAGTTCGTCGAGGGATTGGTGAAGGCCGCCAGGGCCGGGGCATGTTTCAAAATGCCTCCGATGTAGTGCAGGCACATCTGCGATACGCCGGCATATTCCTTCCCGGCAAACAACGGCTTCCCGTCCTTCCAGATGCTCTGGTGGGTGTGCATCCCCGATCCGTTGTCGCCGAAAATCGGCTTCGGCATGAAGGTGACGGTCTTGCCGTGCCGACGCGCGACGTTCTTGACGATGTATTTGAACATCATCATCTTGTCCGCGGTTCTCAGTAGGCTATCGAAACGGATATCGATTTCAGCCTGGCCTGCCGTGGCCACTTCGTGGTGATGTTTCTCAGTGGCGATGCCCGCCTTTTCCATCTCGAGAATCATTTCCGTGCGGATATCCTGCTGCGTATCGGTCGGCGGAACCGGGAAATACCCTTCTTTCTGGCGGATCTTGCCGCCCAGGTTGACGCCCTCCTGGCCCATATTCCACACGCCCTCGTCGGAATCGATGTGGTAGTAGGCGCTGTGGTTCGTCTGATCGTACCGCGCGTGATCGAAAATGAAAAACTCGGCTTCCGGCCCCCAGTAGGAGGTGTCGCCGATCTTGGTGCTCTGGAGATACTTCTCCGCCTTCTGGGCGATGAACCGCGGATCGCGATCGTACATTTCACGCGTGATCGGATCGACGACGTTGCCGATGAGGCTCAAGGTGGGCACCGAACAAAACGGATCCATGCAGGCGGTTGCCGGGTCCGGCACGAGCAGCATGTCGCTGTTGTTGATCGCTTTCCAGCCTCGAATCGACGACCCGTCGAGCCCGGAGCCGTCCTTGAACAGGCCTTCCGTCAGTTCACTGACCGGAATCGTAAAATGCTGCCAGGTGCCGATCAGGTCCACGAACTTCATGTCCACGACCTGGACCTTATTCTTCTTTGCAAAATCTAACACCTCACGAACGTTCATCCCCTCCTCCTTTCAACCGCCGATAAAATAACCGCACCAGACTCTCTCGCTTACGCCGCATGAGCCCCGAGAAACAGTTCTATCTCATTGAGAATCGACGCCCGAATCGATTCCAGACGACCGGCCTCCTCCACCTTCTTCCCATCCTTACCCGTTACATAAAACACGTCGGCCACCTGATCGAGCCGGGTGGAAATCCTGGACGCATGCACCGACAACCCCAACTGAAAAATCGCGTTCGTGATAATGTACAACAATCCCTGCCGATCATCCGCAAAAACATCCAGAATGGTAAAGCGGTCGGACGTCTCATTGTCGATCCGCACCTCCGCGGGCTGCCGGTGCGCGGGTAAGGACCGCCCCATGTTCAGCCTGGCCCCGCGACGCATCACCGTCTCTATGGACTGACGCCCGGTCAACACCTCTGTGATCGTGGCGGCAATCGATTCCCGCCGCTCAGCAGGCGGAGCGCCCTGGTAATCGGGGTCGGCGACCTGGAAGGTATCGACGACCACACCGTCTTTTCGCGTCACGATCTGGGCATCCAGAATCTGCAATCCCCCCGCTGCCATGACGCCGGCAATCTTCGAGAACAAGCCGGGGATCAGATCGTTGTGCGCGATGACCGCATATTCACAAGTCCCCAATGGGGCGTTAAATTCCGTCTCCACCACGACCCCGTTGGGTTGCAACCGGCGAATGGCCCCAAGATGCGCAGCAATGCGCCGGGGAGAAGACCCATAGACGTATCGCAGGGGAAATTGCTCAAGCTCCGACCGGATCCATGCCTTATCGGACGGAAGCTCCCGATCGGCCCCCTGCTGTGAAGCCACATCATCAGCGATACGCGCAAGGCGCTGCGGTTCGTCGGCCGTCTCACGCTCGCCGGACACTTCCTGCATGGCCCGCAGATACAACTCGATCAACAGGGACTCTTTCCATTTCGTCAACACATCCGGGCCGACCGCGGCAATATCTGCGGCCGTCAGGGCCAGCAACTTACGCAACACTTCAGGCGTGCCCACTTCGCGTGCGAACGGCAGCAACACTTTTTCATCGTAGGGATCGCGACGAAAGGCCGTATGGGCCATCAGCAAATGGCGATGCACCAACATGACCAACGTCCGCGAGTCCCGCTCATCAAACCCCAATCGCGCGGCCGTTTCTTCCGCCAACCGCTTCCCGACTTCGCTGTGGTCTTCTTCGTGGCCCTTTCCCAGATCGTGAAGCAGCAACGCCAGATGCAGCACATCCTTCCGCTTGATCTCCCGATAGACTTCACCGAGCACACCGGAATGCTCAGCCAAGGCTTCGGCCTTCGCCACTGCCAACAGACTATGCTCGTCGACCGTGTACTTGTGGTACTGGTTGAATTGCATCAGCCCGCGTACGCGCGAAAAGGCCGGCACCAGTTTCTCCAGGAGATGCGCACGGTGCATCGCCTCCAGTGTCCGCGCCGTGCCGGGCCCCGCGAGAATCGACAGGAACGTACGGCCGGTCTCCGGTGTATGAAATTGCTCGGCCGACAGCGTCTCCGCCTGACGATGAATGTCTTCGAGGAGCGACGGATCGATATTCAATCGGCGCGATCGCGCCAAATCGAACAACGTCAGCAGTGAGGCGGGTCGTTCCAAGACCTGAGACCGCAACTCGACCGGCACGGTCAACGCCTCGCCGTCGACGACAAAGTACTGATCGATCCGGGGAGACGGCAACCATTGGGAAACACGTTGCCACAAGGAGCGACGGCGACAGCGCTCGACAAATCGCATCAACGCCGCGTGCAGCCCCATCGTGTGCCGATAGTATTGCTGCATGAATTGTTCGACGGCGAGCAGATGCGGCCGGTCGGTGAAGCCCAGATGTGTGGCCAGCCAGACCTGCTCATCGAACGTCAGGATTTCCTGCGCCAAGCCGGCTCGAATATGGAGAAACGATCGCACCCGAAGAAGAAATTCCCTGGCTTCCTTGATCGCCCGATAGTCGGTTTGGGACAGAATACCGCGATCCGATAATTCACGGATGGTGGGGGCATGGAAGCGCGCCGATCCGATCCACTGCAGCAGGTGTAAGTCGCGCAAACCGCCTTTGCTTTTCTTGACGTTCGGCTCCAGCAGATAGACCGTCTCGCCGAACTTGTGGTACTCGCGCTGCCGCTCCGCTACTTTCTGTTCGAGATAGGCATCGAATCCGCGGGACACGACTTTTCGAACATAGCGGGCATGAAACTGCTGAAACAGTTCGGCGCTGCCGGCGAGGAACCGAGACTCCATCATCGACGTCCGGACCGTCAGATCGGCGAGTCCCAAATCCACACAGTCTTGAATCGTCCGTACGCTATGGCCGATCTGGAATCCGCCGTCCCACAACGGGTGGAGCACCTGCTTTACCAGTTCGGGAATCACCTTCGCGGCGTCCGGATGAAACAGAAACATCAGGTCGATATCGGAGTATGGCGCCAATTCCCGCCGACCATAGCCGCCGATCGCGACCAGGCAACAATGCTGAAAACCCGCCGTCGTGAGCGCCTCGCCGCCGGTTCGCGCCGCAGTCCGATACCGTCCGACAATCAGCGCATCGGCGAGATCCGTGGTCGCGCAGACCACGTCATCGCCTGACGCGCCGGCCAGCAGACGCTGTTGAATCGCCTGACGCTGCTCCGCCAGAAAAACAGAAGCCGCGGGGACCTCTTCGTGCACCATGTGAGAACCTGGATCCAACGCCTGCGACATGGCTACAATGCGCTTTCTCCCGTCTCTCCCGTCCTTATCCTCACGGCGGCGCTGAGATCCCGGACGAAAATTTTTCCATCGCCGATGCTGCCGGTCTTCGCCGCCCGTGTGATCGTCTCCAACACGCGCTGGACTTGGCTGTCGTTGACCGCCACCTCGATTTTCACCTTCGGCACGAACTCGATGGTGTACTCCTGGCCGCGATAGGTTTCCTTATGACCCTTCTGGCGGCCGAAGCCTTTGACCTCCGTGACCGTCATGCCCTGAATGCCGATTTCCAGCAGGGCGTCCTTCACTTCATCGAGCTTGAACGGTTTGACGATGGCTTCGATTAATTTCATCCTTGCCTCCAGGGAGTAGCTCTCAGCCGTCAGCTCTCAGCGAGGAAAGAGGCCTGACAATCCTGCTGACGACTGATAGCCGATTGCGCTGAGCCGGCGTCACGAATACGCCCGCTCGTTGTGTTGACTCAAATCAAGACCGGTTGCTTCTTCCTCCGAAGACACCCGTAATCCTGTCATGGAATCGACCAGTTTGAGGATGATAAAGGTCCCAATCATCGAGAAAATCGTCGTGACCGCCACGACGAGCACCTGAACCCCGAATAGACCGGGATTGCCGAACAACAATCCGTCGGCGCCGCCCGGATTGACGACCTTGCTGGCGAAAAGTCCCGTAGCCAGAATCCCGATCACCCCCCCGACTCCGTGGATGCCCACGACGTCAAGCGAGTCATCATAGCCGAATCGCCCTTTCCAGACAATCGCCGCGTAACATGCCATGCCCGCCACCACCCCGATGGCGATGGCGAACAGCGGGCTGATATAACCTGCCGCAGGAGTCACCGTCGCCAATCCGGACACGGCGCCGCTGGCCACCCCGAGCACTGTGGGTTTGCCCCGATGCGCCCACTCAACGCCGCACCAAGCAATGGCACCCGTCGCCGCCGCCGCATGGGTCGCGAGGATGGCCGAGACCGCAATCCCATTGGCGCCGAGCGCGCTGCCCCCGTTGAAGCCAAACCAGCCGAACCACAAAAATCCGGTCCCGAGCAGCGTCATAGGCAGATTGTGTGGCGCCATATAATCGATGCCATATCCTCGACGTTGACCCAGTACGATGGCACAGACCAGGGCCGACGCGCCCGAGCTGATATGGATCACCGCGCCGCCGGCGAAGTCCAAGGCACCCAGCTTGGCCAGCCAGCCTCCACCCCAGATCCAATGCGCCAGCGGCACATAGACCACCAGCGACCAGATCGCCGCAAACAGCACGACCGATATGAACCGTTTTCGCTCGGCGAAGGCGCCGGTGATCAACGCCGGTGCGATGGCGGCGAACATCAATTGAAACAGCATGAAGGCCTGGTGCGGAATGGTCGGTCCATAGACCGGATGGGGCTCACTACCCACCCCGCTGAGCCCGACCCACTCCAATCCACCAATCAAGCCACCTTTATCCGGCCCGAAGGCCAGGCTATACCCGGCCAGAATCCACAACACACTGACCACGCTCAAGATCATGACGCTTTGCATGATCGTCGCGAGCACGTTCTTGGTGCGCACAAGTCCGCCGTAAAACAGCGCCAGCCCCGGCATGAGCATCGCCAGAACCAACGCAGAAGAGGTGAGTACCCATGCGGTATCCCCTGAATCCACTTTCAAGGATACGCTCGGCACGGCCGGAGCCGGCATAGCAGATGTTTCCTGGGCCATCGTGACCGACCCGATACAGGCATATGCGGACACCAGGGCCACAAGACCGATGATCGCAAGCCACGGTTGGTTTGCGCTTTTGCGAGCGTTATCTCTGCCAGGGTCACTCACCACATTCCTCCTCCTGTTCGGTTCCTCTGCGCCTACGAATAGGCTCGTTCCTCGTGCTGACTCAGATCCAATCCCATTCGCTCTTCGTCCTCCCTGACCCGCAGACCCATCACACCATCGACCAGCTTCAAAATCACGAAGGTCCCCACGAAGGCGAACACCACGGATACCAAGACCGCCAGAGCCTGAATCCCAAGTTGCGCAGGATTCCCTAAAAACAACCCGTCCGCTCCAGCCGGATTGATCACCTTTGACGCAAAGAGACCTGTTGCCAGCGCGCCCCAGATCCCTCCGATCCCGTGAATCCCGACCACATCGAGGGCATCATCGTACCCACATTTCGACTTCCACAACACGGCCAGATAGCAGAACACTCCTGCCCCGAGACCGATCACGATCGAGGGCATCGGGCCGACAAATCCCGACGCCGGAGTAATCGCTACCAATCCCGCGACAGCGCCACTCGCTGCCCCGAGCACGGTCGGTTTTCCTCGATACATCCACTCCAACACCATCCAGGACAGCGCTGCCGAGGCCGTGGCCGTGTTGGTCACGACGAAGGCGCTGGTCGCCAGCGCGCCGGACGCCACCGCGCTCCCGGCGTTGAACCCAAACCATCCAAACCATAGGAGGCTTGCGCCCAACACCGTCATCGGCAGATTGTGGGGCGCCATGTGCTCCTTGCCATAGCCCAACCGCGGTCGCAAGACGATCGCGCAGGCCAACGCGGATGCACCGGAACTAATGTGCACCACAGTACCGCCGGCAAAATCCAGCGCGCCAAAATTGCGCACCCATCCTCCTACCGCCCAAACCCAGTGGGCCAGTGGATCATAGATCAGCGTCGCCCACAAGAGGGTAAACACCAGGAAACTGCTGAACTTCATTCGTTCCGCGAAGGCGCCGGTGATGAGCGCCGGCGTGATCACGGCAAACATCATTTGGAAGATCATGAAGGCCTGATGGGGTACGGTCGCTCCGTAGTCGGCATTAGGCTCCAAGCCTACGCCGTTGAGGCCCAGCCATTCGAGACCTCCGATGAGATGCCCCTTGTCCGGTCCGAACGCTAAACTATATCCCCACAACACCCATTGGAGACTGATCAGGCAGAGGATAATGAAACTCTGCATGATCGTCCCCAGGGCGTTCTTCGACCGCACCATCCCGCCATAAAACAGCGCCAGCCCCGGCGCTGTCATTGCCAAAACCAACGCGGTCGATATGAGCAGCCAGGCCGTGTCCCCCGTATCGATCTTGGGCGGGGCTTGCGGCGGAGCCGGCGCCGTTATGATTTCCTGTGCCGCAGGCACCGGCGGCGCCGCGGTCTCTTGCGCCCAGACTCCTGCGGCCCCCAGCGTCATCGCAAAGCTGGTCAGAATCGGCAGGATCATCGTCACGAAACGCAATCGTCGTACCATGATCTATTCCTTTCTCATCATTCTCAGAACACGTAGATGACCTCGAACGAGAGGGTCTCCTGGTTATTCACCGCTCTGCTGCCGTAAAGGAATACGTTCTTGTCCGACTTGTCATACCGGAATTCGACCCGTGTGATCAGCGATGGAATCGGCTTGAACTGCAGCGTCGGCGTGACTTCCCACAGCGTCTGGGCAACCGGTGTGGCGGCCGTGGTATTCGTCGCCCCGAAGCACGTGTTCGTGCCGCCCGCGTTGTTCAACGTTCCACTACAGGTGCGGAAGCCTCCTGCATCCTCGAAAATTTCTCCACGGAGACGAAAACTCCACTGGTCGGTGAAATCGTGGATCAAGTAGCCGGCCAACCCATTCCAGCGCGCGTTCCGTTTCAATCCGTTGGCGGCTGTTGCCACGGGGTTGCTGGCTTCGTTCGCGTAATACGGCTCCAGAATGATCGTGTCCTTGTCCGTCGGTTTCATCGAAATGATGAGACCGTTGACAAACCGCTTCGCAGACGGGTTCCCTGGCGCGCCTCCTGATGCGAGATCGCCAAATTGCCGATTCGCTTGTTCCGGCCCATAGGAGCCGTACCAGCTGACACCGAATTTTTCATGGGGCGTCAGGGCCACCAGATACTCGATCGTCTTGCCCTTGTTGTTGTCATCGACGTTGTCCCAGCCGTTGACGACGCCGAAGGACGCCGTCACCATCGGGTTGAACGTATAGGTGAACCGGATACCGGTCGTCGTGAAGGCCTGGCCCAACCCGAACATGAAGGACCGGGAAAAGTTCGCGTTCTCGAAACTATTGATGACCTCATATCCGATCAGCGTGTTGATTTTGCCGGCTTGGACTTTCAGACCGTTGCCAACAGGAAGGATGTACTCCGCGTAAAGTTCCTGGAAATCGATTTCATCGTTGCTGGTCCCGGTTTGATAATTGGTTCGTGCCCTCGTCACTCGCGAGTCGAGGCCGAAATTCAGCCTAGCGCGGAATCCGGCTCGTTCTAACGCGCTGCCCCCGGCATCAGCAGGCCGCTCCACCATGATCTGCGCCAGGTGCGGCATGAAGGCATTGGCGTTGGTGTCGAAGATATGCAGTTGGTTCAGATTCGTATTTGGGTTGTTGACATTCTGCGTATAGGCCACATCTAGAAAACCTGAGACCTTGAACCCCAACGTCTTCCAGATGGATGGGGCATCCACTTTCTTTTCTAAGGAATCCAGCCGCTCCTCCACATTCGCAGTCGACGCCGGAGCCGGCGCAGATCCTTGACCCAAAGCTTGTTCGCCGCCGAACAGCACGGGTCCCATCAGCAAAACGAGCAAATACACACATAGGAACTTCATGTTGCCCACGTGCATGGCGATCTCCTCCGTTCTCATCTTTCCGATGATGCTGCATTGTCGACTCACCCATTCCCCTCGACATCATCGTCGCCACGCACGCCATTGTGCGCAACCTCCAGCCACTCCCCATCTCGACTCTCAGTTCCGCACCGATTTGCACCAGCTAACCCATACATTTCGCTTCTCTTACTTACTTCAACATGTCGCGATGCCCCTTGGCCAACAAGTCGGCTTCTTCAGCTGCCTTCGTATACATGCCGACAAGGCCCTCGCAGTGCTGAAGAAAATCGATTTTCGGAGAGACTACACCACGGGTACTGGGACCTGGATTTTTTCGATACTCTTCCGCCATCACCATCATCTCCTTCGCATGTTGCCGA
>ERZ1292630.2177-Hain-H41-02um-R3-2177-length-18406-cov-4_pt1 | contig 18406 bp, 20 predicted proteins | sample MGYA00564408_ERZ1292630 | MGnify/ENA primary metagenome ERZ1292630 (study PRJEB36523, sample SAMEA6512641) | groundwater metagenome | collected 2019-01-08 | study: AquaDiva: Metagenomics assemblies of 32 groundwater samples
ACCCGCAGCGCGCGATCATCCAGGTGGAGGACTACTACTCCGCCACCAACCAGCTCGCCCAGACTACCCTGCGCTCGGTGCTCGGCAAACACGAGCTCGACGAGATGCTGGCCGAGCGCGACAAACTCAATGCCGACATCCAGAAGATTCTGGACACCGCCACCGATGCCTGGGGCATCAAAGTCACCGCGGTCGAGATCAAGCACATCGACATCGACCCCACCATGGTGCGCGCCATCGCGCAGCAGGCCGAGGCGGAGCGCACACGCCGTGCCAAGGTGATCCATGCCGAGGGCGAGTTGCAGGCGGCGGAGAAGCTGGTCCTGGCGGGGGATCTCCTGAGCAAGAGCCCGCAGGCCCTGCAGCTGCGCTATCTGCAGACCATGGCCGGCATGGCCAACGACAAGAGCAACACCATCGTGTTCCCGCTGCCGATGGATCTGATTACGCCGTTTCTGGAGATGGCGAAGAGACTAAAGTAGGGGCGCTGCTTGCTGCGCCCACCATTGGGCGGGGCAAGCCCCGCCCCTACCGCACCAGCCAGGCGTCGATGGAAGTGGCGCCGGTGGACATACCGAATTCGAGGGAAGCGAAATAGCCTTCGGCATTCGGCAGCGCGGTGCCGGTCTGCACGATGAGGCTGGGCACGCCCTGGACGGTGGTCAGCGGCTGCCAACGCCCGTTTTTCCGCATTACCAGGGGCTCTTCGTTGAGCAGAAACTGCGGCACCCACCGGCCCGCAAGGTTTTGGTAGTAGCGCACCTTGACGATGAAGAGCAGGGTGCTTTGAGTGCCCGTACTCTGGTAGAAATTAACGGTACGGTCTCCGGGTTGCACTTCGCTCTTGAGGGCGTCTCCCGCGCGGATGATCCACTTCGCCTGGGGCTTGCCCTTGTCGGGTGACGCCACCAGCCCGGCTTTCATTTCGATCTTGGTCTGGATCGGTTTTCCGACTTGCGTGTGTTCCAGAAGCATGAGCACGGGCGGGCTCGCGGCATGCAGCACGGAGGTGAAACTCATGAGCAGCATCGCCGCGACAACCGCCACCGCCGAACCGCGCCATCCCTGTGCCAACCCGTGGTGGGTAACTCTTCCCGTCATGAGAAACAGCCTAGCGGCTGGCCCCGGGGCTGTCCACCCGCGCCGGCCCAAAATCATTCCGCCGGCACCGGGCGCTTCTGGCGCTTCTCGTCCACCGCCACGTAGGTCAGCACGGCCTCGGTGACCTTGACCACCTCGCCCGGTTTCGGCGAGCGCAACCCGCGCTCGACGTAGACCTCGACGTTCACGGTGAGCGAGGTGTGGCCTACCTTGATGACGTCGGCATAGAAGCTCACCAGGTCGTTCACATATACCGGCGCGACGAAGTGGAAGGCGTTGACCGCCACGGTGACCACCCGCCCCTTGGCGCGGCGGCTGGCGGCGATGGAACCGGCGATGTCGACCTGCGACATGATCCAGCCGCCGAAGATGTCGCCGGCGGCGTTGGTATCGCGGGGCATGGGCACCAGCCGCAGGGTGGCGTGCCGGCTGGGAAGCTGGGTCTGGTTTGTCATGGGGCCTCCGTCGCGAGCCAGTCGCGGGGTTTCAGAAAGACTTCATAAAGTTTCGCCTCGGGCGTGCCCGGCCCCGGCCGCCAATCGTAGCGCCACTTCACCAGCGGCGGCAGCGACATCAGGATGGACTCGGTGCGCCCGCCGGATTGCAGGCCGAAAAGCGTGCCGCGATCGTAGACCAGGTTGAACTCGACATAGCGCCCGCGGCGGTACAGCTGGAAGTCGCGCTCACGCTCGCCATAGGGCGTCGCCTTCCGCTTCTGCACGATGGGCAGATACGCGGACAGGTAATGATCGCCCACGCTCTGCATGAAGCCGAAGGCGTGTTCGAAATTTTTTTCGTTGAAGTCGTCAAAAAACAGTCCGCCGATGCCGCGCGGTTCGTTGCGGTGCTTGAGGAAAAAATACTCATCGCACCATTTCTTGAAGCGCGGATGGACGTCGGCGCCATACGGTTCGCACGCGGCCCGGGCGGTGCGGTGCCAGTGCACGCAGTCTTCCTCGAAACCATAATAGGGTGTGAGATCGAAGCCCCCGCCGAACCACCATGCCGCTTCGGCGCCCGCCTTCTCGGCGATGAAAAACCGCACGTTACAGTGCGACGTGGGCACGTACGGGTTGCGCGGGTGGATCACGAGCGACACGCCCAGCGCCTGGAAAGAGCGGCCGGCGAGCTCCGGGCGGTGCGCCGTGGCCGAGGGCGGGAGATTTTTCCCATGCACGTGGGAGAAATTCACGCCCGCCTGTTCAAATACCGCACCATCGGTGAGCACCCGCGATTTCCCGCCGCCGCCTTCCGGGCGCTCCCAGGCGTCGTCGCGGAATTTTTCCTTGCCGTCTTCCTTTTCCAGCGCCGTGCAGATCCGGTCCTGCAGATCGAGGAGGTAGTCGCGGACAGCGTGGATGTCGATGGCCATGTAAAAAATCGAATGGACAGGATTTACAGGATTAACAGGATTTTAAAAATATGAAACTGGTTTGTCCTTGCTTTTGTTTTAATCATGTAAATCCTGTCTATTTATGTTTTATCACGGTCGTACCAGTTCGCCAGTGATCGCATCGTGGATCGGTGTCGGCGCCGGCGCATCGCCGACCATCCCTGGCAGCACGTAATCCACTTCACCCTTGAAGCGGCGCAGCGTCTCGCGATAACTGCGCGTCGGCGCGCCACCGCTACGGTTGGCGCTGGTGGAGACGATGGCCATGCCAGCAGTCTTACACAGGGCCGCGGCCTGCGGATGCGCGGTCACGCGCACGGCGATCCGGGGATGATCGCCGGTGATCCAGCCGGGCACGCCTTCGCGCGGTTCCAGCAGCCAGGTATGCGGTCCGGGCCAGGTGACGAGCACCGGTGTTGGGATATTGTCCACGTAGGTATCGAGCTGGTCGACTTCCGCGGCGATGAGTATCAGTCCCTTGTCGGATGGGCGGCGCTTGATGCGCAGCAGGCGCCACACTGCCAAACGGTTCATGGGGTCGCAGCCGAAGCCGAAGCAGTATTCGGTGGCATAGGCGACGATGCCACCGTTCTTGATGATGCGCGCTGCCCGGGTCAGCTCAGCCGTGATCAAGCGTGCTACTTGGCGAATTTCTCGCGCACGGCCTTGTCCCTGGCGAGAATCTCCGTGGCGTTGGCCTTGCGCTCGTCAGCCAGGCGTTGCGCCAGTTCCTTGTCGGACAGGGCGAGTATCTGTGCCGCGAGATAGGCGGCGTTCTTGGCGCCGGCCTTGCCGATGGCGACGCAGGCGACCGGAATGCCGCCCGGCATCATCGCGGTAGACAACAGCGCATCCTGGCCCTGCAAGGGACCGGCGGCCATGGGCACGCCGATGACGGGCTTGTTCGTGAGCGCGGCCACGGTGCCGGCCAGGTGCGCGGCCATGCCGGCGGCGGCGATAAACACCGCGCAGCCGCGGGCGTCCGCGTCCTTGACGAAGGCGTGCGTGGCGTCGGGGGTGCGATGCGCGGACAGCACGCGGACCTCGCGTGCAATCTGGAACTTGTCGAGCGTCTCGACCGTGGTCTGCATGGTCTCGAGGTCCGAGTCCGAACCCATCAGAATGGCAACGAACGGTTTAGTCATAAATTTATTTCACAGGATTAACAAGATTTTTCAGGATTAATAGGATTAAAGCAATTGGATTTGAGCAGGAATTCCGAATTAATCCTGTAAATCCTGCGTAATCCTGTTAATCCTGTCTATTGCTTTCTTCCCGCGCGATCGCGCGGTAGCCGATGTCTGCCCGGTATTGCGCGCCGCGCCATTGGATTTTTTTCACGGTCTCGTAAGCGCGCTTTTGCGCCGCGCCCACTGTAGCGCCCAGGGCGGTGACGCACAACACCCGGCCGCCGCTGGTGACCACCGTGCGATCCTTGAGCGCGGTGCCGGCGTGGAACACATGACAGTCGTCCGCCGCGGTTTCCGGCAAGCCGGTGATGGCGTCGCCCTTGTTGTATGAACCGGGATAACCGCCCGCGGCCATGACCACGCCCAGCGCGGCGCGACTGTCCCATTTAGCCCGCGCCCGATCCAGCCTGCCGTCGAGCGCGGCCTCGATCAGTTCGATAAAGTCCGACTGCAGCCGCATCATCACCGGCTGGGTTTCGGGATCGCCAAAACGGCAATTGAATTCGAGCACCTTGGGCGTGCCGTCGGGCGCGATCATGACGCCGGCGTACAGAAAGCCGGTGTAGGGGTATGCTTCCGATGTCATCCCGCGCACGGTGGGCTCGATCACCTCACGCATGATGCGCGCGTGTATCTCGGGCGTCACCACCGGCGCCGGCGAATACGCGCCCATGCCGCCGGTGTTGGGGCCGGTGTCGCCGTCACCGACGCGCTTATGATCCTGCGAGGTGGCCAGCGGCAGGATGTGTGCGCCGTCTACCATCACGATGAAGCTGGCTTCCTCGCCGGTGAGGAATTCCTCGACCACCACGCGATGCCCGGCCTCGCCGAAGGCGTTGCCCGCGAGCATGTCGCGCGCCGCCGTGATGGCCTCGTCCGTGGTCTGGGCGATGATCACGCCTTTGCCGGCGGCGAGTCCGTCGGCCTTGACCACGATGGGCGCGCCCATTTTTTTGATGTAAGCCTCGGCGGTGGCGACCTCGGTGAAGTTGCCATAGGCGGCGGTCGGAATTTTGTGACGCGCGAGAAAATCTTTGGCGAAGGCCTTGGAACCCTCGAGCTGCGCGGCGTTTTTCGTCGGGCCAAAGATGCGCAAGCCCGCGGCGCGGAATTGATCGACCACGCCGAGCACCAGCGGCGCCTCGGGGCCAACGACAGTGAGATCGATCTTGTTTTGTTGCGCGAACCGCAGCAGGCCGTCCACGTCCTCGGCGGCGATGGCGACGTTTTCGCATTTGGCCTCGTGCGCGCTGCCGGCGTTGCCGGGTGCGACGAAGATCTTCTCGGCTTTGGGCGACTGCGCGATTTTCCACGCCAGCGCGTGTTCGCGACCGCCGCCGCCGATGACCAGGACTTTCAGCTTCATTTGAGTTTCAGCGCGAAGTGATGGCAGATGATGTCCATGCGTCGTGTCAGGTAGAAGCGGTGCGCCCCGAAGCGCTGCACGCCGGAATCGAGATGAAACTCATCGCAATTATTCTGTTTCGCCTGCGCCACCAGCCAGTCGAAAAGCTTCCCGCCATGGCCGCGCGAGCGCTGTGCCGGTGCCGCGACCAGGTCGTCCACGTAAAGAATTTTTCCCCAAGCAAGTGTTTCGAGATAGCGGAATCCCGCCACCGCGCGCACCTCGCCGGCCTCCTCGAGGTAGGCCAGCCGAAAACCCGTGGCCCGCTGCTTGCGTACCCGCGCCGCGAATTCAGTGGCGCTAAGGTGTGGCCGCAACTCGACCATGACCGGGTAGCAGCGCGCGATGTCAGCCTCGGTCTCGGCGAGCGCGATTTTCATGGCTCAGTGGCGGAAGTGCCGCATGCCGGTGAACACCATGGCGATGCCATGCTGGTCGGCGGCCTCGATGACCTCCTTGTCGCGCATCGAGCCGCCCGGCTGGATCACCGCGGTGATGCCGACCTCGGCCGCCTGGTCGAGCCCGTCGCGGAACGGAAAGAAGGCGTCCGAGGCCATGACGCTGCCGCGCACCTCGAGGCCGGCGTCGGTCGCCTTGATCGAGGCGATGCGCGCGCTGTACACGCGGCTCATTTGACCCGCGCCGACACCGATCGTACGGCCCTCTTTACAGTAAACAATGGCATTTGATTTGACGAACTTGACCACTTTCCACGCGAACAACATATCGCGCAGTTCCTGTTGGGACGGCGCGCGCTTGGTGACCACCTTGAGATCTTTTTCCGTCACCATGCCGAGGTCCGCATCCTGCACCAGCAGGCCGCCGGTCACGCGCCGCATGTCCATGCTCGCCGGACGCGTCGCACCCCAGGCGCCGGATTCGAACACGCGCACGTTGGGCTTGGCGGCGAGTACCGGTTTGGCATCCGCGTCGATCGAGGGGGCGATGATGACCTCGACGAACTGGCGGTCGAGGATCGCCCTGGCGGTGGCGGCGTCGAGCGGGCGGTTGAAGGCGATGATGCCGCCGAAGGCCGAGGTCGGGTCGGTGCTGTAGGCGCGCTGGTAGGCATCGAGCACATTGTCGTCGATGGCAACGCCGCACGGGTTGGCGTGCTTGACGATGACGCACGCGGCCTCGTCGAACGATTTCACGCACTCGAGCGCGGCGTCGGCGTCGGCAATGTTGTTGAACGAAAGCTCCTTGCCCTGCAGCAGACGTGCCGTGGACACGCACGCCTCGGCGGCGTGGCGCTCGACATAAAACGCCGCTTTCTGGTACGGGTTTTCCCCGTAGCGCAGTCCCATGGCGTGGTGGAACTGCAGATTATAGGTTTGCGGGAACTCGCCGCGCGTCCCGTCCGGACGCAAGCGGCCGAGGTAATTGGCGATCGCACCATCGTACGCGGCGCTGTGCTCGAAGGCCTTGGTCGCCAAGCGAAATCGCAACTCATCGCCCACCGATCCCCGGCGTTGCTTCATCTCATCGAGCACCGCGCCGTAATCGCGGCCGTCCACGATCACGGTGACGGCGGAGTAGTTTTTCGCCGCCGCGCGCAGCAGCGTCGGGCCGCCGATGTCGATGTTCTCGATCGCGAGCGCCAGCGTGCAATCCTGGCGCGCGATGGTTTCCTCGAACGGATAGAGATTGACCGCGACGAGATCGATCGGCGGAATCCCGTGGTCGCGCATGGTTTTGACATGACTGTCGATGTCACGCCGTCCCAATATGCCACCGTGGATTTTCGGGTGCAGCGTCTTGACGCGTCCGTCGAGCATTTCCGGGAAGCCGGTGTAGTCCGACACCTCGATCACGGCGACACCGTTGTCGGCGAGCAGTTTCGCGGTGCCACCGGTGGAGAGAATTTCGACGTTATGCGTTTTGAGCGCGCGCGCGAATTCCAGCACGCCGCTCTTGTCGGAAACGCTGATCAGCGCGCGCCGGATAATTGTCATGGAGTACGGGATCCGGAATGAGATAGAAAGAGGGGGAATTCTAAATTCCGCCGCCCGCCTCCGCAATCACATTCGGTCAGACCAGCTTGTACGTCTTGAGCTTTTTGCGCAGAGTATTGCGATTAATGCCGAGGATTTCCGCCGCCTTGCACTGGTTGCTTTTGACATGGCGCATGACGATCTCGAGCAGCGGTTTTTCCACCTCGGCGATGACCATGTCGTACACGTCCGTGGTCTTCTCGCCGTTGAGGTCGTTGAAATAGCGTTCCAGCGACTGTCTGACACACGCCGCGAGCGGTCCCTTGCGATCCTTGGTCATGCCGCGAGCTCCATGTTTTCCGCCCGCTGGTTGAAAAATTCGCGCACCATCGCAAGCTGCGCGGTCGTGGTTTCGACCGCATTCACCGCGTGACGGAAAGCCGCGCCACCGCGCAGACCCTTGCTGTACCAGGAGATGTGCTTGCGCGCCATGCGCACGCCGCTGTATTCGCCGTAGAACGCGTACAGGGTATCCAGGTGCGCCAGCAGCGTGTCGCGCACTTCCGTGACCGGAGGCGGGGCGAGCTTCTCACCGGTGGCCAGAAAATGCGAGATTTCCCGGAAAATCCAGGGATTCCCCTGGGCCGCGCGGCCGATCATCAGGCCATCGGCGGAGGTCGCGCGGAGCACGAAGGCGGCCTTCTCGGGCGTGGTGATGTCGCCGTTGGCAATCACCGGAATGTTCACCGCGGCCTTGATGGCGGCGATGGTGTCGTACTCGGCCTCGCCCTGGAACGCATCGGCGCGCGTGCGGCCGTGCACCGCGAGCGCCTGGATACCGCATGTTTCGGCAATGCGCGCGATCGCCGGGCCGTTCCGGTTCGCGCTGTCCCAGCCGGTGCGAATCTTGAGCGTTACCGGAACATCGACGCTTTTCACCACCGCCTGGAGAATTTCCGCGACGAGTTTCTCGTTCTGCATCAGCGCCGAGCCGGCATACACGTTGCAGATCTTCTTCGCCGGACAACCCATGTTGATGTCGATGATCTGCGCGCCGCGTTCGGTGTTGTAACGCGCGGCCTGCGCCATCAGCGCCGGATCGCTACCGACAATTTGCACGGCGCGCGGTTCTTCCTCGCCGGTATGATCGGCGCGGCGCCTGGTTTTTTCGCTGCCCCACAGCAGGGAATTGGACGAAACCATTTCCGAGGCGGCCATGCCGGCGCCAAGCCGGCGGCACAGGCCGCGGAAGGGTCTGTCGGTGACGCCGGCCATGGGCGCAAGGAACAGATTATTTTTCAGTTTATAGTGACCGATTCTCATGATCGGATTTCTCTATCCGGGACGACGCGGGGGAGCAATCTTAACCAGAAACTCGGAACCCAGGGAAGGGGGGAGCGATGAACGGCAAAAATTGATTTTTTATCCGCCACAGTAAAATAAAAAAATCAAGTCGGTGGAATGAAAAGCCGGGGTTATCTCGTCCGGATTCTGTTTCAGGCAATAAGCAGGTGAAGCGCAAATGAAAATTGTCGCGCCATGCCAGCTCCTGGCGTCGTCACTGATTTCGCATGGTGCAACCGCACGCAAATAGTCAGGGCGTAACCAGCCGAATTTCATATCCAACGGCTTTGCCGTCGGGATTGGTTACATCGAGCAGTGCCGTGGCCACCACGTTCGGGGTCAGTGCCGCCGTCGCCGGCGTTTCCAGATATTGCGCCGGGGCGAAAGTGCGGCGCGCGAGCACGCCGCCGGCGCTGCTGGTGAGACTGATTTCCATCCCGGGGTACGCTTGGGCAAAGGCCGCGCGGTTGACCAGCATTGCCCGGATGCGCAGGGCGTTGGCGTATTTCGGATGTGGCGCGATGCTGGTCTGGAGCAGTTCGATCCGGGCAATGTCCCGGCGCGGACGCAGTTCACAGCCGGCATGATCGCAGAATTCGCTCACCACGGGCCGCCACGAGGGATCGGCGGCCAACTCGTCGTGATAGAAGTAGAGGGCCTGGCCGGCGAGCAGGATCAGCAGCGACAGATTCCCGAGCGACCAGAAAAACGGACGCCAGAACGACCGAGGCTTGGCGATGGCCTCGAGTTCGGTGACGGTGGGAATGGCGGCATCTTCAGCGCTCGTTGCCTGATCGGGGGTGACCCTGGCGCGGCGTTGCCGGGAGCTTGCGCTCCGGTTTTTCCCGCCACGCACGCGCTTGGTTTTTTTGACAGAAACGGTTTGTTCCCGGGAGGGCGCCGTGGCTTCCGCGCCGGGTTGGGTCGGCACCTGCAGCAGGCGCTGCTCGGCGCGGAAGATCGCCGAGCAGATCCCGCAGCGCACCATGCCGCGGCGCGCCCCGAGCTGCGCGGGCGTGACCTTGAATGTCGTCAGACAGGCGGGACAGCGGGTGTACATTAAGGTCGCCCTACGGCGTTCGTCCAGCTCATAATATTATGAGCTTAGCTGAGTCCGGACGGTTTGCGGCCCGCGAGCAGCGTCCATTTTTGCCGTTCGTGTAAAGTGAATTCGAAGGGCGGCTCATAATACGGGCGCACCTCCGTTGCTTGATCGCTCCCCAGCAATCCCGACAGGACGAGCCAGCCCCCCGGCCGCACGCGCGCCTTGATCTCCGGGGCCAGCTCGATCAGCGTGCCGAAAAGAATGTTGGCGATCACGATGTCAGCCTGAAGGCCTGCGGGCAATTCGGACGGCAGCATGACATTCAGGCCGGCGTGGATGCCGTTGTGCAGCGCGTTCTGACGCGTGACGGCCAGGGCCTGTGGATCGATGTCCACGGCGAATGCTTGTGCGGCGCCGAGCTTGAGCGCCGCGATCGAAAGAATACCCGAGCCGCAACCGTAATCGAGAATGGTTTTCCCTTCGAGCATTTGCTCCGACAGCCATTCGAGACACAGCGAGGTGGTCGGGTGATCGCCGGTGCCGAAAGCCAGCCCCGGATCGAGAATGATGTTGATCGCCGCCGGTTCGGGCGCTTCGCACCAGCTTGGCACTACCCACAGATCGTGACCGACCTGCAGCGGTTTGTAGTGCGCCATCCACGAATGCGCCCAGTCCTCGTCGCCGAGCAGATCGATTTCGTGCGGCGGGTTTTCCGCGAGACCCAGGCGTTCGCGCGCGCGTAGAAGAATATCGTCGGTGTCGGTGTGTTCCGGGAACAGACCGGTGACTTGAACCTGCGACCACAGCGGGGTTTGTTCCCAATAGGTGTCGAATACCGGCTCGTCGCCGGCGTCCTGCAGCGTGACCGAGATGGCGCCCCACTCCTCAAGCGCGTCGGCGAGCGCCTGTGCCTGATCATGATTGGTGCGCAGTTTCAGTTTGAGCCAGGGCATGATTTGGATTTTCAGGGTTATCAGGTGAACCGGCCAGGAGCGTGACTGGATCAGGTCAAAGGAAATTGACGCGATGGATTCGGCGGAGGTAGAGTGCCAGATTACGTGGCGGTAATAAAACGGTTGCTCGGAAGAAACGCCACATTTTCCGTTATTTCCCGCTCCGGGAAAAGCCCTGTTCAAGTTCCAGGCATGGAGACAAATGGTTCGTGCCGCTTCATGCAGTAGCTGGGCGTCTTGAATTATTTGTTGTGCTTTGTGCGAGCCGTGATGACCTTAACCGGGTCATGTTGAGACAATGTTTCATCCATAACCAGCAGATAAGGAGAGAAAAATAAGATGAACTTCCGCGATGTGTTTTTCTTCGATGCCATGCTTACCCCCCAGATCATCACGATCGTGTACTGGTTGTTGCTGGCAGTCGCCCTGCTGGCGGGGCTCGGATCCATATTTCTTTACGGATTCGCCAACGTGACTTTCGGCGGCTTCATCAAGGGGGTCTTGATCACGGTGGGTGGCGGCGTCGGCGCGCGCATCTGGTGTGAGTTGCTGATCGTGTTCTTCAAGATCAACGAGAACGTCCAGAAGATAGCCAGTTCGAAGTAACCGGCTGCTTCGGCCGAGCCCGGCCCTCGCCGCCAAGCTGGCAGGAGTAATACTGGCGACGTCAACCGTTGAACATTCGCACGGACGTCAAAGGCCGAGTTTTTTCTGCAAGTAGTGAATATTCACCCCGCCGCGGATAAAGGCGGCGTCATTCATGATGTCCTGATGCAAGTGAATGTTGGTCTTGATGCCTTCCACGACCATCTCGGACAGGGCGATGCGCATCCGCGCCAGCGCTATCTCGCGCGTGTCGCCGAAGGCGATGAGTTTGCCAATCATGGAGTCATAGAACGGTGGCACGAAGTAATTGGTGTACACGTGCGAGTCCACGCGGATGCCGGGTCCGCCCGGTGCGTGCCAACCCGTGATGCGCCCCGGCGAGGGGATAAAGCTGCGCGGGTCTTCCGCATTGATGCGGCATTCGATGGCGTGCCCGCGCCAGGTAATGTCTTTCTGGCGGAAGGCGAGTTTCTCGCCCGCGGCAATGCGCAGTTGCTCGCGCACGATGTCCACGCCCGTGACCATCTCGGTGACCGGGTGCTCGACCTGCACGCGCGTGTTCATCTCGATGAAGTAGAACTCGCCATCCTGGTACAGAAACTCGAAAGTGCCGGCGCCGCGATAATGGATCTTGCGGCAGGCGTCGGCACAACGCTCGCCCATCTTGTGGCGCAGTTTTTCGGGGATACCCGGCGCCGGCGATTCCTCGACCACCTTCTGGTGACGGCGCTGCATCGAGCAGTCGCGCTCGCCCAGATGGATCGCATGGCCGTGGGTGTCGGCCAGGACCTGGAATTCGATGTGGCGCGGGTGATCGAGATATTTCTCCATGTAGACGGTGTCATTGCCAAAGGCGGCCTTGGCCTCGGCTTTGGTCAGGGATACGGCGTTGAGCAGCGCCGCTTCGGTGTGCACCACGCGCATGCCCTTGCCGCCACCGCCGGCCGCGGCCTTGATGAGCACCGGATAGCCGATGTGCGCGGCGAGCTTCAGGACTTCCTTTTCGTTGTCGCCGACCGGGCCGTCGGAGCCGGGCACGCACGGCACGCCGGCCTTTTTCATGGTGCGAATGGCGGAGATTTTGTCGCCCATCAGGCGGATGGTTTCGGCGCGCGGGCCGATGAAGATGAAACCGCTTTGTTCCACGCGCTCGGCGAAGTCGGCGTTCTCCGAGAGAAAGCCGTAGCCCGGATGGATTGCCTGGGCGTCGGTGACCTCGGCGGCGCTGATCACCGCCGGGATGTTCAGGTAACTGTCAGCCGCGCGCGGCGGCCCGATACACACCGACTCGTCCGCGAGCTTTACGTACTTGGCCTCACGGTCGGCCGTGGAATACAGGGCCACGGTGCGGATGCCGAGGGCGCGGCAGGCGCGCTGGATACGCAACGCTATCTCGCCGCGGTTGGCGATAACCACTTTCTCGATCATGGCTTACTCGATGATGAACAGGGTCTCGCCGTATTCCACCGGCTGGCCGTTTTCCTTGAGGATCGCCTTGATGACGCCGGCCTTGTCGGACTCGATCTCGTTCATCATCTTCATGGCCTCGATGATGCACAGGGTGTCGCCCACGTTGACCTGGCTGCCGACATCGACAAAGGATTTCGCCTCGGGAGAAGCGGCTCGATAGAACGTCCCTACCATGGGCGAAATGACCGCATGACCCGCCGGCAGCGCCGCGGGCGCCGGTGCAGCGGCGGCCGATGCCGCCGGGGCGGCGGCGTGCACCGGCGCCGGCGCCATGTGCACGACCTGCGTGCCGCCGGAAGTCCCGCGGCTGATGCGGATGGCCTCTTCGCCCTCGCGGATCTCGATCTCGGAGAGGCTCGATTCCTCCAGCATCTCGATCAGTTTTTTGACCTTGCGTATGTCCATAAATGACCTGCCCTATTTTTTCAATCGTTCAATGGCGGCCGTGAGCGCCAGTTCGTAACCCTGCGCGCCCAGACCGCTGATCACGCCGGCGGCGAGATCGGAAAAGTAGGAATGCTTTCGGAACGACTCGCGTGCGTGCACGTTCGAAAGATGTACCTCGATAAACGGGATATGTGCCGCGGCCAGGGTGTCGCGCAGCGCCACGCTGGTGTGGGTAAAAGCCGCCGGGTTCAGCAGAATAAACGCCACCTTGTCTTTCATCGCCTGCTGCACCCGCCCGACCAGCTCGTGCTCGGCGTTGCTCTGGAAGAAGTTCACGCGGTGTCCCGCAGCCTCACCCTGCCTGGCAAGGCGCTGATTGATGGCCTCAAGTGTGGTCGTGCCATAGTGCTCCGGCTCTCTTGCTCCGAGCAGATTCAAGTTGGGGCCATTCAGTACCAGGATTTCAGCCATGAGGTGATTTGGTTCGTTAGGTAGCCCCGTGGCCGGAGCAGGCCCGGATTATGTGGGCTATTTGCGTGATCTTTCCTGATTTACGCATTGATTTGTCGCTATCTTCTCCATTCGGAGAATTGTGCATCTCAAAAGGCGTTTTGTCCAGCTAATGTATAGTGCAAACCATATCGGCGGAGATTGCCGATATATCATGAAGATATACGCACAATCACGTGGAATACGGCGGAGAAGAGCTTATGGGGTGGTTAGGAGGGGATCAATCAGGCTTTCGAGCTCGGTTTGGTTAAATACACCGAGTTTGCGAACCACAATCGAGCCGCTGCGGTCGATGATCACGGTAAAGGGAAGCGAGCCCATGCGGTTGCCGTATCGGGCCACCAGCGGCAGGGCATCTTCCTCACCGATCAGGATCGGATAGTTGATGCGTACGGACTGACGGTAGACCATCACGGCGGTCAGGTTATCGATGGCGACCCCGATGACCTGCAGGTCGTCTGCCGGATGTTTTTTCTGCAGGGAGATAAACAACGGAATCTCCTCGCGGCAGGGGGGGCACCACGTGGCCCAGAAATTCAGCACAATGACCTTGCCGCGCCATTCGTGGAGTGACCGCTTTTTCCCTTCCAGGTCGGGAAGGGTGAAATCGATCAGTTCGCCGCCGCCATAGGTCAGAGTGGTGGTGACCTGTTCCGCTGGACGCATCGATTGTGCAATCCAATAGCCACCCGCCAGCGCCAGCACCGCCGTGATCAGCAGCAGCAGATTTTTAAATGTCGCGGACATTAATCAGGTCGTGGAGCCGCCGCGCTCAGATTTTGCGCAACAGGGCAAGGAATTCCTCCGCGTTGCGGAAACCGTATGTGCGAAGCTCGCGATGTTCTTGTCCATTTGCCGCAAAGAATAGCATGGCCGGCGGGCCGTAGACGCCGAAGCGGCTCTTGATCGCTTTCCCCTCCGGGTTGTTCGGGTCGGTCACGTCGGCCTGTAACAGCACGAAGCGCATGCGCAATTCATCGCGTACGCGCGCATCGGCGAAGGTGGCCTTTTCCATGCGCAGGCAATCGGTGCACCAGTCGGCGTAGTAATCCAGTATCACCGGCTTGCCCGCGGCCTTGGCCGCCGCCAGCCGGGTTTCCAGCATACTCAGCGAACTCACCCGCTCGAACAAGTGGTCTTCGGTGGCAGATCGAGCACCGCCGGCACCCGGCATCGTGCCGGAGACAACGGAAGACAGCGGCAGCGGATTGAGGATATCGCGCTGGCCGGCGAATCCGCCGAGCAGGGCGAGCCCGCCCCAGATGAGCAGAACGGTGCCAAGCCCTTTCCACAAATAGCGCCAGCCGCTGGCGCTTTCCGGCAGGCCCTGGGTGGCGCCGAGGTAGACGGCGGAGACGATGAGCAGCGTCGCCCACAGGAACAGCACCGGCACTTGCGGCAGGTACCCGAGCAGGTAAATCGCGACGGCGATCAGCAGGGCGCCGAACAGGTGCTTCACGCTGTCCATCCATTTGCCGACCTTGGGCAGCAGGAAACTGGCGCCGATGCCGAGCGCGACCAGGATCGCGCCCTGCCCGTGGGCCAGCGAGAACATGATCGCGCCGCCGAGCACGGGGTCTTTTGAGGTGATGGCGGCGCCGAGCGCGGAGATGAGCACGGGTGAAACGCAGGCGCCGACGATCAGCGCCGATACCAGGCCGAGAATGAACGCGCCGACATAGGAGCCGCCCTTCATGTGATGCGTGCGGTGATGCAGATGCGACTGGATGAAACCCGGCATCTGCAGGTCGTAAAAGCCGAACAGGGACAGCGCCAGCAGCACCAGCAGCGTGCTGAACGTGCCGATGGCCCACGGATTCTGGAAGTACGATTGCAGCTGCTCGCCGCTGAGCCCGGCCAGAACGCCGGCCGCGGTGTAGGTCACGGCGGTGCCGAGCACGTAACTGTAGGAAAGCATTCCGCCGCGCCACTGGCTGATGTGCGTGTCGCCCTGGCCCACGATGATACCCGACAGGATCGGCACCATGGGCAGCACACAGGGCGTGAAGGTGAGCAACAAACCGGCGCCGAAAGCGGCGAGCACGGCGATCAACAGTTTGCCGGTGTCGCGCGGTTGATCGCTCGCGGGCGCAGCCGCGGCGGTCTCCGGTCCGGCCGCGACGCTCAATGCGCCGGCACGGAATTGCACGCCGAATTTTTTCGTCACCGGCGGGTAGCAGATGATCACCCCTTTTTCCGAACAGCCCTGATACGTGACATGCAGCAACATGTCGCGATCCGGCGCGGCGCCACCCGCGATCGGGAGCGTTACCTCGAAACCGTTTTCATAAATCTCGGTCTTGCCGATGAACTCATCGGTTTTGATTTTGCCCGCTGGCAGGCCGACACTGCCGAGGCGCAGGTTCGCGGGAAGCGCGCTGCCATCGGCCGCGGTCAGCTCGAATTTCATCTTGTCGCGGTAGAGATAACAGCAGTCGGCGATGTCGATACGCGCGAGCAGCGCCGCGCTGCCGCGCGCCGTGAGATTCACCCTGAAGGCTTTTTCCGGGTCCACCGGTTCCGCCTCGCCGCTCAATGATGCCGCCGGGCGGGTGAGATCTTTCAGCGACCGGACTTCGCCGGCGGGAGTCGCCGCCACCGCGGCGACCGGCGCGCGCGTCGCTGTTACCGGCGGCAGTTTGAAATCGACTTCCTTTACGATGGGCGGGTAGCAGACGCCCACGGGCTCGTTGCAACCCTGGGCGGTGATGCGCAGCCGCAGGCTTTGCGCGGATCCCTGACGCTCGATCGGCAAGCGAACCTTCACGGCTTTGGTGTAGGTTTCCACCGTCCCGAACAGCGGGTCCTGCTTTTTCTTGCCGCGCGGGAATACCGGATCCTTGAGCGCCGCGCCCTCGATCGCCTCGAATTTGAACTTGTCCCGGTACAGGTAATAGTCGGGGGCGATTTTCCAGCGCGCCTCGAGCGTGGCGCCGTTGACCGTGCGCGTGGATAACTGGAAGGCCTGATCCGCTTCCAGCAGGTTTTCATTGGTTTGTTCCGCCCGGGCCGGTGACAGCAGCAGGAGCAGCAAGAGAGTAAAATATTTTGTCTTCATGTTTTATCCGGGTCGCGAATCCAGGCGAGGTAGTCGGGGTAGCCGTCCGCAACAGGGACCGCGATCACCTCGGGAAGTTCATAGGGATGCAGTTCGAGGATCCGCTTCTGGATCGCGCGGTAGGCGCGTGCCATGGACTTGATCACCAGCAATTGCTCGGCGGCGGATTCCACCTTGCCTTTCCACAGGTAGATGGATTTGGCGATGGGCAGGATGTTGACGCAGGCAGCCAGCCGCTCGCTGACAAGCGCGTGCGCGATGCGTTCCGCCGCCGCGGCATCGGGGCAGGTCGTGAGAACCAGCTGGTAGCTGTGTCGTTTCATTATATTGGGTGTTCCGATCCCGTCCAGTGACGGCGCGGGAGCGGTGTTTATTCATTGTAGCGAAACTGACGCCGCCCCGCCCCGGATGCGACGCAAGGGCTGAGCAGTTATGCTGCGGGTTTACGATGGTACAGGGCCCTATTTTCATGTTCATGATTCTGTTCCTGCTGGTGCCGGTGGCCGAGATCGCGGTCTTCATCCAGGTCGGGTCCCGCATCGGGGCCGGCATGACTGTCTTGCTGGTGGTGGTCAGCGCCGTGGTCGGTGTGTGGCTGGTCCGCCGCCAGGGCCTTGCCACCGCCACGCGCGTCCAGGCCATGGTGGCGCGAGGTGAATCGCCGGCGCTCGGGATGCTGGAGGGCCTGGCCTTGCTGGCGGCCGGCGTGCTGCTGGTCATCCCCGGTTTTTTGACCGACAGCGCCGCCTTTGTGCTGCTGATTCCGCCCCTGCGCCGGGGAATCATCCGGCTGTACCTGCGCCATATCCGCGTGGAAGGCAGCGTTGCACACCACCCCCCAGGGACGGACAAGCCCGGTCGTACCCCCCTGGAAGGCAAATCCCGACGGGTGGACTGAGCGCCTGACGCCGCAAGACCGAAGGCGCGAGGGGGCCTGGATGTCCGTCGCGCATGCCGTGGGCCGCGGCACAACGGGCGCTTCCGATTGCAAATATACGCATCACACTTTGGATAAATCCATGCGTACGGGCGCAACGACTTTCTTAAGCTGTTGCTTGTTCGGTTCGGGCAATTCCGTGAGCCCGAAAACACGATCGAGATAATTATCGGTGACACTCAGCACCTCCTCGATCATGCCGCGCAGAGAAGCTTTGGAGATGGCCAGTGTTTTCGCCAGGCGCCGGATGGCTTCCGGCAGATGGATCGGCCGCTCATGTTCGTCGACGTCGCCATAGCCGCCAAAGGGCATCACGGATAACAGGTCGTGGCGGCTGTACGCCCGCATCGGAGTGGGATCGTAAACCGGTGAAAACACAATCTTGTTATCACGGCGAATCACGGAGAGATTCTCCAGATGCAGGTCGCCGTTGCCGGTGGCGAACGCCATCAGCAGGCGTTTCAGGAGATATTTCTTGGCCTCTTGGGGGTCCATAAAGATCGGTAGCGGAGAGATATCAATCGCCCGTCCGATGTCATCGTATGAACTGCTGTAGTGGTGGGTGATGCGCTTGTCACCCACAGCCATGATCGAGTAGAGGGACTCGGTAAAGATCGGTCGCCCTTGCGTCGTTCGGTCATAGCGCTCGATGGCGATGGCCGGAATCCCATTGATGACACTGGTCCAGTGACGCGGAACCTCGAACCCGGCTTCGCGGTGGATATCCAGCGTGAGCGCCTCGAGCGCGGTGATGCCGGGATAGATATCTCTGCCAAGCTTGAGGAGAATATCCGTGCGCCCCTCCGTTGGCCCTTTGCGGGGTAACGCGATCCAACTGTCCCATCCGGTGTCACGAATTGACAGCAGCAGCTTCGGGATCGCGCCGCCGACCGTGGGGGTCGGGCCGAGCGCCCCGATGATCCCCTCGGCATCCCCGTCCATCCACGTGAGGAGTTCCTTCAAGGAAAAACCGAAGTCCTCCGTGATTCTGAAAAGCGCTGGTGTCACCTTATTGCCACACCACTCGGTGGCCTTTGCATCACTGGGGAACACATCGAGATGCCCGATGCCGC
>ERZ1292630.930-Hain-H41-02um-R3-930-length-29531-cov-6_pt2 | contig 18403 bp, 3 predicted proteins | sample MGYA00564408_ERZ1292630 | MGnify/ENA primary metagenome ERZ1292630 (study PRJEB36523, sample SAMEA6512641) | groundwater metagenome | collected 2019-01-08 | study: AquaDiva: Metagenomics assemblies of 32 groundwater samples
TCCGACGGCCCTAACTTCAACGTTGTCGCTGCTTGCCCCGAGAAGAATAGGCGCTGCACTTCCGTCAAGATCGTGCGCGCCGGCACCGCAGCTTGAGGTGCCGAGGGGTCGTGGGAACGTCCAGCAGCTCCGGCGAACGAACCTAAGGAGGCGGTGTCGTCGTCCCGACCCAACACACCCATCGCTCTCACGGGGGACAATCCGTCCGTTTGAGTGGAGTCGTCCACCCTCGGCAACTCGGCGAAACAGGGGGAGCTGCGGCGCTCTGCTACCCATCCGAGCCGCAGTTGTTCCCCGGCACTCAGCGTCTGAGAGCACATCTGGCGGACGTTCACGGCCACCGTCGCTGCCACCGCCGCCGCCGCCGTCGCCGTCGTCGTCGTCGTCGTCGTCTGGCAACTTGCATCCACTGTTGGGACGTCGGCGGCGTCGTGCGTCGTCGCGCAAGACGTTGCGATCGCGACTTCGCTCGCCACGGAGGCTTGACGATGCTGGGTCACGCGGCGGGCGCTTGCCGCAAGCGACATGCGCGGCACAAATGCCATCGAAGGCAAACGGCTGCGGGCGGCTCCCGCGAAGAACGATGGGGCCCGCGCAGTCAGGCTTGCGGGTGGGGGTTGCTTCGGAGATGCTGGCAAGCGCAGGGACGACACTGCGGGCAGGAAGTCCTTTGCTTCGTTCACCAGCGAGATCGGGGAAGTGGGCTCTTCCGCAGCAGCGTCCGGAGCCGCTGCCGGAGGTGGTGCGTCGAGGCGTCGGAGGGAGCCGCTGGGAATCGCTGGCATGGCCAGAGTCACGTGCGGCCGCTTCTTTTCCGTGGCTGGTGACGGCGGCGGCGGTGCTCCTGCTGACGTCGTGTTCGACGCAGCGTCACAACAGAGTGGCCGAGCGGGGTGCAGTCCCCGCGCAACGATTTCCTCGAGGCGGCGGCGTTGCGTGAGTGCCTCTTCCAATTGTTTCATGAGGTCGTCCTGCCGACGAACCAATTCCGCCTTCTCCACGTTTTCATGCAATTTCACCGTGAATTGACGAAAGGCGAGTTTGTCCTCCGCATCGGTGACGTTCTCCGTTGGTAGGGACAGAATGAAGCGGGCGCGGTTTGACACTTCCGCCGCTTCCAGCTTCTCCTTGCGCCGGAGGGTGACTTTCAACTTTTGGCAGGCGAGGCGTGCGTCATCCAACTCGCGCTCGTGGTCCCGGATGGCCCGTTCGGCGTCGGTGAGGCGAGCCATAGCCTGCCGGGTTCGTTCCGTCAGTTCGTCTTCCCGAGCCATCATCAGCCGGACGTGCTCGAAGAGGCGCCTCCGCAGCAAGTCGAGCAGCGCCCCCCGTTCCGCGCACGCGACCATGTTGTGCCGCACGATCTCCGACATAACGGTGTCGATGACGCGCAGTTCATCCAGTCGATGGGCGCCGGGAAGGGACGTGGGCACATTCCCATCGGAAGGAACGAGGCGTGGTGGTGGCTTGCCGGAGGCATCCCGCGTCACCTGCTCCAACATCAAGCCGCACACGTCGACGAGGACAAGCACCTCCGCTCGCGACGTGGGTTGCGCAGAGGGGAACAGCTCGACCACATTTGACTGCAGCGGCTTGTTGCCCCGTGCTCCGTACGTTTCGACGCCAAGGGGATTGCGCGCAGCGAGGTGAAATGTGGGAGGGATCGCCGACGGAGGCAGGCGCGAACGGTGGACGGCGGCGGCCTCCCGCAACACTTGCGCCGTGAGCACGGAGGCGTCGACGACTGGCGCGGTGGCGGCATCTGCAGTGAGGCCACCTTCGAGCAAACCGGAACCCTCCCCTGACAGCGTGGGCCGAGTCGCCACTTGGCCCACGGCGCGACGTCGTGAGTCGCCTTGGCGCCAGGCCGAGCTCTCAGGCTCGATCACGGGTGGGGCGGCCATCCCCAAGGTGAAGGCAGTGTTGTCCACCGCAGGTCGCGGCGCACGACGGGCGGCGGCGGCGTCCCGACGGTGCGAGATGTCTCCAGCGTAGCGGGGGGCAGGCGGTGGAAGTGGCATGGCCATCGTCATCGCAGAGAGAAACAGAAAGAGAGAGAGATAAAAAAAGGGACGCTGCGGCGGTCGAGGACACTGCTTAGGCCTTGGGTAGGGCAACACGACCCATCAGGTCGTTGGCGGTCCGAAATCATTGAATCGGTCACATCGGAACGACGCCCTCGCTTCGGCGTCGATCGAAGTCGGTTGGAGTACACCTAGAGAGAGAGAGAGAGAGAGACACACAAACATCATCAGATTAATCCAATCACAAAAACAACAACACGAGACCTATGGAAGAGCGAGAGGTGCCTTCCACGCCCCTCGCGCCGTTTTTTCCGGCGCTCGCCATTTACATGGCCTCCATGTCCCGACACGCGATGACCTTGATGAGCCGCTCCTTGAACATGTCCACCGACGTGTACAGGGGCATCTGCACCGAGGAAAAGCACGTTTGAGCGGACGGGAGATGAGCCAAGGAGCTTCCCTTGTTCGGCGAAATCGTGATCTTCTTGGAAAGAGGATAGCGCTTCTGCGCGGTGCAAAAGTAGAAGAAGTCAGCCCAATCGGTGGGTTTGAGCTGTTTCATCGCCGCCCAGAACATGGCGTCGTACGGCGCGGGCAGGGCGCACGTGGTCGACCGTTCCACCTGCTCGAACGTCGGTGTCGCCTCGCCGCAGACGGTGACCTCCAAGTCCCGCCACGTGAGGCATCGCACGGCCTGCATGCCAAGTTCGAGCCACAGTCCCTGACGCAGGGCCAGAAGCGGACGATCCAAGGAGTGGGTGACGGCCAATTCGGCGGCCTTCCGGCGCAAGATGATGTCGCCGAGCCGGTGCTGATTGGTCGCGCTCTCCCGCAAGCGCCGAAGATGCATAGCGAAGGCAACGCCAAATCGCTCTTCGGCCGCGTGGTCGTCGGATAGGAGATCGTCGTCGTCGACGTAATCTTTCCAAAACCGGTCGACGTAGCTGTAAAAATCATCGACGCACAAAGCGTCGTCGACTAGGAATTTCCACACGAAGGGGCTCAATTCCAGGGCAAAGGGAGACCTTGCGCGTGCGGCGTGGCCGAGTAACCGTCCGAGAAAGCGGTATGCGGCAACATCAGCCGCGGTCGACCGGCCCGCGTCCGGGACAAGCCAACGATTCTTGGCGCTGTTGACAAAGCGGAACAACGGGTTGCGATAAAAGCGGCCGGCCGCCGTGCTGCGAGGAGAAAACGATGCCTCCGACGACGTCGTCGCTGGAACGTCCTTCGTGTCGGCTGTGGTCGCGACGGCAGGCGACGGAGCCGCAACGGCCGCTTGCGGTGGCTGCGGGGGGGCCTCTTCGCACATCATCTCCTCCGACAGCAAGGACCACACCTGGCGGTACGGCCCGCCCATGTCCCCCGGATAGTGACCGTTGTCCGACATCATGAGGCTAGTGCGGAAGATGGGACTTTGATCCAAGAGCGGCGTGTTCGCGCCCAGCTGTCGCATCAACTGGCCCAAGATGCTGTGGTGAAGTGCTTCCTCAGGCGTCCTGGGCGTGATGCTAAATAGTGCGAACCAGCGCACGGCCACGATCGTGAGACGTTCGTCCATGAACTCGATGGTGTTGACGGGACGCAGGCGCAAGATGGACGTTCGGCGGAACGACGGCCGGATCGCGTGCTTGACGGTTGAAATCGCGTCAATGACGAGGTGCCGCTCAGCTTGAGACAGGTCCAGGAACGCCCAGTAACGCTCGAGAACACGTTCGATCGCGAGCACGTGGCCGCCGTAGTGTTCCACGGAAGCTCGAAGACGCGTCGCTTTTTCCGCATCCGTGAGCGACTGCCGCGTCGTCGCATCGGCAAGCACGGCTTCCATCACACCTTCGTCGGTCAGTGACGCCTCTCCATCCAATAACTTTGCCACGACGGAGTAGGTTTGAACGTCGCGCACGGGGAACGCCGCCGAGGGCTCGGCGCGGACCATTGTGCCGTCGGTGTTTGGTGCCATGGCGTTCACCGGATCATCAAAGGTGTCCGAGACAGTCACCTCGCGGACATCGTCCCGCGGCCGGTGAATAAAGTCGGTCCGGCGATCGCGGAACTCAATGCCGCTGGACGCGGCGGAAGATGTCGCGGCGACGGCGGAGACGTGCACCACCGGCTGCAATTGGCACGGGCGGGTCTGCGCGCGGAGGGCATCCTCCCACGACGAGGGCAATGTCATGGGGGGGAAAGCAATGCCGTTGACGAAAAAGGTGATATTACTCGCGCCGCGGACCGCCGCCAGCGACACCATCAAGCCGATGACGTGGCGGGCGTGAGCATTGTGCTCTGGGTCGTCGCGCTGAGCAACACCTGGCGTCGCCAAATCCGCGGACCCCCCGCCGTCCACGACGCTTCGAGTGGCGTTGCGCCTTCCTCGCCGCCGCAACCTCTGCGCCTCTTCGTCGTCGGTGGGATCCGATGCGGTGGCCGACGCTTCCACTGTCGACGAGCCGTCGAAGGCGTTGAGTTGGGCGGAAAAATCCCCGTTGTACAATGCGCAATAGCCGTCAGTGACGAGCGTGAACTCATCGTCGCCCGGCTTGCTGCTTGCGGCGTTGTAATACGGGCTCAGCGCCCAACCGACCCGAAACAGGGCTTCGGGTGGCACGCAGATCTCGTAGAAATAGTGCACGGTCTCTTCAGGCGCCTTTGGCAACCTTATGTGAGTGGCGGTGCCGAGCATGCGGCCACCGCGGAGTGTTTGATTCTCCCAAGTTGGACTAGTTTGAGAAATAAGCCTCCAGCCGGCACGACAAATCGCCACCGTGCACGAAGACGACGCGGACGAGGAGGTCGCCGCAGCGGTCGCGATTCGCTTCCGCTCCACGGCGCCAAGTGTCTTCGCGGCCTCGTCCCGGAAAGACGGGTGGTCGAGGCACGTCGCCACGGGGATGGGCGCCGTTAAGGCGTGTTGCGTGTCAATGAGCAGCCGGATGGCTTGCAAAGGCAACCGCACGACGGAAGCCAATGCTAGTGTCCCTCCGTGGGACGGAGCAGTCGTCGTGCCGCCACTACCCGCCGCAGCAAAGACTAAAAGGGCAGGCGGGAGCAGAGGATCGCTCTGGAATCCCAGAGCGGCCTGTGCGTTCAAGTAGGCGGACAGAGGCTGGAGCAGCCGCTCCGTCAGGGCGTGATTGGGTCGGCGGTCCGCGAAAGGAAGCAAGTTCAGCACCGCGCTGCGGCGTGCGTCGAGAGAGCAGACATCGGGAAATGACATCACCGCTGCGCTACAGCGCGATGTTGCGTAAAATAGATCCCAAAACATTGTATCGTTCGACCCGTCAATGTGCAAATCGTTGACTCGGCAATTGACCGCGATGGAACACAGTTTTCCGGCCGCGGCCACGTCGGCCAGTGTTTGGACCAGCGACCCCACCACCACGGAGGTGTCTCCCTTCCACGCGCCGACGTCGCGTATCAACTTCGAGAGCAACGACACGAATGATGTCGGATGCAGCGCCGCCAAGCTGTGTAGCGAATCGGCCAGGCGGCTGCTGGAACCGAGTGCGCCCATGTCGAAGAAAATGGCGTCTAACGACGGGGGCGAATACGATTGAGTGCTGCATTTGGTGGCGGACGTCAGCCACACCTCGTGTAGGCGGCTGGCCGCGGTCGACAGGAAGGCGATAGCGTGCTGCTGTTCGGGCAGCATGTCGTGCCAGAGAGGCGTGTTGGCACCCTCACGGTGACGAGACGGTGCGTTCACGACGCTGGACCGCGCCCCAGCGTAGTTTGGGGGCACGGAAGGGATGGCGGACCACAGTCCCTCTCGGCGCGGGTCGATCGCTTCGGCGTGAGCGGAGTCGAGGGATCGCAGAGCCAGTGGGCCGAACGCGCTGCCGTAGAGGCTGCGCCAGGTGGCAGGTAGAATCGAATCCATGTCCTCGTTTCGCTGTGAGTTGAGCAGCGCGGCGGGTGCCACGTGGATGATGATGTCGAAGAGCGAGATTGACGCCTCAGCGGGTCGAGATGTTGCGGCTTGCGCCGCGTGGTCGTCCAGGGTGACCCAGGGTGAAACGCGGGGCAACACACTCTGGCGGCTGGAGACGATGGCGACGGCCGCATGCTCCAACGCCTCGCTGATAAAACGGGCACCGGCGGAATCGGACGTGTTCAGATGGATGACCACGCCGCCGAGATCGGCCGCACTTCGCACCGCGAGGGAGCAAGTGATGGATCGGGTCGAAAGCTTTTGACGGTCGGGGACGACCACCTGGCCAACGAGGGTGGTCAGGTCTAAGCTCACTAGGGCTACGACTGTCTTCGCGGTCGACAACGAAGGTAAGTAGAGAGTGCCGGTGTACGCTCCAGTAAGCCGGACGTCTTGCGGCTCCGATGCCGCGGCAACATTTCTTGTGTCACACCACCACCACGGCCTCGCGTGGTCTGTCCCGGGTGCGGCGAAGGTTGCTAGCCACGCGCCGCCCTCGATGGCACTCGGATCCACGTGGCTTTCCTGGTGGTGGTCGCCCGGCACGAAGTAGCGTGCGACGGGTGCCTCATCGCCTCGACCAACAGTGGAAGTCGCCACAGGGGGACTGACCTCAGAGGCAAACGGCTTCGCGTCCGATGACACCCCAACTGCAATGGAAGCGCTGTGAAACGGAATCCATGTGTGGAGTCCCAGCGCTGGAGGCGGGGCAGCCGAATGATGCGCTCCTCCCGCGGGGGGAGAGCAGCCGTGGGTGCGACCGTCCGCCGCAGCGGCGGCATGTCGTCGTGACGTGGGCAATGGAACGCTCAACATTGGCGTCAACCGATCTGTCGACGCTTGAAAGGCAAGGGTGCTGACGACGCCAACGCGCATACGGTCGTCCTGCGCTTTGTGGTGTTCTAGCTTGGCATCACGCGCCAGCGGCAACGCCACGTGGTAGGCTTGGCGGGCGGACAGCCATCCCGCAACCGACGCGAGAGACGAGATGCCGTGACTGATTTTGGACCGTTCGGCGCTCCCAGGCTGGGGCAGGATGCGGTCCAACCCGCCCAGCATGAGTGCGACGTCCGTGGTCAAGCGCGACGCTGCCGCCACGCGGCATAAAAACGTGGGTGTGAGTGGCACGTCCATCGGAGCGACGTAACGCTGCACGAGGGAGACGTCATCGGACGTCAGGAATGCGCTGCGGGCGCTCGTCGTCGCTGCGAGCGCCCAGCCGGCATCGATGGCGACCGCGGGCAGGGGCGGCTCCGGCCCGTACTTGGCCACCAGGAGAGGCCACATCGAGTCGATACCTTGCTTCGTTTTTGAAAACGTGATCAGAGCCTTCTCGAGGTCTGCCTCCGGCTTGTCGGGGGCATATTTGCTGTAGAAGCGTTTCAGTCGTTGCATCGCGAGAGGAAACATGGACTGGCTTTCCGCGTTGCGCGCGGTGGTGGCCTCGTCGATGACCCATTTCGTGGTCATCACGCGGCCAATGCTGACGTCCACTTCAGACGCCGCGTCGCCACAAACAACAGTCAAACGGCTGCCGGCCGTCGGCTCCACCACGACGACGGCGGGTATGAGTTGGTTGTGCGTCGCGTCCGCGACGTAGCAGGCGCTTCCGCGCACGAGCTGATTCGGTTGCTGGACAACGATCAGTGGCTGACGGAGGGCGCCGAAGGGGTACCAACGATTGGTGGCGGCGGAGGCCACACGCGCCGTCCGGCTCGGCCAGTCCAGCTCGACGATGCGTCCCTGCACGACTGCGGGCCCGGACGCCATACATCCCGGAACCTTGGACGCGTTCCGGGTAAAACCGCGCAAGGCGGTCGGTGCGCCGAGACAGTTTGCGTCTTCAGAAAGGCCGGTGACGCGCGCAATCATGCACACGGCCGCTCCCGGTTCCATCAGGGCGTTCCCGGCAGCGGGAACGTCGACGCTGGCCACCACCGCGTCGTTGAGCAACACTTCGACGCATTTCTGCGATATGCGAAAGCCAATCGTATAGCCGGCGTCGATGGCATGGAGGTTGGCCCCTCGGTGAGTGTTGCTCGCGGACGGTGTGAATTTGACGACGCGTCCGAACACCACGAGAGTGGGCGCGGATTGATTGTTGCCTGGGAACGCAACGAAGCAGGATCGGCTGCTGGAAGTAGGGCAATCGATACGTGCCGTTGGGCTCATGAGCTCGCTGGCGAGCGTCGCGGAGTGCACCGTCATGCCGATGACGACGGTGTGGCTTTCATTCAACGAGGAGACCGTCACAGCAGTGGCAAACGACCCCGCGGCGTTGGCGCGCCTTGTGACTGACCACACGGCGGCGGCACAACGCGGATGGCCGCTCGGCCGCAACTGCGCCGTGGGTACGTCCGCGTCGTTTTGAAGTGAACTTTCGCTGCCAAGTACAGCTACGAGGTCTTCGGTCTCGCACGGCACTTCCACGTCGATGTTCATGAATTTCTTGCCCGCGACGGCAGATGGGGCGCTCCCACTTCCCTGTGTGCACAGCAACGGCCACAGCGGCAATCCGGACGGTACGAAACCGACGAATCGCATCTGCGTAAAACTGTGCCCGCAATGCAAGTGGCCGCCAAAGCAATTCGGGCACAGGTCGCAGTCGGTGCACACGTTGCAGCGGTACCATAACGGCGCTTCCACGCGGTTGCTCACGAAGTTGGTCGTGCACGTGTCGCAGATGTGAGACTGAGTCGACATGGCCAAGGTGGGCATCACGTGTAGCGACGCCGACACTTCGCGCGGCAGACTTCCGGTGCACGGCATCAGCAACGCAGCCGCGCCTGGTGTGCCGAGCTGCACGAAGGGAATTAAGTCGACGCCACTGACTTCCGCACCGGTGTCATCGTACTCAAACGCCTTCGGGAGGTTGTCGAACGCCACGCCGAGCGTCTCCTCCGACTCACCGCGGTTGGTGAAGTAGACCTTCATGGTCCTCGCATCGCGGTCGATCTGAAGCCGGATGTCGCAATATCGATCGAACAGCACGGTACGGCTGGCGCACGTGGCGCCGTGTGGCAGGTGGCCATCAGGGTCGTCTGAATCCGTGACGGCCCACATGTCATGGATTACCGCTCCGGTGGCGGCCATCGCGTGATTCCGCTTCGCCGTTTGGGCTCCATTGGCCGCCAGATTCACCGTGCAAAGGCCGAACAAGGTCCCAGGAAAACGCCGAGCACTCAGCACATCGCTGAGCAGCGAGTGCCACTGATGCAAATATTTGATGCGAACCTCGCAGACTCCCCGTCGCGGCAGGCACTGCTGTGCGGCAGCAAACCACGGCCCGCCGCTGGGCTCGTCGTCGTCTTGCAGCGGGGCGAGGAGGCACGCGTGGCTGTAATGCGAAGGCAGCTTCGCTGCAGCTGACACGGTGGCAGGGTCGAAAGCGTACGACACGGCCTCGGCTTGCTGCGCACGTCCTGCCGTGAGCGCGCTGGTGAGGCTGGCGTTGCGCTTGAAGCTACGGAGGAAGCCACCGAGGCGGTACTGTAACTCCAACGTGGAATCGGCAGCGGCCGCTTCAGCGCGGATCAAGGCCAAGCGAGCGGCATGTTCGTGCTGAATCTCACGAGCGAGTGGTTCGACGAGCAACCAGTCGTGCGTAGCCGACGTGACTGCGGCAGCCGCGATGTCGCGCAGTGCGGCTTGCAGCGAACGGAGTCCCGCACCGTTGCGCTTTGTGATTGGCATGCGGCTGACCGTCTGCAAGACTGAGGAGAATTCTCCTGCGACGGCCAAGGAAGTAAGAGTGGACGAGCTGGCGATGGCTGGCGTCGTCACCGTCGTCGTGGCTGTTCCTTCTGCACCGTGACCGTCGAACCCGACTAACACAAACCGCCCGCTTGTGCACGGCGACAAGACCCGGCAGCGCTGGAATCCCTTTGCATGTACCAAGGCGACGTGGCGGGGATCGGGCAGGTAGCCGAGAACGGCGAGAGCGGCGTGCGACATGGGATTACCCTTCAGGTTGGAGAGGATTGCTAATTGAAGAAAGGTGGCCGCATCCGCGCGGCCTGCGTCACCGGCGGTGGCCGACGACGACACTACCGCACAAAGCCGTGCACTGCTGGAGTCGGCAGCTTTGACGAGCGCAGCTTGCAAGAAATCGACGGCGGCGCACGACACCAACCTCTCGTCGTCGCTGGGCGTAGGAGTCGAGGTGGTCACGTCGTGGATGATGACCCGGCTGCCCGCACCAACGGCCTGCAGCATGAGCCGCAACTCGCCCGCGGAGGGTGCAGGAAGGTCTTTGAATACATCCGTGAAAACGCGGTCGCCTCGTGAGAACGAGAGGGTCCGCCTCGCGTGGTCGAACTCGATCGTCACCGTCGACTGCGCGGAAAACGTAAAGCGCTCCCCGGCGATGGCGTTAGTGTCCGCGTGTCGCAATTGCGCGGTCTCACTGTGAAGCGCCCAGACGCGTGGAGCGGCCCCGTTGGCGACCCCTTGCCACGTATCCGGGACACCGATCTCGGACACCGTTGCGCACGAGGTGAGACCGATGTACCACTGCCCAGTTGGGTTGCTGTGCTCGTGGGTCGCGCCCCGTTGCTTTTTGAACGATACCGTGATGCGAGTCACCCCGGTGGCGGCAAGCGGAAGGGGGGTGCTCAACGCGTGCCCGATGGTCGTCTTGGGCTTCATCGTGAACACTGGCCCCATGATTTCGCCGAAGTCCGTGGTGCTGTGCCACCAGAGAGTGAAGGAAGATCGGAACCCGCCGGTGTCAGAGGCGTTTCTCGCGAGCGACGTGTCCTCGGACACTGAGCTGGCGAACCCGGCGCGCTGAAACAGCTGATCGACGGTGCGGCCGACGTAGGTTTGTAAGCTCTGTCGGTCTGGCCGAGTGAATTCGGCGTCGAGGGAACCCGCCAATTCGACGAGCACGAGCAGCAGAGTGAGGCATTGCACCACCGCGTCGCTCTTGTTGCCGATGTCGGCGCCACGCTGGGTCAACAGCAATTCGCTGACCGCATCGCACAGATCTCGAACAAGCGGTGTGAGAAGGGTTGTTCCAGTCGCGACCGCGTCGTTCTCCAGCGTCTTGACGGCGTGTTGCATCGCGTTCAGTCGATCCGCAAGCAAACGGGCTTGTGGGGAGGGCTGGCTGGTCTCTTGGTCGAGTTCGGCGGTCGGGTCATCGTCCGAGTCGTTATCGCTCTCATCTGCCGGCAAGGCGCGTGGGTCGGCTGTCGAACGCAACTGATACCGGAAGGCATCGGCGATGCTGTCACGAATGACGGTCACGGCTGCGGCCAGGGCGGCACAAGGAATGACTTCCGTAGCCGCGGCCGCGCGTTGGACGATTCGCAGTGCTAGGTGCGTCGATGATGACCGGGCGCCGAGCTGTGTAGCACATGGCCATCGATGCAATTCACACCATACACGAGCGTTGAACGACACGATGGACGGGCGAGGTAGGTGAGAAGGGACCGTGGGTATCGGCGGCTGGACATCGTGGCCGCCACTGGTCGCCCACGTGTCGAGCCGTTGGAGCAGCGCGAGGGTAAGAGACAACGCCGTGCCTTCGCCGTCGAATGCAAAGGGCTTGGACCCGAAGTTGAAGAGAAGCGAAGAACGGTCCACGGTCTCGTACGTCGTGAAGAAGTGCACGACCGGGCCGATTCGCGAAGCCGTGGTCACGAAGCAGCGAGCCAGCACGCCGTTGATGGTCGCGAAAGCGATGACGAAGCGCTCCTTCGGCCCGTCGTTCACGCAGCCCGCGGCCTTGGCGCCACCCACGGAACCCGCCGCGGTCGACTTCAAAAACGCCTCACCCGCCGGCGATGTGGTCACCGGAAGCGAAAGCAAACCGACACCGACGGTGTCGCCCGACCAGTACGGCGCCGAAAAATGCGGATTGAGGGACCCGAATGATGATTCCAGCGCAAAGAGGAACTTGTTCCTATCAGGCTGCACGAGCGAATCGACAATCTCGCCAGCGAGCGGCAACGAGTAAGCGTTTACTCCCGGGGACAAGACGCCAATGGCCATCCGCCGCACCGACGGGGTCACGATGGTCGCCTCGGCGTAGTGAAGTAGCGCGCCGTCTTCACCGACCGCAAGCGGCCACGGCTGCAGTGCGCGCAGCTGCTTGGTGTCCATGCCGGAACGGTCGACGGCGACACCCGTCGGCAAATACGAAACGGACAGGCTAGGCACGGACGTGGCAAAGCCGTTCGGGACGATCGCGCGCAACGACGGCAAGACGGTATGGGCCAGGTTGACCACGCGGGTAAACGCCGCCTCCGACGACGCGCTGGTCTGAGGAGCCTGAGACGCAGACGCGGATCCCGACACCGTCAGCGCCGACGCGAGCGGCTGCTCGAGGACGGCGACTGCCGCTCGATGCAACGACCGGAGGTCGTTGACGTCGTCAGAGAGCTCCGCGCTGCTACAGTGTAGAACGGCACCCGCGTGCCGCGTGCAGGCGGCCGTGAGGAGCGCAGTCACGTACGCACCGAGCTTCGGGATGCGCGCGGCGGCAACGCTGCTCTCCTCCATCCGCCAAATGGCCTGGGGAACGATTTCGGCGATTCTACGAATACTCGGTAACGCCAACACGTGCAACAGCGCGTGACGGAGCGATTCCAGCAGCGGCGAAGACGCACCTATCGCGCCAGGGAACGGCGATCCCCGAACGCGGCGCAGCTCAAGAACGGTGGACAGTGCGAGCACCCAACCGGCTTGCGTAGCAGAGAGGGCCGCGAGTTGCTCGCAGGCGCTGATGGCCAATCGCACCCGTTCAGACTGCTGGTTCAGAAACGAAACGAGGTCAGACGACACTCCCTGACTCGGCGACGTCTGGATGCCATTGTCGAGGGGGGTCGTCGCGTCCCTCAGTGCCGCCGCGGGTAAGTCGGCGCACCGCTTCAGCAACCCCACGAGCGCGTTGAGCCCTTCGGATGGCGACAACGGGGAGGCACCTGCCGCGGTGAGGTGAACTCGGCAGACTAACGTCATGCATACGTCCTTTAGCAAGGTACGGAACCGGAGGTTCGCCGCACCGTGCACCAAGTCCAACCACGCCATGCGACGGCTCAAAACGTACGTCACGGCGGCTGAAGCGGGCACCTTGCATGCACAGGCGATGACGGATGCCAGGTGTCGCGCACAGTCTCGGTACTCGTCGGACAGTCCGGCTGCCTTTTGCAAAGCTGACATGCCAGGCTGAGACAAGGCGTCACTTAGAGGCAGTCGCAACCAGCGCTGGACCTCCAACTCGTTCGCTTCGTCGCTGGTGGGGCCGCCGCGGAGGCCGCCGCTGAGGAGCGGGTCGATGAGATCGGCGACGGCACTGCCCATGGGCAGAGGTCGGCACACCGCCTGGACGAATTGCCGCGCCAGTCCGCCCAGCAGCGATCGGGTGAGCTGCGCGGCAGCTGTCTTAAACTCGCAGTGAGTCAGTTCGACGCGGCATCGAATGCGAAAAGACGCGGACTGCACACCGGAGAGCACGAGTAAGCTGGGACGCAGGCCCGCCAGGTGAGCGGACCGGCGAACCAGACGCTGCTTATGGAGCAACGCGACCGACGGCACCTTCGCCGCGTTATCATCTCCATGGTCGTTGAGTACATCGTCGTTGGCGTCGGTGGACACCGCGTCCCCATCCACGATGGGAGCGAACGTGTTGGGTAGCATCGTCGTGGGGTCGACGCCATGCAGCGACATGGCCGACGCTTCCACTTCGGAAAACGTCTTTCTCTTTCCGATCAACTCCTTGTCGGCAACGGTGGCGGCCGCCGTTGGGGCCGCTTCGACCAACCACGCGCGGGGGCACTCAGCGCCGCCCGCCGTGCACGTGATCGACACGGCGGACACAGATGGGTGCAGGAAGTGCGTCCGCCGCCATGCCGGCACGTACCTCGTCACCGTCAGCGGCGCGCCCTTCACCCGACGGCGCCGCACGGCGGCAGCATCAGAGGTTGCTGCGCTGGCGGGCGTCTCGGGCGCTGGAGGAATCCGGACAGCGCTGTCCCACGTGACAATTGACGTTGCGACTGGGGCCGCGTCACCGGTGTCCAGCGTGGGCAACAGCTGGGCGGCCGCGTTCATGAGCAGACTGAGCCGCGCGTTCAGCGCCAAGGACGTCACGACATGGTGGTTCGGATAGCTTGCTTGCAGCTCGACGATCCGATTGAGCAACGCCAGCATGACGCTGATGGAGTAAAGCGCCGCGGCGCCGGTTCCTTCTGATGTCGAGATATCGTTGACGCGGTGAAGAACGTCGACGGCGGCGTCACAGATCTGACAGCAGGCGTCAACTCCGGCGTCGGTGTCCGCCTCCTGGGGCGACGCCGAAAACAATTTTGCAAGGAGATTCGAGCCGGGGACCGACGGCGTCAAGGCGGCGGCAATGCGCGGATCGGTTCCTTGGGGAGTGGTTGCCTCCGCAGCCGGTGAACGCACTTGCTGCTCCGCCGCGGCCTGATAGAGGGACGCGAGGCTTGTCGGGGGCACGAAATCCTTGAGACTCTGCGAGTGACTTGACGATGCTTTCTTACCGTTCACGGTGGTGACTGTCGAAACGTCTGTCGCGATGGCGCCAAGAAAGCGTTTCACGGATGCAAAAAAGGCTTGCTCTTCGGCGGCAACATGTGGCACCTCCCCTTGTGCGTCGAGCGCGGAGAACGATGGTGTTGGCAGCCGCTGCATCAAAGCGGGGGCCGCGAGCAGTTGAAGCACGGCCTTGGCGTTTCCGACATTTATGATGCCGAACATGTTACGTTGATGGCCGTTGCTTCCGTCGATGTGAGCTGCGCTTCGGTAGCTGTCAAACCACGCTGCCGACCACGCATGGGAGGGAGCCACGCACGACGGAGTTAGCACCTCCGACTGCAGCGAGGGAACAAGGGCAACGGTTGCCGGGCCTGGTAATGTCGAAGCTGAGTCGGTTGGCAATGACATTTGGCTCTCCGGTGTTCCGGGGGGCATCCCGGAAGCGAACTGGAGCAACGGCGGCCGCGAGGAGGCACATCCTCGTGGGTCTTGCACCGGGTGTTCCGCGGCGTAGCACGCCTCCAGCAACGGGTTCGCCGCTGAGCGTGACCCGCAAATGGCCGCTTGTTCGTCGTCCACACGCGCGCGATAAATATCCGCCGCCTGAGCGCCGGCACCGTCGGCATCCGATGGAAAGCGTTGCTTCCGGATCACCGTTTCGCGCGCTTCTTGCTGCTGAAGGTGCCGAAACGCCTGAACGCCGTGCAGCAGCAAGAAGAAGGCCTCCTGATCCATTGGCGGTGTTCTCTTGGCACACGAGCGGCGGCGGCTTTCGTAAAATGCGTAAGGTGGTCGTTGCCTTGTGATGTGTTTATGCGTGGCGCGCTGTCTCTCCTGCGCCCGGCGACGTTAAAATTGAATGTGCGGATGGGTTAGGGAGGAAAAGCGATAAGGCAAAAATGTTTGCGATAGCCTTTTTGAAGGGGAACTGGCCACGAGAGCAAACACTACGCGTCGTCTGCGGGCAAGTGACGATCATCCGGTGGAAGGCACACACACGACGTCTTGCGCGGTCCGTCGACGACAAGAAAACCGCGGGCGGCGGAGAGGGCACCCCCTAACACCAATACGGTAGAACCGATAGAACTATGTGCGGACGACGCACCACTCCACGAGGAGAGGGAAGGGAAGGAGAGAATGAAAGAAACATTAAATTCGTTCCTTGTTGTTCTACAATCACTGACGCGCGACAGACAACACGACAGTTCTGCCTTTTTGTCAGAGCAAGCGTGACTGACGATCCTGCGAATGGGCTCGTAGGAGCCGTTCCTACGACCGATCGGACGCCGCTGGAGATGCGGTAGATGGCGGCGAGGGTTGGCCGTCGTTGTGGTGAAGGTCCTCAGAGTGGAGCGTGCCGCTGCTTGTCGCCCCTGCCGGAGGGGGCGGCTCCGTCTGGTTGGTGGGTGGCGCGTGGTCAGGCGACGTCGACGATGGTATCTTCGTGTTTGCTTCGTCCGATAGCGTCGACTGCGACAAGGCCCTGCCGAGATGGAGACCCGATGAGTGAGACGACACGTTCGTTGCGGAAGTTCGCGTAACGGGCGCCGTCACTGCGTTTGAAGGGACGGGTGGTGCCGCCGCGGGGGGCTCACCCGGCGAGGACGGGGCCCCTGGATTCATGGATGCCATGCTTCGACTGTTGCGGTTGCCTTCCTTCCGCGAGTCGTCTTCCTCTGTGTCATTGTCAGCACTTACTGACTCGACTTCCGTGACATCGCCGGCACCGCTGATGTCTCGGGGACCCGCGGGAAAGTCGTCGGTGCCCTCGAGGATCGTGGTGGCAAGCGGTCTCAAGCGCGCGAGAGACTGCTCATCTTCAAGACGCCTGCGTTCTTGAGATTCGGCGAGACGCTGGGCCTCCGCGGCGGCCGCTTTTTCGGCCGCCATCCTCTTCGCCTCTTCTTCTTTCGCCATCAGCGCCTGGTAACGAACTTTGGCGAGCTCCTTGATGCCTTTCGACTGACTGGGAAACTTTTTCATGACTTTCTTGAAGCTTCCTTTCGTGAGCACGAAGGTGTCGCAGTAGGTACGCGCCACGATGGTGGCCGTCCTCTTGATGTCGTACAAAATGGCGATTTCGCCGAAGAAGCTTTCGCTCTTCAGCGTGAAAACGACGGTGCCGGTGCTGTCGTTGACGACGTTCAGCTCTCCGCGAGCGACAAAAAACATTTCGGTGCCCATCTCCCCCTTTTTGACGACCAATGTGTTCGGCAGAATGACTCGCTGTCGCAGGGCGGAGACCACTTCCTGCATGAAGGCGACGTCGTCGATGACATCCTTGAACATATCCACCTTGCGAATGAACTGCGAATTCATGTAGAACGCCATCTTGGTTTTGAGAAAGTCCGGCAGCTCGTCAATCACCTCGTTGCTTTCCAACGCTTTGCCGGTTTTCCACAAGTACTCGTAGTAGTGTAGCACTTGATTCCGCAGATCCATCGGCAGCTTTTTGTACGCCATGTACTCCGACGCGCGGTCAATCTTCGACTGGAAGAAGTTCCGACTGCTGTCCAACTTCGTCAGTAAGGAGCCGAAGTTACCGATGATCGCGCCGAACAGTGCAATTCCAATAATGCTGACGATGAGCTGGAGCAGGCACTGCAACACAGTCTGGGGATCGGACTGGTTGAATCCGGTGAGCGTGAGCAAGCCCCATAGCAGGGACCGAAAGTAGCGCTCGATGAACGGCCGGTCTTGAAAATTCTCGGTGGAACTGAACGATTTGCTTGCGCTTGCGGACGTCGGTTCCAGCTGCAGCAGCATGTGAAAAAGACACCCGGAGAAGTGAGAGCAATAGAACATGATGAAAATGGACTTGAAGATGCCAATGATGGACGGCTTCATGTCGCTGTTCTTCTCCCAGACGAGAAAGAAGCCGTAAACGCGTTGCAGGCGAATCATGCGGGCGACACGCCATAAAGGATGCTCGATGCCTGCGAACAAGCCAACGTACTCGATGGGTAAACTGGACACGAGATCGAGCAGGAAGGTCGACCGCAAATACTTCGAGCGAATGACATCGCGTTTGCGTACGACTTCCCCATCCTCGGTAATCGTCTTGTAAAAGGTGATAATAATGTCGCTTGCCACGGTGATGTCCATCACGAGATCGAAGGCTAAGAAGTAGATCCATTCGTCGATGAGCAAAAAACCGATGCGGAGCGGCATCGTAAACAGCGACAGGAGGATGGTAAAGAAGACGATGGCGTCCCAGCGGTGCATCCCAGGCGAATTGTGCAGAAGAACGTACTCTTCGGGAGGCGGGCCCGGGGGAGGTGGCGGCGAGGGGGCGGCCGGGGCTGGTGCAGCAGCGGGTGCAGGGGCAGCAGCAGGTGCTGCGGCGGCAGGTGCGGGATTGACCGCGGCAGCGCCGGGTGCTGCCGCAGGGGTCGTCGTAGGCGCAGCCGCTGACATGGTTTGATGGTTTCCTGTGTGTGTGTCTTTGTTTACCCAATCAGCCCGGGGGCGGGGGTCGCACAGCAGGATGGCAGGCACGTGCGGTGCATGAAACGACTGCGCGAATGAGACATGGTCCTTTCGCAAAAAGTATCGTGAGAGAGCAAATTGGGGGTGGGGTGCAAAGAGCAGTAGTGACCGAGCCAGGTGCAAAGAACGGCAGTGACATTTGGGGCAACGAAAGCAAAAAAAAGGGGAGGACCCTCTCCAACTATTTCAACACGTTCCCAAACCGCTGCGCGGTAATAACACGTGGAAGAAATTGTGCGAAGGGCGCTTTTTCTTTCGCTCGATTTCGTTGCCGCGATGAACTTGAAACCGAAATAAGAGCGGAAGACCAAAACGCAAGAACAGTTGCGCTCATGCATGAGATTGAGTGCAAAGCAATGTTTCGCCGTCGTAAGGGTGTCATTTGGGGGACAGATGGGGAATGAAAAATAAAAAAAAGCGAAAGTGATGAAAGGGGCCAGGAGCATGAAGGGGGGGGGGG
>ERZ1292630.2178-Hain-H41-02um-R3-2178-length-18400-cov-6_pt1 | contig 18400 bp, 19 predicted proteins | sample MGYA00564408_ERZ1292630 | MGnify/ENA primary metagenome ERZ1292630 (study PRJEB36523, sample SAMEA6512641) | groundwater metagenome | collected 2019-01-08 | study: AquaDiva: Metagenomics assemblies of 32 groundwater samples
CCTGCGGCGTATCGACCAACATGTACGTGGACTCGAAACTCTCAAAAGGCGGAGGCAGATCGACCAGCTTGACGCGCAGCGCCGTCTGACGCCCCGCATTGCTCGGCGCGACCGCGAGGTACCGGTTCCGCGGCGTCGTATCAGGCTCGATCAACGGTGCGACCGCGGGCTGGCAGGGATCCGCCACCGCCGCCGACGGATCGAGGACGAACAACCCGCTTTGCATGTCGGCCACAAGAATGTTCCCGCTGGGCAGCAGCGCATAGACGCCCCAGGCGCCGTTGAAGCTCATGCCGTTGTTGAACGAATAGGTGTCGAAGTATCCGACCTCGGAAGCGTTGGTCACATCGGTGACATTGTAGATTCGCAGTCCCGTTGTATAGTTCGCCTCGAAGACGAAGCTGCGAAGTCCCGCCGTCGGGCTGTCATACGTTCGGATCATCAGATTGTGGTCGATCGACGTTTGCCCGTTCGTAAACGAGGTCACATATTGCGGAGCGGACAGGTTTTCGACGTTGACCACGATGGTCCTCGTCGTGTTGATGGTGGGGTCGTAGTATTCATCCAGCTCGTCGTTGATCAGGACGTAACGCCGGTCATTGGTAAGCCACCCCTGGTGGCAGTAGTACGTGCTCGGATACGCCAGCGTGGCCATCGTGAACATGTTCGACTTGTCGGTCACATCCAGGATTCGCAGTCCGAGCGATCCGGAATAACAAAACGCGATTTCGCGCCCCGCATACGGGCCGCTCGTGTACGACACGACCTGGGCCGCGTGTACATAGCCCGCCTGCAACGCCTGCCCGGCGATGACCGGGTTGCTCGGATCGGCCAGGCTCAGTGCAACCAGACGCCCGCCCGCGAGGTTCGATCCGCAGAGATAGAGGTAGCCGCTGTCCGTATTGACCGCCAGCGTGTGCGCCGTCGACAAACCCGACTGCGTGACCGATCGCACCAGCGAAACTTGTCGCGTCGGCGGGTCGATATTCGCGAGATCGATCACTTGCAGCCCGCCGCCGGACTCGTTGACGTTGTAGGCGTAGTGACTGTAGGTCCGCATGTCGCTCCAAATCGAGTCGGAGTCGGAAATCGCCTCCACGACCACCGGGTTTACCGGATCGGTCACGTCCACGAAGCCGGTCCCCGTATACAACCCGAGAATCGCGTATTCGCGGCCGCCGGGCGACACGTAACCCCAGATGTCGTTGGCGCAGACGTTGGTGGCGCTCACCGTACAGGTTGCATTGGTCGAAAACGACTGCGGTGTAACCTGACTCAGCATGGTGACGTTGAACGCATCAAAAGCGGGATTGGCGTTGAGCGTCTGGGCCTCGACATTTTGGGCAACCGCGTCGGTCGCCGCGGGCGGCGTAGAATCCGCCACGATACGGTCAATTATAGGCTTTGGCGGTACGCCAAGCGTGATTCCGGGCGTAAGAAGTGCAGTACTTGTGAAAAGAACAATCGCGCAAGCCGAACGTCCGATAGGCATCATGGACCCACTCTTCCCTGGTGCGTTTTAACGTGATGTTTCCCCGGCAAGCGCCGACTTACCCCCCCAAAAACCTCTACATTATAGCTGACCGTGCCCGCTTTGGGAAGCCCGATTTATCGCCTTTTGTCGGCGTCGCGACGTTTGCAGACTCCCTGTTCACACGAGTGCTTTCTGTTATCCTACCCCGACCCGCGGATGCTCGTTTTTTCACAGCCCGCGCTGCCGAGTTACTCCTAGCCGAGCCTCGCCTTGTACGACCGGGCTGCTCGGCTCGCTTGTGACTAACGTCGGAAGTGGTATCAGGCTCTAAGACGGCGACGCCGATCCATGCGGTCAACCGGCGGTGGTTTCCCAATGGCGCGAAGACCAACAACGAAATACGATATGGAGCTTTCGGTTCGCTCGCTGACGCGCGACGACTGGTCGATCATCGAGAAACTGTTCGGATCCAACGGCGCGTGCGGCGGGTGTTGGTGCATGTCCTGGCGCGTGCCGCGCGGTGGAAAGCTCTGGGAAGAAAGCAAGGGCGACAAGAACAAGCGCGCGTTCCGCAAGCTGGTGGCGACGGGGAAGGTCTACGGCGTCCTCGCCTTCGGCGGCAACGAGCCGGTCGGCTGGTGCTGCGTCGGACCGCGCGGCGACTTTCCGCGACTGGAGCGGACCAAAGCGCTAGCAACTTCATGGACTGTCAAAACGTGGTCGGTCACCTGCTTCTTCATCCGATCTGCGTGGCGTCGAAAAGGCGTGGCCACCGCACTGCTCGCCGAGGCGGTCAAAGTCGCCCGCGCGAACGGCGCGAAGGAGCTGGAGGCCTACCCGATCAAGCCCTACACGGAAAACGTCCCGGCCGCGTTCGCGTGGACGGGCGTGCCGGTTCTTTTTGAAAAACAAAAGTTCGTGAACATCACGCCGCCGTCCAACTCGCGCCCGATCTATCGCAAGGCGCTGCGGGCCGTCCGGTCCGCGAAATAGACGGTGCTCCGCCGGAGCGTTCGCCAGACTCGCCGAATCCTTTTTTTCTAAACGGCTATTGACAGTCTAATTGCTTGGTGGTATTCGGCACATATTCGGAACGGGTCGTGGAAGCTGGAGGCCTCGTGGCCCCACCCCCACCCCCACCCCCACCCCCACCCCCACCCCCACTTGGACGCATTTTGGAAGGACCAAGAATGAGAGCAAACGCAAGTCTGAAACGAATCATGAAACTCAAGATCGGCGTTGGAGTGTTGTTGGGGATCGCTCTGGTCGGATACGTCGCCGTCGGGGCGGAACAAAAGGATGTGCGACCCTCGAAAGAATATCGCGGGGCGGCGAAGGTGGAATCGAAACAGGATCGTCCCGAACGGGAATGGGCGACACGGACCGACGACGCGGAAGGTCTGACCCGCTTTCGGGTCGTAACCTCGGCGGGCGTTCTGGTCATCTACGATGCGGCCATTCCGCCTGGCGGCCAGACAAACAATCCCGGCTTCGTCGCGTACTGGAATGACTTTGAGACTGAGTATCTTTACGTATTCGATCGCCTGCTTTTCACGCCGGGCGATGTCGCTGTGGCCGTGGGGAGTCTGCAACGCGACTTCGGACTCGACCCGGGCACGTTCGCTTCGGACGATCTCGGCGTGAGCCGTATTTCCTCGAATCAACCGGCGACGATCCTTGTCCTCGAGCGTAGCGAGGGAGACGATGGTTCATGGCAACCGGCCTCGCGCGAGGGCATCCTGGCCATCATGGGTTTCGTGGCTGAAGAGGATGGTTCGGGCGGGGTCGCGATGCCGCCGATACCCTGTTGGCCGGTGATGATGGCGAGGGCGATCGAGCCGCTCCCAGCGCCCCATCGCGGCGCCTCGCCGGATTCGCTGCTTCTGCTCGCGTCAGCCAGCGCCGGTTGTCCACCCGGTGGTGGAGATCCGCCATGCACCGGTCCGTGTTGCGGTAGCGCCGATCCCTGCTGTGGAAGCTCGGACCCTTGTTGCGGCAATTCAAATCCATGCTGTGGAAACTCTGACCCTTGTTGTGGAAATCCAAGTCCGTGCTGCGGTAGCTCCGATCCATGCTGCGGCGATCCCTGCTGCCCAGACCCCTGCTACTCCTGCAATGCGGCGTGCTGTGGAAGCTCGAATCCGTGCTGCGGCAATTCCGATCCGTGCTGTGGAAATCCCGATCCTTGCTGCGGCAGTCCCAACCCTTGTTGCGGAAACTCCGACCCTTGTTGCAGCAGCACCAATCCTTGTTGCGGAAGCTCTGACCCGTGTTGTGGAAGCTCCGACCCGTGCTGTGGAAACCCCAACCCTTGCTGCGGGAACGCGGACGTGTGCTGCGGAAATCCTGATCCCTGCTGCGGAAGTGACGATGCTTGTTGCGACCCATCGAGTGGAACGGGCTCCGGCTTTCGTCCGGATGGCGTTGCTTTCTCAGCATGTACCGACGGATGCGGGTCGCCCGGGGATAGCATTCAATGCCGTTGCGTGAATGGCTGCAGGTTATCAGATTGCCGCACCGGCCTGGGGGAGTGCGCCACCGATGCCGGTCTCAACCTGGGAGAAGCCGCGGTAGAGTGCGCCTTCGCATGCCTTCCGTCATGGGTGGGTGGCCCGCTGATATACAAAGCCTGCCTTGTGGCATGTGAAGGCGCAGACAGCCTGATTACGCTCTGGGAGATGGGGCTGTGCTTCGAGCAGGCAAAGACGTGCGGCGACTCGGCAAATGCGGCACTTGAATGCTGTCTTTCAAGGTACCCGTCGTGAAGTAGTTCAAGGCTCTATGAGGCGCGCGTATTGGGATTTGTGTGCCCAGAAACGGCATAGGATGTGTCGAAATCGTAGCATTTTGCGAAGCGTCTATGCGCAGTCTCTCATCTAAAACTTTCGGTCGGGTGGTCGTGGTCTCGGTGGTCGTCCTGACGGGATACGCGCTTTTCGCAGAAGGCACAAACTTCGATTTGATCACCCTTCGCACGCCAGGAAGCAGCAGGTTGGCTCACAGACTTTCTGAGTGTGGTGTGCTATGGGCACTTTTTTGGACGGTCGCGGGATGGGTCCTCACGGCGACAAAACAGATATGGGACCGGGTGGCGTGGTCTTGGATGATTATATTGGCACCAGTGGCGGGCGGACTTTTATCCTCCCTCGCACAAGCCAAAATCTTTTTTTTCGGCGAAGTGCAGATTCGAACTTCTGGTCAGCTCGCGTGGCTGGATTACGCGATAACAATGATTCCATTTGCCAAGGGTATTGTGCTGGGGCTCGTTTTGCTGGTACAGGCACGGGTTTGGCGGGCGCTTGGGCGCGCGGGGCGTTATTGCAAATGCGGCTACGATCTGACCGGCAACGTGTCGGGTATCTGCCCGGAATGCGGAACCAAAATCGATCAGCGCGCGTCCCTGTTAGGACACAATCCATGACTGTGCAGAGTAAGCACTCCTGGTCTAGCACTCGCGTTCACGTTGCGGATCTCTGTTATGCGGGCATCGGAGCGGAACCTTGTCCGGGCGATGGCTGATCCTAAGTGGTGCGGTCATCGCCCTTTATGGAGCGCTCGTCCTGCCATGGGTGCGCGCGATGCGTGACCGCCAAGCAGGCGTCACGGGAACCACCTTCGTCGTCGTGGGAATCGCCCTAATCATCGTGGGAATCGGCCTGAAGCGCGGCTGGTGGCAATGACAGCCCGTGCTGCGTTATTGCAATCAAGGCTTTGATTCTGCATACAATCCTCGGAGGCGGCCAGGCAGCGCCGTATGGGCAACTGAAGGCGGCGCAGGAAATGAAGTGATGGAATCGGACGCAAAGTCCCCGGGGTTGTTCCGGCCGAGCTTGACGGAGAATATCCACTGGGCGGTCATAGGCTTGGTCGTGCTCTACGTTATCCTCTCAGAGTGCGCCGGTTTCTACTTGCTCGGCCCGCCTTCACCTGGCCAAGATCGCGTGGCATCGCGCTGCACCGAATGTATGATCCTGTGGGGATTCGTGTATGCGATCATTATCATGAGTTCGGCCGCGCTAAAGAAACCGATCATGACCCGTCGGGCGGTCGCGTGGGGAACACTCACCCCTGTTCTGTTTGGGTTTGCTGTTGTCGGGTGGGTTTGGTGGCGGGGTGGCTTTCTACTGGAGCAGGCGGGCCCACCCGGACTGCTCAGAACCTATTTAAGCTTGCTTCCCGCCTTCCCCGCCGCCGAAGGCCTCGCAATCGCAGCACTGGTCTGGCTGGAAGTAGGCGTGGCGAAGCGTTGGGGAGGCGACCGCCCGCCGAGACCTTGACGATCATCTCGAGAGCGCACCAAAGACTACGGGAGGACAGGCTTTCTTCACAATGGATACCTACTCGCGCCCGATCTATCGCAAGGCGCTGCGGGCCGTTCGGTCCGCGAAATAGACGGTGCTCTGCCGGAGCGTTCGCCAGACCCGCGGCGGATCGAAGGCGGCGAAGAAACGCGGAATGCGGGGTTGGGGGGAAGAAAAGCGGCGGCGATCACCGATATTCCAACGGTATCCCGCGGTGGAAGCGGCATCGAAACAGGAAACACGCGGGTCGCCCTCCGCCACCCGCAACATCAGCCCCGAAGCGTCGATACGGGTTAGCTTGCGCACCTATGACCACACTGACCGTTGACGCCCATCGCGAGCAGATGCTCGCCCTGTTGAACGCCGGGCGTCCCTACGACTTCCTCAACATGGCCGTCGCCTATCTCAAAGTCTGCGCGGACGATGATTTTGTTCGCCTGATGGCCGTCCGGGAATACCTGGCGTTGAATCTCACCGTCCCCGCCCGCTTCAGCTATCGCGCGACAATGGATCGGTTCCTTCACGCCATGGCCGACCATCTCCAAGCCGCAGCCCGGTCCTAGCCTCAAATTGGTTCCGCTTTTCCCCTCGGGTCGGATAAAAGTGCGTTTTTCGACGCAGCAGAGCGGATCGTCCAAAAAAAAATACCTCTGCGCACGTTGCGACGCTTCACTATCGGACGAATTGATCCGACAGGATATCGCCGGAACCCGTCGTTCCGGTCCCGACCGGCGGGAGACAGGGATACCCAAGAGGCGAAGTCGCATACATGGACCTTTCCAGTCTGATCGGCGTCATCCTGGGTGTCGCACTCATCGGCATCGTCGGCTTTGAAGCATCTCACGGCCAATTGGCGATGTTCTACTCATTGGAGGGCGTCCTGCTGGTCTTCGGCGGCAGCATCAGCGTCAGCTTCATGGCCCTGCCGCTCGACAAGGTCAAGTGCATTCCCGGTTACATCCGACGCTTCATTTTCACGAAAAGCCGGGGTTCCGTCGAGGTGATCAAACTCATCGGCCAGCTCGCGGAAAAGGCGCGGCGCGACGGAATTCTCGCACTCGAAACCGAATGCAATCGTTGTAACGAAGTCGATCCGTTTCTCGCGTCGGGGATTCGGATGACCATCGACGGCATTGATTCATCGACGATCGAGCAGACGTTGCGTCTGGAAATCCTGGCCATGCAAGAACGCCACAAGGCGGGCAAGAAATTCTTCGACCTCCTGAAGCTCTACGGCCCGGGGTATGGACTGGTCGGAACGCTCATCGGTCAGATCGGTATGTTCGGCAACCTTGGCGGCGGGGACATCGGCGTGCTCGGCAAGAACCTCGCTATTGCCGTGTGCGCCACGATGTACGGTACCGTGCTGGCCAATGCCATCGCCGGACCGATCGGCGACAAGCTCGCCATACGCTCGTCCGAGGAAATCCTCAATCGCGAGATGATCCTTCAGGGGATTCTCTCAATCCAGTCCGGTGACAACCCGCGAATCACGACGGACAAGATGGTCGTGTTCCTCCCGGCAGCCGGGCGACAAAAGGTCGCCGTCGCCTAGCCTGGGTGCCGCGCGGTCGAGCTTCTTCGCGACGCCGGCGTATGTTGGGAGTCGGATGTGGCCGAAAAACACAGCGAAGAAAAAGAAAAGCATGCCCAAGGGCGCGGAGGCGACCACTGGAGCGGCAGTCACGAGGAGCGTGAGGGCGCGCCGGAATGGCTCATTTCCTTCGCGGACAACGTGACGCTGATCATGGGCTTCTTCGTCATCATGCTGGCCTTCAGCATGGGCCCCAAGGGAGGCGGAGTGACCAAGGGCGACGAGGGCGGCGCGGGCAGCGGCATTGAATCGCCGCCCAACTTTCTGGACGCCGCGCTTTCCATCCGCGAGGCCTTCCACAACCCCGTTGACCTCAACTCCCAGGATCCCAACGACCAAATGCTCGTGCAGCGCATCCTGTGGCGACGCGGACTGGGCGCGACCGACCAGACCGGACCGGAGGGACGCGAGCACGATATGCAGTCCCTCCGTCCCAGCAAGTACTACAGCCTCTGCGGCGTCGTACCCTTCGAACACGGCAGCGCGGTGATTTCATCGGAGGCCGCGCGAAGCCTCGACGCGGCGGCGAAACACATGAAGGGGTTGCGTTTCATCGTCGATGTCCGCGGAAATGTGAGCGCCGACGAGGCCTTCGAGGATCCCCAGCACAACATGCGACTGGGCTTCGATCGAGCGCTCGCCGTCGCCGACGCCCTCGTCAAACTTGGACTGGACTGGCGGCAACTTCACGTCATCTCCTGCGCGGACGGCGATCGCGTGCAGCCGATCGCGTACGACCAGACCGGCCATCAACGAAACCGCCGCGTCGAAATCGTCGTCACCGACAAGATGATTCCCGACGCATCGTCGTCCGACCACAAATCCGACCAGCCGTAGTGCGGTTTGCTCCTCTCCGCACCAGGTCTCGCGGGTTTCGTGAAGTGTGTGAGGCGGCCGACGGAATGCGAGAGGCGATTACTTCTTCCGACCGGCCTTTTCGAGCTTGTCGAGATCTTCCGCGACGCGCCAGCGCTGCGATTGTTCGGTGCTTTGGATGTCGATGAGATCGGGCGCTTTATCGACCGGCCTAAGCGCGATCGGCGGCGCCCCCCGCACCCCGACATTCATGTCGAGCGGATCACTCCGCCCGGCGTGAACGCCGGGGCTCGGATCATTCCGCGCGGCGCGGGCCACTCTCGATTCGACGAGTCGCACGCGGAACTCCGCTTCGCCGAGAGTAAGCACATCTTCGTCCGCGAGCATGTGAAACCCGACGGGTTTTCCGTTTACCAGCGTCCCGCCGGCAGTCAGAAGATCCATGACCGCCGGCCGCTCGAAATAGGAAAGAAGCAACGCATGGGCGCGCGACACCTGGTTATCGTTGATGACCACGTCGCACCCATTGCGACGACCGATCACGCACACCTCGCGGTTGGGTTGAAGGACCCGCCCGCTGCTCATGTGTTCGAGAGCGACGGCCTGCGGCGCCGGCTCCAGATCGAACGGATGCACATCGCCGTGACCGTTCCGCGGCGGTTGACGAATCTCGACCATGAATTCGAAATGGTGAATCTCTATGCGGTCGCCGTCGTTCAACTGCTCGTGCTGCATCCTCAGCCCGTTGAGCAGCGTCCCCGCGGGCGAAAGCATGTCCACGGCGAAAACCTTCGTTCCGTCGTTTACAATCGCCAGATGCACCGGCGCGACTTTCTCGTGTTGCAGATTGACACGCACGCCCGATCGCGAGCCGATCAGCGTCACCACCCGCCGACACGGTATGCGGACTCCCTCCGTCTGGCCCTTCTTGACAAGAAGGGTCACGTTAGGGGCCGAATCCGCCACGGCCGGTGGGGGGGAGATGATTGATTCACTCTCGTTCATAGGGCGACTCCGATTGCGGAGCGGGACCGATCAAGTCGGATCGCGGCTTGATGCAATCGGGGGGCGGACGCCGGCGATGGACCCACTTCGCCCTCCCCGTCGAGTATAGGAACCCAGTCGGGGCGAATCCAGAAAGTTGTTCTTTTCGGGCTGAGAATGGTGTTCAGTGCCAGTGGACGAATCACGCTGCACCCCCTTCCAGTTTGGGGCGCTCGATGGGGTGCGGACTGGGCGTCGGAACTGGAGCCGACGCGGGCCTTACCCCGCCGACGAACGCGGCACCCTGCCGGCCCACCGCGCCCTTCGCAGGTATAGCGGCGGATCGGACCTGTGACTTTCGTTGCCGACCGATAAAAGAGCGTCGGAGCCGCGCAATCGAGGAAGTCCCCAAGCCCAACGGACAGGCCCTTCCCGGTTGTTGTCGATGACCCGATCCGCAACGAATTGGGTCGCGCGGGCTAAAGAGGCTGTCGGAATACTCTGTCGTTCGATGCGCAGGGAGTTGGGCTGTGACGGGCCAAGCCCGCACTACCCGGCTACGCGAGCCGGTGAGGAAAGCGACCAGCTTTCCCGCGAGGTGGATTGGGTCGCGGGTCTGACACTCCCAAACAACGAGGACACGCCAACCCGCGCGCCGCAACGCGGCAAGCGTGCGGCGGTCGCGCGCCTCGTTGACGCTTCGCTTCTTTCGCCAGAAGGCGGCGGTTGTCGCGGGAGTGCTTCGGCCGCGCTTGCAGGAATGCGAGTGCCAAAAGCACCCGTGAACGAAAACGGCGGCACGATGACGAGCCAAGACAATATCGGGTTTACCGGGCAGCCCTGCGGTGTGAAGGCGAAACCGATAGCCAAGACGATGCAGGGCTGCGCGCACGATGCGTTCAGGTGTGGTGTCCTTACAGCCAATCGCGGCCATGCACTTGATGCGCTATTCTAGGGTCAACGTGTAGGCGACGCGCTGGCCGCTCTTCGCCCCGAAGGGGCGCAGGGCTGTAGCCACGGGTGGAGCGTAGCCCGGCGTTAGGGCGGAGCGCAACCCGTGGGAGAGGGTCGATCTCTCACGGACCCGCCCCGACCGGGCGGAGGAGGCGAGCAAGTATGCGGCGGTTCAGTCAAACACATAGCGCTCATCGAACTCGACGCTATGAGCGTGGAGCAATCGCTGCAACTCGGACTTGAAGTCTTCTTTCTTGTGATGCTCGTGCTGGCTGGCGATGTACTTCTTGACGGTCTCTTCTTGGGACTTGCTCACGGAAAAGACGCTGTATCCCTCCTGCCACGCAAACGCGCCGAGCGCGGGGAACGTGTCGTGGACCCATTTGGATGAACGCGCCTTTACGGTGCGCATCAGGTCCGACACCGATTCATCAGGCCGCCACCGAAGATACATGTGGACGTGGTCGTCCACGCCGCCGATGTCGTAGAGCACGCCCTTCTCAGCCCGGACAATGCCGCCCATGTACGGGTACAGTCGCTCCGCGATGTCTGGCGTGATCCACGCTTCGCGGTGCTTGGTCGAGAAGATGACGTGCAAGAGAATCTGGGAGTATGTGCCAGGCATCGTGTTTCCTTCGTTGGTTCGAACAACTCCTTCGCCCCACCGGGGCGAGAAGAAATAAAGGGGGCCGTCTTCCACGGGTTCCGCGACGCCCAAAGCGGCGTCGCTCCACCCGTGGCTACAGCCCGTCGCCCCGTTGGGGCGAAAGACGGCCACGCCATGCTGACAGAGAGCGCCGAGTTTCAGAGGCCCGCGTTGCCGTCCGCAATCTTCATCGCTTCGGCGAGTGCCAGCGCGTTGCGGAGGATGCTCGTGCCGTATCGACGGGCGAGTTGGAGAACTTCACGCGCGCCTTTAGGGGTCCAGTCAGCGTTGGCAACAAGGGTTCCAACAATATGCTGATCGGTTCGCGCCTCGGGCAACTCGGCGATTAACGTCTCGTACTCGGATCGCAAGCTGATCGCCGCGTGATTGGCACCTAGGACGTCGAATACGACCTCGCCCAACGCCCTTTCGACCGCGTCCGCCGCGATGTCGCACGGATCACGAAACTCAAGCGGGACATCTCGTTCGGGTTTGAAATCCCAAAAGATATCGCCCATGGCAGATACGCAGTCGAGGGCAATCTGGCGAAGATCGGTCGAGGGGGATGTGTTCACAGTGCTGTTCTCCAAAGTCATAGTCGGCTAAAGCGCGCTACGCGGCCTCAAATCGGTGTTCCCGGTGGTGACACGGCCGTTCTGTGCCGCGATAATATTGGGCGTGTGCCCACCTTCTCTGCCCCGAGTGGACCAGTCGCACCGACGACATTTTGCAAACGAATGGCCTGTGGAGTCACCGGCAAACCTCCGCTGTCTCACGCCCCACGCACCATCGACGCAACCGCTGCGGCGACAAACGGCCCTATCCATGGGCCGAGCGAAATGATCTTGTCAGACTTCTCCAGGTTGTGCCGCGCGCACAGCAGCTTGACGTTGGCCGGTGTGATACTCGACCCACCCTTGCTGAACGGCACATCATGGTCGAAGTGGAGATTGTCGGTTGCGCCGCACGTCACGCACCGCCCCTGATCTCGCTTCCAGACGGCGACCTTAACGGGCGTAGGAATCTGGCGCGAGATTGAAAGCTCTCGCTCGTCCTCATGGGTCGTTACGTCGGGCGTGGCTGTCGGGCGGAGGTAGAAACGGAACACCTTCCTTGTGCTTGTGCTTTTCGGGCCGATCGGCATGGACTTGATTTCGGTATCAAGAAGCAAGTACCGCCCGCGGTCGCACCAGATCCCGTTTGCAATCTTCTCATAGACCTGCACAACCTCGGGTCCACTCGTGCCGGCCTTGGCAGCCATTGCCGCCTCGAAAAACTTACCATTGTCGGTAAGCGCCCCGCTCGGGAGAGTCATGGGTTGGTCAATCTTCTTCGGTTCGACGCGCGAGTCATGAAAACGCGGCGCATCGTGTCCCTCATACTCCAGGACGCCCTCATCTGCGTGCCACTGGTCCTGGTACGGTGCGTTCTTCCGTACGCTCATTAGAATGATCGAGTATCCTGCAAGCCCGGCCCGCACGTGGAAGTTCATCCCCTTCTGGAGGGCTATACCTTCGCGCTGGACCATGTCGACGTAGGAGAGAATCTCGCGGTAACGGCTCACGGGATGAACAAGATACCGGAAGCCGCCAGACCCTCAACGCGAAGCAGCTTGCTTGTGCCGCTCTTGCTGGAGGCCGGTCCGAAGGAATCCGCCGGGAAGAAATCGGTGTGCCCGGTCAAGTAGAGATGGCTTTCACGCAGGTTTGCCGCGTTAACGCAAATTAGCCGTTTCCGGTGCCCTGCTCGTCCGCTCACGATCGATCTCCATTCGTGTCGTGCCGATTATATCCGGTTCACCCGTGCTGCATAGTGATTTTGGAGAGCAAGATGTGCGAACACGATCCCACCGAGTCAGCCGCGATCAGGCGGCGTAGCGGGGGGCAATTTGGTTTCGTCCTGACTGCGGCCGCCGAGGTGGTCGGCGAGGAAGCGTTCGGCCTTTCCGTAGAAGTTGAGGCGGTTTTCGGGTCGGGCGAAGCCGTGGCCTTCGTCGGGGTATTCGACGTATTCGACGGTCTTGCCAGCGTTCTTGAGCGCCTCCACCATCTGCAACGATTCGGATTTCTTCACCCGCGGGTCGTTGGCCCCCTGGGCGATGAGCAGCGGGCGGACGATCTTATCCACGTGGAAGAGCGGCGAGCGCGACTTGAGGAACTCGGCGTCCTTGACCGGGTGGCCGACGCGCTGCCAGAGGATCGGTTCGAGCGGCTTCCAGTACGGCGGGATCGTCTCCTGAAAGGTGATGAGATTGCTGGGGCCGACGATGTCCACGCCGCAGGCGAAAAGTTCGGGCGTGAAGGTCAGTCCGACGAGCGTCGCATATCCGCCGTAGGAGCCGCCGAAAATGGCGATGCGTTTGGGATCGGCAATACCCTGGTCGATCGTCCACTTCACGCCGTCCACGAGATCGTCGTGCATCTTTCCGCCCCACTCGCGGTCGGCGGCGTTGAGAAAGCTCTTGCCGTATCCCGTCGAGCCGCGGTAGTTGATCTGGAGGACGACATAGCCGCGATTGGCGAGCCACTGGACTTCGCCGTCGTAACCCCAACTGTCGCGTGCCCACGGGCCGCCGTGAACATTGAGCACCATCGGAAGATTCTTCGGTTCGACGCCGGGCGGAAGCGTCAGGTAGCCGTTGACGGTCAGGCCGTCGCGAGCGGCGAAGCTGATCGGTTTCATTTTGGCGAGTTTGAGGCTTTCGAGCGCCTTACGATTGCTGAAGAGCAGATCGGCTTTTTTCGTCGAGCGATCGAAGGCGTAATAGTAGACCGGCCCGTCGTCCATTTCGTAGCTGACCAGCCAGGTCTTGTCGGCTTGATCACGATTGAGAATCTTGAAGTCGCCGTCGCGCGCGGCCGCGATGGCTTTGAAGTCGTCCGCGATCGACGGATCAAGCACTTTCCATGTAAGCCGCGCTTTGCTGAAGGCGACGGCCTGGACGGTGTAGTTGGTCGGGTGAATCAGGACGTCGGCGACGTCGGCCCGTTCGTCGGCGGCGAGCGTTTTTTCCCTGCCCGTGGCGAGGTCGAGTTCACGGAGTTCACCGGTATTGCCGTCGACGCTGCTGATGATGTACAGCCCCTTGCCGTCCGGCGTGAACGCGATGGGTCCGCTGGTGAGGGCGTCCTCCGGTCCCCAGGTGACGAGTGATTTCCAAGGCGAGTCCGCGTCGCTTCGGCCAAAGAAGGCGATACCGCCGTCGGGAGAGGTTTTGGCCGCCCCGCGGACGCGGAAGTCGTGGTCGGACACCCAGCCGATGAACTCCTGATCGTTGGCGGCGACTTCGGTCATCGCGCCGGTGGCGACGTTGACGCGGTAGACGTCGTGGAGTCGCGGGTCGCGCTTGTTGATCGAGACGAGGATTTCGTCGGGGAACTTGGGATCGACGGCTTCGATGCGGGCCTGGACGTTGTCGAAGGGGGTGAGGTCGCGTTCGATGTTGGTTTTGATATCGACGGCGTAGAGTCGCCAGTTTTCGTCGCCGTCCCTGTCCTGGATGTACAGGATTTGTTGGTTGTTGGGCGCCCAGAAGTACATGCGGATGCCGCGTTTGCGGTCCCTGGTGACGACGCGATCGTCGGTTTTTCCAACCGTGCGGATGAAGACGTTGAGCACGCCTTCGTCGGCGGCGAGGTAGGCGAGCCGCGTGCCGTCGGGAGAAATCTGCGGATTGGACCGATTCGGGTTGCCGAAGAAGACTTCGCGAGGGATCAGCGGCGGCAACTCGGCGCGGACGAAGGAAGCCAGGACGAAAGTCAGGGTGATCGCAGCACCCATGTGCCGGAGTTTACGCATAGAACCTCGCGAACGGATGCCCAATGATCCCGCCTTCCCTGGACGCCGATGGTCGAGTCCGACTTCGTGTCGAACTCCGCCCGCGAGACGGGGCGGCAGGTGATCGTAGCAAGATGCGCTCGAGGAACGAAGCGGCGGATTGTGTAATCCTGTCGGCGGCAGTCGCGGATCGGGCGTTCAAGGCGGCGCGGGCGGCGAATCCGACGGATCAGCTCCTCCCTCGATGACTTGACGTGTATGTATAAATGATACATACTTATACATATGAAGACTACATTGAACATTGACGACGGGCTGCTCGATCACGCACGGCGGATTACCGGGATCAAGGAAAAGACCTCGCTGGTTCGGGCGGGCCTTGAAGCGCTCATTGCGCGGGATAGCGCGCGGCGGCTGGCGGCGTTGGGCGGCGCCGAAAAGCGGCTTCACTCCATTCATCGGCGACGGGCTGACAAATCGCGATGACGCTCGTGGACACATCCGTTTGGGTGGATCACTTTTGCCGCGGCCAGCCGGCGCTCGTGCGCCTTCTGGAAGGCGATAGCGTTGAGTGCCATCCGTTTGTCATCGGCGAGTTGGCGTGCGGGAACCTCAAGAACCGCGCGGAAATCCTCGAACTACTCCGGCATCTTCCCCAGACAGCAATCGCCGAACATGAAGACGTGCTGGCGATGGTAGAGCGCTGCGGACTCATGGGCGCGGGCATCGGCTGGATCGACGCCCACCTGCTCGCGTCGGCCATGATTTCGAGGACCGACATGTGGACGCTTGATCGGCGGCTGTCGCAAGTAGCGGAGGATTGGGGACTGGTTAAGCCACGTCAGCATCGCTCATAGGCCGCCATGAACTCGTCTCTCGAAATGCTTGACTGGGTGCAAATCGTACGCAGAGTTGAGCCCTTGATCCGCGGATGGTTGGGCATGGTAAGCGGCGTCCGCGTGCCATCGAGGTTGTGGCGCATCATGGCAATGTGTTCGCGCTCCCGAACGAGGGCGAAGCCGAGTGACTCCAACGCGCGGACGACCTTCGCCTTGGGGGCGTCCACCGGGAACTTCGCCATTACGGATTAACTCCGGTCTCCGCGACGAACACCTCGAGCACGGGCGGGTCGGATTCGAGCACGTCGGATCCAAACGTCTCAATATGAAACTTGATGGCCGATTTGACGTCTTCGAGAGCCTCGTCGTAGGAGTCCCCCTCACCGACGACGATGCCTTTGAAGCCAAGCGGATACGCGACGTAGCCATCCGGGTGTTTCTCTACGATCACCTTAACTTGCTTCATCGGCTAAACCTCCCTCTCTGCGACCACCCTTATAATAGCATATCAGCCATGCGGAGCCAGGGAAAAAGCCTCCCTCCGGTCAACGTAGCCGCTATGCGCCTACCACGGCTCGCAGATGGAGTTGACCTGGAGCGAGAGCTGCAGGTAATCTTGCCGCTGTGTCACAAAGTTAATCAGAACGCATCGACCGGGATTTGCATTGTACGTTTCGGCGGACTTTGCGACATGAGGATGGCCTCGACGCGCTTCAGGACGGCAGCCGCGTAATAATGAGCGCCGCAATGGTCGCAGATTCCGACCGGAACGTTTTCAAGGATTGCGATTCCGCGATGGTGGCTGATCGGTTCGCGGTCCACGACTCGTTCTCGCACCGTGCCCTCGCAGTATTCGCAGCGAAAATCGTAGAGGCTCATCGCTTTAACTCGTAGATCGTGCCGCTCTCTTTTTTTCCCGTACCTGACTACCATCGTTCGCAGATCGACTTCGCCTGCATGAAAAGTTGCAGGTAATCGCGGCCCCCGGCTTTGGAGTCCGTGCCGGACATGTTGAACCCGCCGAAGGGTTGCACGTCAACCAAAGCTCCGGTGCACTTGCGGTTAAGATAGAGGTTGCCGACGTGGAACTCGTGGCGGGCGCGTTCGAGGCGGAAACGGTCGCGGGAGTATAACGCCCCGGTCAGGCCGTATTGCGTCCCGTTGGCGATCTGCAGGGCTTCGTCGAAGTTCTTCGCTTTGATGACGGCCAGTACCGGTCCGAAGATTTCCTCCTGGGCAATTCGCGCGTTCGGCGCGATGTCTGCGATGATCGTGGGGGGGATGAAGTAGCCGGTCGGCGGCGTCTTGCCGTCGGCGAGCGCAACCCTTCCCTCGCCGCGCCCGATCTTGATGTACTCGTTGATCTTCTTTTGCGCCGACTCGTCGATTACCGCGCCCATATAGAAATTATCGGGACCGACGGTATCGCCGATGGTCAGTTCGCGCGATCGGGCGACGACACGATCGAGCAAATCGGCGTAGATGTCCTGATGGGCGATCAATCGGCTGCACGCGGAACACTTCTGCCCCTGAAATCCGAACGCGGCGGCGACGACGCCCTCGGCCGCGGCGGCGACATCGGCGGTTTCATCGACGACGATGCAATCCTTGCCGCCCATTTCGAGCACGGTGCGTTTAAGCCAAATCTGTCCGGGTTGGACTTTGGCCGTCTTCTCGAAAATGCCGAGTCCCACCTCGCGCGAACCGGTGAATGACACGAATCGTGTCAGCGGGTGGCACACCATCGTATCTCCGACGGTTCCGCCGGGTCCGGGGACGAAGTTGAGCACTTCCGTCGGCAGGCCGGCTTGGTGAAGGATTTCAACCAGCTTCGCGGCGATCACGGGTGACGTACTCGCGGGCTTCAAGCAAACTGTATTCCCCGTCACCAGCGCGGCGGTTGCCATGCCCGCGCAAATCGCCAGCGGGAAGTTCCACGGCGGGATGACCACGCCCACGCCGAGCGGCATATAGCGGACTTCGTTTTCCTCGCCGGGATACGGCGTCGTGGGGTGCGAACCGCCAAGGCGTATCGCTTCGCGGGCGTAGAACTCCAAAAAGTCGATCGTTTCGCACGTGTCGGCGTAGGCCTCAATCCAACTCTTGCTCGTCTCGTAGCACATCCACGCGGACAACTCGTAGAGTCGCCGACGCATGATCGCGGCAGCCTTGACCAGTATCCGCGCGCGAACTTCAGGTTCAACGCGGCTCCACAATTTGAAGTGCTCGGCGGCGGAGCGGACGGCCTTGTCCGCGATGTCCGCGTTGGCCTTGCACATCACGCCGACGACGCGATCGGGATCGGCCGGGCTGACGGACTTGAACGTCTCGGAGGTCGTGACCGGTTTGCCGTCGACCCAGAGCGGATACGTTCGACCCAATTGGCCGCGAACGAACTCCAGTGCGGCGAGCATCCTCGCTCGCGGGTCGGGCTGGTTGAAATCGACATACGATTCCGGGGAATACGGCGGCAACATGGATGCGTCCTCACTACGGTTGCGGTGTCGCGCGGCGAGCGTCACGATCTTTGATTGACTGACAGCGGACGCTTCGTCCAACAATAAGCGGCAGCCGCGCGAACAATCGCGACACGGCGGAACCCAGCGACCAAGCTTATACACGTAAATGGCGGAATTCGCCAGCGTCGCGGGCAGCCGGGACGCCACATTGCGCCTACGGCATCGGGGGTTCTGTGACAGTTTCGGCGACAAGGTTGAGCGTCTCGAAGAGGCGCAGGATTGTCCCGGCGTACCGGGACGGAACCCGTGGATATCCGTGAAGAAGATGGATTCGCCCCGGCAGGGGCGGAGGAAACTTGGAATCGTGGCGTTCCTTCGCCCTTTCAGGGCGGGCACGATGAGAACCTCCGTTATCCACGGGTTCCGTCCGCATGGAGCGGACTACACCAGTGATCGGGATAGGGGCGGGCCTTACGGCCCGGCCCCTCCCACACCACCGTGTCCCGGCGCGCCGGGATGGACTTCGCGGCCAAGCGCCCGCTCGTCCAACGATCCC
>ERZ1292630.2179-Hain-H41-02um-R3-2179-length-18388-cov-6_pt1 | contig 18388 bp, 14 predicted proteins | sample MGYA00564408_ERZ1292630 | MGnify/ENA primary metagenome ERZ1292630 (study PRJEB36523, sample SAMEA6512641) | groundwater metagenome | collected 2019-01-08 | study: AquaDiva: Metagenomics assemblies of 32 groundwater samples
AGCCCCCGCATTCATGCGGGGTGGACACCGCCCGACATGAATGTCGGGGTTCGGGGAAATCCGCGCGGCGCAGGCGAGTCTGGAACGGTCGTCTTCTTCGGCGATGGGTCCTATCCGATCGTCGGGGGGCGGGGACGCAATCGATCGATGGCCCACGATCTGAAGTTCATCGTTTGCAATCGAGACGAGCAGTTCGCGCCGGAATTGCGCGCGATGCTGTTGAAGTTCGACGGGGTGAGGATCGTCGCGGAAGTTGATGAACCGGCGATGCTCAACCAGGCCGTCGTCCAGTTCGGCGTCGACGTTGTCATGGTCGACCTCGACCCCACGCCCGAGTCGATCCTTCCGATTGTGGGCGAGGTGGCCGCAAATCACCGCGACGTCGCCGTCTTCGCGGTGTCGGAGTCGACCGAGGGGACGCTGATCCTCAAGGCCATGCGCCTCGGCATTCGCGAGTTCTTCCCGCGTCCGCTCGACGAAAAAACGCTCGGCGAAGCGATCGAGAGAGTAGCGAGCCATCGCGTCGACAGAGTCAGCCACGGCAGGCTGATTACCGTGACCGGGACTTCCGGGGGCGTGGGGGCGACGACGGTGGCGACAAACCTTGCCGTGGAACTCGGAGAACTCGTCGCCGGGCGGGTGACGGCCGTCGATCTGGACTTTCGCTTCGGGCAGGTCGCCACGTTTCTGGACGTGGATCCGACCTATACGCTGGCGGATCTCTGTCAATCGGGCGAGCAGCTCGAACCGTCCGTCGTCACCCGGGTGATGACGCGCCACGATTCGGGCATCAGCGTGCTGAGCCGACCCCTGCATTTTGCTGAAGCGGACAACATCACGGCGGCGGCCTGCATGGGCGTACTCTCGACGCTTCTGCAAATGAACGACTACGTGGTGACGGACGGTCCGACGCGTTTCGATCATAGCGCGCATTCGGTGTTCGCGTTGTCGGACGTGAACCTGCTCGTCGTTCAGCTGGTCGTGCCCAGCATTCGCAACGCGTTGCGCATTTTGGAGGGGATGCGGCAGTCCGGGTACAACACCGATCGCATGCGGCTGGTCTGCAATCGAACGGGTCGTGATTCGGGACATCTGTCCATTCAACACGTCAGTGAGACGCTGGGCCTCGAGGTTTTCGCGACAATACCGGACGACTGGGCCACGGTCAGCGGAGCGATCAACCTTGGCGAACCGCTACGCTCGCACAGTCCGAAAAGCAAGGTGCGAATCGCCGTGCAGGAAATCGCCGAACGGCTGCATAGACCGCGTGCGGACGCCGATGATAAAGACGAGCGCAAAAAGAGCTTGATCGGACGGATTTTCGCGACCAGTTAACGCCGCCGATCCGGGAGGAGGCCTCGTCCCGACCGTCTTCAGGAAGATCGGTGATCCCGGCGCGCTGCGACGAAGACGATGTAGCGTCACCCCTCGTGGGTGACGAAGTTGGGGTTGTCAGAACCGTCCCGGCGCGCCGGGATGCGGATGGAGCAGCGGAATGTTTGGGAAGCGGCTGACGAATACGATGACACCACCGGGCGCGCCCGCACCGGCGACCGCTCCGCCCAAGGCGCCGCCCGCGGCGCGCGCGGCGCCGCCGTCGGCGGCCAAACCGCGGGCGTCCAAGGAGAAGACCGAGCAGTTCAACGCCTTGAAAATGCGCCTGCACCGCAAGCTGATCGACAAGCTCGATCTGACGCGGATGGTAGGCGACGACGAAACCCTGCGCGCCCAGGTCAAGGAACTGGTCTCACAGCTTGCCGATCAGGAAAACACGCTGCTGAACTTCAACGAACGGCAGCGGCTCATCAGTGAAGTGTTGGACGAAACGTTCGGACTGGGTCCGCTGGAAGTGATTCTCGGAGATCCGACGATCAGCGACATTCTGGTCAACGGGCCCAAGCAGGTCTACGTCGAACGGCACGGGAAGCTGGAGATGACCGAGGTCGAGTTCCGTGACAACGCCCACCTGATGCACGTTATCGACAAGATCGTGAGCGCCGTGGGGCGGCGGTGTGACGAAACCTGCCCGCTGGTGGACGCACGCCTCGCCGATGGAAGCCGCGTTAACGCCGTCATTCCGCCACTGGCGATCGACGGGGCGAGCATGTCCATTCGCCGCTTCGGCGCCGATCCGCTGACGTGGGAGGACTACATCAACTTCAAGTCGGTGACGCCCGAAATGCGCGACTTCCTCGAAGCCTGTGTGAAGGCGCACCTCAACATCATCGTGGTCGGCGGCACCGGTTCGGGTAAGACGACTCTGCTCAACAACCTCTCGAGCTTCATCCCCGACACCGACCGCATCGTGACCATCGAGGACGCCGCCGAGCTTCAGCTTCGCCAGCCGCACGTCGTGCGACTCGAAACCCGCCCGGCCAACATCGAGGGCAAGGGGCGGATTACGATCCGCGATCTGCTGATCAACAGTTTGCGTATGCGTCCCGACCGCATCGTGGTCGGCGAGTGTCGCGGACCCGAAACGCTGGACATGTTGCAGGCAATGAACACCGGGCATGACGGCTCGCTCACCACGGTCCACGCCAACAGCTCACGCGACGCAGTGGCGCGTGTTGAAACGATGGTGATGATGGCAGGCTTCGAGCTGCCGGTTCGCGCCATCCGCCAGCAGTTCGCATCGGCCATTCACGTGCTCGTCCAGGCGCAGCGTCTGACGGGCGGAGCGCGAAAGCTCATCGCCGTGACCGAGGTGACGGGCATGGAAGGCGACATCATAACGATGCAGGACATCTTCGCCTTCGAGCAGACAGGCGTCTCCGCGTCCGGCAGGGCGACGGGGCAGTTCATTGCCACGGGAATCCGGCCGGCATTCCTGGATCGACTGAAGACGTCGGGGTGCGATGTCGATCCCGCTCTTTTCCAGCGTCGGGTGTTGATGACGGACGACGGAGAATAGGGGCGCCGGCTTGAGGATTGCTCTATGAGTCAGATGTCGACGATGTCCATGCTGGCGGCCTCGGATCTGGCCGTCTATATCCTTCCCACCGTCGGATGCATGCTGTTGTTCTACGGCATTTTCCAGGTGGCGTCGGAAACGAAGACATCCAGCAAAAAAAAGGTGCAGGACCGTTTGCGCGGCGATCGGACCAAGCGGGACAAGGTGACCGCGAGCATCCTGCGCCGCGACCTCGTCGCCGAAGCCGGCAGCTCCATCGCCGATGCGCTGATGGGCAAGCTCAGCTTCGTTCCGCGGTTGCAGACCTTGCTCAACCAGGCCGACCTTGACTGGTCCGCGTCGCGGACGATGTTCAACCTGATCTCGATCGGCATCGTATGCGCTTCGGGGTTGTGGGTGCTGCATGTGAAGTGGTTTGCGGCCGTCGCCTGCGGCGGTTCCATCTTCATTCTGCCGCTTGTGTGGATCAGTTTCCGTCGCAGTCGCCGCATGACCAAGCTGTCGAGCCAGTTGCCGGACGTGTTTGAGATGATGGGTCAGGCCTTGCGGGCCGGACATTCCCTGGCTGGCGCGACGCAGCTCGTCTACGAACAGATGCCGCCTCCGATTGCTACGGAGTTTGCGCAGGTCTATCACGAGCAGAACCTCGGCATCAAGATCGAAGATGCGCTACAGGCGATGGCTGATCGAGTCGACTCGCTTGACGTGCGCTTTTTCGTGACCGCGGTGATGATCCAGCGACAGACGGGCGGCGACCTGGCCGAGGTGCTCGACAACATCAGCGGCGTGATCCGCGAGCGTATCGAGCTGGCGGGCCTGGTCCGCGGGCTGACAGCGGAGGGACGACTGTCGGGTTGGGTGCTGTTTTCGCTCCCCGCGGTGGTGTTCCTGGCGTCGATGTACCTGAATCCCAACTACGCGAACGTGCTGCTGGAAGACCCGAAGGGACAGATGATGCTTATGCTTGCAGCCGGAATGCAGATGATGGGCATCGCCATGATTCGGTGGATCGTGAATATCAAGGTCTGAGCGCCGCGCCGGAGACTGATCAGCGATGACAACGTATTATGCAGTGAGCGGCCTGGTTGTGGTCAGCATTGTGCTGATCGTATATGCCTTTTGGCCGGCCAAGACTGACGATGATGGGGCCATACGCCGGCGAATGGCGGGTCGGCGTCCACAGAACAATCTCAGCGATCTTCGAAAGCAGGCGAAAGAGTCCGTCGCCAAGCGCGTACTGAAGACGGTCGCGCCGATCGCCATCCACTCGTCGATGCGAAGCGATGCGGAGCAGATGTCCAGGCTTCGCATGAAGCTGGCGTGCGCCGGGTTGCGAAGCGAATCCGCTCCGACCGCCTTCCTTGCGAGCAAGACGGTTGTCGCGGTTCTGCTTGGATTGTCCGCGGCGGGCTATGTTTGGGCCAAGGGCACGACGCTTCCCAACGCCGTCGGAATCGTCACCACGGCGATCGGACTGGGCTTTCTGGCGCCGAACTTGTGGCTTAGCTCCGCGATTTCCAAGCGAAAGGAGAAGATCCGCAACGGCCTCCCGGACACGCTGGACATGATGGTGATTTCGGTGGAGGCCGGACTTGGTTTGGACGGCGCCTTTCAGCGTGTCGGCGATGAGATGAAAAAAGTCCATCCGACGCTTTCGGAAGAGTTGCAGATCGTCACGCTGGAAAGCCAGATGGGAATCCCGCGGTCCGAGGCGCTCGCCAACTTCGCCGCTCGCTCCGGGTTGGACGAGGCCCGGTCTCTGGTCGCCATCATCAACCAGGCCGAACGCTTCGGTACCAGTATCGCCAAGGCGCTTCGCAATCAGTCCGACGCACTGCGCGTTAAGCGACGCCAGGCGGCCGAGGAACGCGCCCAGAAGACGACGGTCAAACTGATGGCACCGTTGATTCTGTTCATCTTCCCGGCGATTCTCGTCGTGCTCGCGGGACCGGCGGCCCTGAAAATGATCGAAGCTCTCAGCAACACCCCCAGCCTGAGATGACAGGCCCGTCCTCCCTCCCAGGGGGGGACTACAGGGGGGTGGAGACGCGCAATCACGAAAGACCTCCAAGGCGTCTGCGCGTTCCACGCATTGCTCGCACCCCCTACAATGCGCTCCATGCGCTTCATCAAGATGCACGGCCTCGGTAATGACTACGTCTACGTCGACGGGGCGGCCGAGACCATTGACGATCCGGCGGAGCTTGCGCGCCGGATTTCCGATCGGCATACCGGCGTCGGCGCTGACGGGCTGATCGTCATCCATCCGTCGCGCGTCGCCGACGTTCGCATGGAGATGTACAACGCCGATGGCTCGCGCGGGCGGATGTGCGGCAACGGGATTCGTTGCGTCGCCAAATATGCCGTCGAGCGGGGCCTCGCGAAAGGACCGGACGTACGTGTCGAGACCGACTCGGGTGTCAAGATGTGTGAGTGCCGAATCGAGCACGGGCGCGTGCAGTCCGTTCGCGTGGACATGGGTCGGCCGTCGCTAGCGCCCGCTGATCTGCCCACGACGATTCGCGCCGATCGTGTCGTTGACTATCCGCTGGAGTTGAGGGGCGTGACCTACGAGACGACGTGTGTTTCGATGGGCAATCCGCACGCCGTTGTTTTCACCGAACAGTTGCACCGCGTCGATCTGGTCGGGGTCGGCCCGCTCTTCGAACACGCCCCGGAGTTTCCGCAGCGGATCAACGTCCACTTCGTACGCGTCGATTCCCGAACGCACGTGACGATACGCACCTGGGAACGCGGCAGCGGAGTGACGCGGGCGTGCGGGACCGGCGCCTGCGCGGTCTGTGTCGCGGGCGTCGTCACCGGGCGGACGGGTCGGTGCGTTGCCGCGGAACTCCCCGGCGGCGAATTGGTACTCGAATGGGCCGCGGATGACGACCACGTCTATATGACCGGACCCGCCGTCGAGGTCTTCACGGGCGACTGGCCGGAATAGGACGACGAACGCAGAATGACGAATCGGCGTGCTCCAATCGATCGCCATTCGCCGCTCGCTGTCCCTGGCTCCGGCGGCGCTATTAGTGACACATGCCGGGATAGTTCACTGACACACCGGCCATGGCCGCCGTGCAGCCGTTGCTGTAGGTTCTCCCGTCGCACCCGCAAACCGGCATCCACTCCTGCGTACACAAGGAAGGCTTCGGCGCGCACACGCCCAATGTCCTTTCCTGCCCGCACATCCCCGGCGGCGTGGCACAAAACGCGCCATCCTGACAGGTTTCTCCGCCCAATCCGCAGCGACTTGCCTCACAATCGCCCTCATGGGCAATCGACGCCTTGGCCATCGCCGCTTCACAGGTGTTGCCATAGGTCACTCCGTCACATCCGCAAACGGGATCATAAATGTCCGGACAGGCAGTCGGTATGGGTACGCAAATTCCCGGCGCGTCGCCACTGTAGAAACACTGGCCCGCCGGCGACTGGCAGAAGAACCCTTCTCGACAGCCGGGCGGATAGTTGGGCGAGTTGCCGCCGCAGTAGTGCACCTCGCACTCTCCAAAATAATCGACAGCGACGCCCGCAACGATTGCTTCGCACGAATTGGGGTACGTTCGACCGTCGCATCCGCAAACCGGCTCATACACCCGTGGACATCCGAGCGGAGTCGGCACGCATACGCCCTGAAGGTCCGCTACTTCGCACTGCCCACGGGGGTACGCGCAGGTTTGACCATCCGGACAGGGCACGCCGGCGATACCTCCGCAGACGATCGGTTCGCCGCAAGGCCCCGGGTGGTCAATGGAGAGTTGACGTCGCATGGCCTCGCATTGGTTCGGATACGTCACGCCATCGCATGCACAAACTGGATCTCCGAAATCCGGGCACTCCATCGGAATTCCCCGACAAACCCCCACGCGATAGTCAAGTTCGCACGTGCCCGGGGAGTAATAGCAGAATTTCCCCCCTGGACATGCCGGCAGGTTAATGCCTCCGTCGCACTCCTGTGCGCACGAGCCGGGATGGTCGATGGATTGCTGATGGTTCGCCGCATCGCACGTATTCCCATAGGTAACACCGTTGCAACCACAAACTGGATCCCACACGTCTGGACAAGCGATTGGAATCGTTTTGCAGACGCCGAGATTGTCGATAATGTTGCACGTCCCCGGCGGAAACTCGCAGAATTGGCCGACTGGACACGGAAAGCCCGCGATTCCGCCGCAGATGTTCTCGCACGGGCCCCGATGGGCGACCGACACCGCGGCCGCATCGGCTTCGCACTCGTTCCCGTACGTTCGCCCGTCACATCCGCACACCGGATCGTAGTACAGCGGGCAGGCGCCAGGAATCGGTGTGCACACGCCGGGTACGTCCGTCGCGTTGCACGCTCCCATCGGCAGCTTGCAGAACTCGTTCGGCCCGCAGTTCGGGTTCATCGGGTCGCACGGCGGCTCGCACAGGCCGGGATGGTCGATCGACATCCCCGCCATCGCCGCCTCGCATTCATTGCCGTACGTCACGCCGTCGCAGCCGCAAACCGGCTGCCAGACATCAGGGCAGGCCTGCGGAATCGAAACACAAATGCCGGCACGGTCCGCTACATCACAGGTCCCCGATGGAAACTTGCAGAACTCACCCTCGTCACAGGGCAGCCCAACGATCCCCCCGCAAACCTGCGGGCAGGCGTGACCAACGCAGAATTCGAAAAAGTTGCGCCCCCAGGCGGCGCACTCCTCCTCGCTTCCGCCGACCTCCAGGCATATCTTACGAATGAGCGCCGCCTTCTCCGCGCACATCTTCAGGCACTCCGGCGGCTGGCAACGCTCCATGACGCACTGCTGCTGGAAGGCCTGCGCTCGCGTGGCACATTCATCCTGAGATCCGCCGTTGGCGAGGCACTCCTCGTACAACTGCTGCGACTTGTTGCGGCACTGCTCTTCGCAAGTCGGCGGCGGGCAATACTCGGCGACACATTGATCGAAAAATTCCCGCGAGGCGGCCGCGCAGTCGTTTTCGCCACCGCCCAAGGCCACACAGAGTTTGCCCAGGCCCTGAGCGTGAAAGACGCACCGCTCGCTGCAACCGGGCGACGGGGGACAGTGTTCATCGAGACACTCATGCAGGACGTGTTCGGCCCGCGTCCTGCAACCGTCCGGTGGGCCCCCGGCGTCGACGCACTCCGCGTAGATCTGTTTCGCCCGCGATACGCACTCATCTTCACAGCTCAGCGGAGGCTGCGGGGAGCAACCCGCCTTGCACGCCTCCAAGTGAACGCTCCCTTCCGCCTTGCAGGCTTTTTTCGTGCCGCCGTTTCGAAGGCATTGCTCGATCTTCTGCTTGACGTCATGGACGCATTGTCGGACGCACTGCCCGGGTGCGTCATTCCGACCGCTTACAGTAATCCGTTGGGCCGGCGCCGCCGACAACGATAGTCCGGCGATGACTCCGCACGCCAAAGCGATTTGTGCTTTCCTCATTTGTCGTCCCTCCACATTCAAGATTTGAATCGTTCCGTACACCGCAACACGGGCGAACGACGTCCGGACACGTATGGCCTCCGTTCGGTCGTCGGCGCCGGGCACCCCACCGGTCCTAACGATTTGGGACCGGTCCCGAAAGAAAAAGCACTTTTATTATAGTTGCTGGAACCGCTGAAGCCAATAGGGTGCTGTGTGGCACGCGGCGGCAATGACCGATTGATAAAAGCGGGTGATGGGGCTCGAACCCACGACATTCACGTTGGCAACGTGACGCTCTACCACTGAGCTACACCCGCGACAGAGCTAATATGCCAAGGTTAACGGTGCGGTTCGACGGTGTCAACGTCCGCGTGCGTCCGGTCGGACATGGATGCCGGCGGCCAACCCGGCGGGCATTTTTGGGTCTCGTCGCTCCGGGAACGGGTGGTTCCAAGCGGCGTTTCCGGCCCTCAGATTCTCATTCCGGCGCCGGCTCGATCAGCGAGGTCATGCTGCCGCTGCAGCGCGGAATCCGCCAGTCGCGCCCGAACGAGTGAATCTGGTCGCGTTTGAGCTCGGCCCGCTCCAGCGTCGTCGTATCCACGATCACCCGCTTGTTCGAATCCACGTCGCTCGCGTAGCGAAATGCCTGTTCGGTGGGCATGCCGAACAGCTTGCGCAACATGCCGATGACGTAGTCGTACGTATGGTCGTCGTCGTCCAACAACACCACGTGGTACAGCGGCTGCTTCCGCGAACGGCTGTGCGTTTGCACGTCCTTTTGCGGCGCTTGCTGCATCAACGGTTCCGTCGTGTGCGTCGTCGTCATGGTCATTGAATCTAACCAACGCGGCGGCGCGTTGCAAGACGCCGCCGATCAAAACGTCAAAACGTCCAAACGCCCCAATGGGGACTTTTTGACTTTTGGACTTTTCGACGTTTTCAGCCGTCCGGGGGCGCTCCGGCCGGTGAATCCGATCGCCGAACCGATGTACTCCCGACAAGCTCACCGTGCAACGTCAGCGCCGTCGCGGCCGTCACGCGCACCGCGGCGAAGCGGCCGATGTGTTCGGTCCCGCCGTGGAACACGACGATCTGATCCTGCCGGGTGCGTCCGACGAGCTGGTCGCTCCGCCGCCATCCGATTTCCTCTCCGCGCGTTTGTTCGGCCTCCTGGGCCTTGAGCGCGGCCTTGCTGTACCCCTCGACCAGCACCTCCACGCTTTGTCCGATCATCCGCTGGTTGGCGGCGGCGGAAATTCGCTCCTGCAACGCGAGCAATTCGATGTTGCGACGCCGCTTATCGGACTCCGGTATGTCGTCATCCATTCGCTTGTCCGCCACGGTGCCGGGGCGGGTCGAATACTTGAACACGAAAATATTCTTGAATCGGCAACGTTCGATGAGCTGCATCGTGGCTTCGTGATCGGCCTCCGTTTCGCCGCAGAAGCCGACGATGAAGTCGCTCGCAACGGCGAGGTCCGGCACATACGCTCGCGCCCGGTCGATCAACTCGATATACTGCGTGACGCCGTACTGCCGCCGCATGCGCTGCAGCACGGCATCGCTGCCGCTCTGCACGGGAATGTGCAGGTACTCGCAAACCTTCGGCAGATCGCGCATCGCTTCGAGGATATCGTCGGTGAAGTCGCCGGGGTAGCTCGTCACGAAACGCACCCGCTCAATGCCGGGCACGCCGCTGACGCGCTCGAGCAATTCCGCGAAACGCACCGCCCGACCGTTCTCCGGATGCACATAACTGTTGACCGTCTGACCGAGCAGCGTCACCTCCTTCGCCCCGCGATCGGCGAGCATTTTCGCCTCGTCGGCGATCTGCGAAGGCGGGCGACTGCGCTCCGGTCCGCGGGTGAAGGGTACGACGCAAAACGTGCAGAACTTGTCGCACCCCCGCTGCACGCGGATGTACGACTGCAACACGGACCCGCCCGGCGACGGGTCGCGCGATAAATCCAACGCTTCGATCGAGTCGTGTTCGAGTGCCCGCGCGAGCGGCGTGTTCTTTCGCGAAAGTAACTGCGCCAGAGCGATCGCACGCCCGCGCGTCGCCTGCACTTCCTCGATCAGCGCCGGGACTTTGTTCAGTTCGCCCGGACCACACACCAGGTCCACGTGCGGCATCTTGCTGAAGATGCCGTCGGGATCGCGCTCGGCCATGCACCCGATCACGCCGACGACCATTTCCGGTCGCCGGGCCTTGGACTTCTTGAGCGCTCCCAGCCGCGAGAGAACCTTCTGCTCCGCGTGGTCACGGACGGAGCAGGTGTTGATCAGCACGACATCGGCTTCGGTCATATCCGCGATCGGCTCGTACCCCAGCGCGCGGAGCCGTCCCAGAACAAGCTCGCTGTCGAGCACGTTCATCTGGCAACCCATCGTTTCGAGATAGATGGTTTTCCTGCCGTTGACCAATCGATCCGTCCCCGCCCACGCCCGACCGACGTGCCGGAAGCGTGCGAGACCATTGTATCGTCCTCCGGCGGACAATCCAAACGCAGGAACCGCCAATCAATCGATCTGGGTGCATCCCATTCCTTCACTTCGTTCGAGGACAAGTTTGTGTGGCGAAAGGTGCCCATGGCTGTCATTCTGAGCGCAGCGAAGAATCTTCCTGAGCGCAGCGAAGAATCTTCCGGTGGGTTGGGATGCTTCGCTTCGCTGATTCTTCGCTGCGCTCAGAACGACTTGGAAACCGTCACGCCGCCACCTTATTGGGGATGCACCCAATCGACATTCGGCATGGCTTTTTTCGCGACGCGGTACATGATCGCGTCCGCGGCGCGATGCGAAATCCGGCGGATCATCGTGATCGTCTTCCCCTCGGCTGAGAGCGTCGCCTCGGCACGGCATCGGCGCGACGAACGGACCACGGCCCGTGCGACACGCTCCGGCGTGTACTGCGTCTCGGCGATGCGCGTGGCTCTGGCGTCCACCGTGGCAGCCGACTCAAAGAACGCCGTGTTCGTCGAGCTCGGCGCAACCGAAAGCACATCAACGCCCGTTCCGCGAAGCTCCATGCGCAGCCCGGTCGACAGCGCGTTGAGCGCCGCCTTCGTCGCGCTATAGACCGTCATTCGCGGGATCGCCTGCGTCCCGACGACCGAGGAGATGTTGATGATCTGCCCGCTGCGGCGTTCAATCATCTCCGGCAGAACCGCCTGAATCATCGCCACAGGCGCGACGAAGTTGAGCGACAGCATGTGTTCGAGATGCTCAAGGGGCATCTTCAACACCGACCCGAAGCTCGCCCAACCGGCGTTGTTCACCAGCACGTCGATTCGCCCGAACCGCGAACGGGCCTCGGCGATGGCCTTGATCCGCTCCACGGCGTCCGTCACGTCCAGTCGAACCGCCGCGACGCGATCGCCGCCAAGCTCCTCCGCCAGCGCCTCTAGTTTGTCCAGCGACCTGGCCGCCGCGACGACGAGGCTGCCCGCCCGGTGAAACTCCACCGCGCACGCCCGACCGATCCCGCCGGACGCGCCCGTAATCAGAACAACCTTGTCGCGCAAATCGTAACTCATCGGCCGCTCGTTCAGTCTCGCACAAGGTATCGGTGAGAGTACGGAACCGCTATACTGGCGCCGCCGGTGCGCAACGCGACCCATACAGGACGGTCAACGTGCTTACCCTTACCTTTCTCGGCGTCGGTTCCGCCTTTGCGAAACGCAACTTTCAGTCCAATGCGCTCATTGAAGCATGGTCCGCCGGACCCGACAAGCAGCCGCAGCCCGACGACACCCTGCTCATCGACTTCGGCGCCACCGGTCCCCTCGCGCTCCACCGACTCAAGGGCGAACCCGGATTCTCCTATCTCGACGATCGCGGCGCGATTCGATACGCAGCCATCCGCCGCATTCTCATCACGCACCTGCACGGCGACCACATCGCCGGACTCGAAGAGTTGGCCTCGGTCAGTCGCTTCGCAGGCGGCCATGCGGGGCCGGTCCGCCCGCAACTTATTAGCTCGCAGGAGATTCTCAGCAATCTGTGGGATCAATCGCTTCGCGGCGGCCTCGGCACGCTGCCCGGACGCCTGGCTGCGTTGGAGGATTACTTCTCGCCGTGTGTTCTTTGCGCATCCGGCCAGGGCGATCCCGACCGCGTGACGATGCTCGATCGCTATGCGGTGAGCCTGGCTTCCACCGATCACATCCGGGTACATCGCAAATACGACTGGCCGGGCTTCGGCGTGCTGCTCCGCAATCTGTCAAGCGGTCACACCGCGTTTTACTCCGGCGACACGCGGTTCGATCCCGAAGGACTCGGCGAATTGATGACTCGCGCCGGGATCATTTTCCACGAAGTGCAGCTTGCCGATCAGCCCGATCCGGTCCACACGTTGCTGAGCGAATTGCGAACGCTTCCCGCGGCGATCCGCAAGAAGACCGTTCTCTATCACTACGATGACAACTGGGATGATCCCGCGTTTCGCTTCGTCGCCGACGAGTTCGCCGGCTTCGCAACGCCGCGGACGCGCTACGTACTGTTCGAGTAGCCCCGCGCGGCACATGACCCGAATGTGCCGGTGAATCCACCGGCGATCGACCCGCGCTCGTGCTCGTTCGTCGAACTCCGCCGCGAACCGTAAACGGTAGCCGAGGTCCGGTCTCGACGCCTATCAAGGGTGGTTGTCGTCTTCTTCCTCGTCGTCGTCAAGGCTGTACTTCCATTGATCCGCATCCTCGGCGTCCTCGATCTCCCGCTCCATGTGCTTGAACATCTTCTCTTGCAGCGGCGCGAAACGTTGATACATCTCCAGCGTCGCCTGATGAGATTGGGCCATGATGTTTAGCTGGATGAGCTGCCGCTTCAGCAGACACTCCGGCTCGTTAATGGTCGAGAACGGATCGCACGATAGTCGCGGCGACCCGTCGGAACCCTGGCGGTAAAACTCACAATCCTGGCAGCGCAGCATGATCGGCTCGCTCGGGGCTTCCTCGCTATTGCAGACTCGCGTCGGAGCGGTAATATTGTAGACGCCTGGGCCGACACGCACCACCGTCTGAACGTAAAAGAACGCGACGGGGTAAGCTTGGTCATCTAGGCTGACTTATTTTTTCGGCGGATTTTTCTTGCCGAGCGGCCCGATATCTGAGAGATTGCCGCACTAGCTACAGTCTACTTACCGACCCGTCCCCCCCATGGGTCGGTTCCCCCAAGGCCCGGTCCACCCCACCGGGCCTCTTTTTTGCGCCCGATTCCCCGGCCCTGCTCAAAAACGCTCAGGTGCTTTTCGATTGCTTCGTGCGAACGGACGCCTGCACCGCAGGCGCATGAAAAAGGACGCGTCCGCGACGCGCCCTCAACAAAGTCGCCCGAATCCTGCTCCCTGTTGCGGCGTAAAAACCGCAACACCCGCCGCGGAATCCCGTTTACGGCTGCGATCGCAGCCCCAAACGATCGAGGGCCCGCACTGTCGCTTCGTTTGTCGGCTCACACGGGTCGGCGACATGGTCCGGACCCATCCGAACCGCGTTAATCGTCATCAAGGGAGTCGGTACGAGCGAAAGCGACGCCGCGACCGCATCCGCACCGCCACACCCGCGAGCCGCCATCGACTCATACGCGATGCAATCGTCCTCGTTTCGCACGACCGACAGCATCGTTTCGAGCGCGCCGAATGATTCGTCCCACCGGAACGTCCGCCCGGCCGGTTCCGGCTCGTCGCACGGGTCACCGCTTCCTTCCATCTTCTCAGTCCGTTCGTCAGACGCCGCAGGCGTCGCGAATGGGCTCTTTGTCATGGTCGCGGTGTCGGCCGATCCCGTCTCACTGGTGCGACAGTCAACCTCGTTGCGAATGATTTCGAGGGACGACTCCAGGTCACGCATCATATCCCACGTCCGGTTGTAGGTACCCGCCGTCGTGTTCGTTTCGTTCGCCGATTCTGTCGGTCCGTCGGTGCTTTCCCGCGTTTCCGTCGTCGGGAGTACGAGCACGACCTCATCAGATTGCTCATCCGCCGGACGGCCCGCGAGTTTCATCGATGCAGTCCGCGTTTCGTGCGTTTCCATAGCGGCCGTGAGTGCCTTCGCCTCGGCTTTTCTTTCCGCTTCCGCCCGTGCTTCCTCTTCCTTCACGCATTCTCGATCGTTGTCCGCGATGTCCAGCGCGCGGGCGATATCCGCAAGTGTCAGCGTCCAACCGCCGATCGTCGGCGGCGACGAGGGGATCGTCGCTGCCTGTGCCGTGGCGCCGATCGGCCTCTCGTCCGTAGTGACAACTGGAACGGGATTGGGTTCATCCGCCGGCTTCGCCGGCATGTCAGCGACGATCGTCGGTTGCTCCGCGTCAGCCGCGGTCTGCCGTTGTTCGGTAATTAGCGGCGGCGCCGGTTCGTCGGCGATCGTCGTCGGCGTCGGCCCTTCGGCGATTGAGGGCGCCGTCGGTTCGTCGGCGATCGTCGGCCCTTCGGCGTCCGCCGTCTTCGACGGTTCATTCTCGATCATCGCGAGCGCCGGCTTCTCGATCGGTTCCGCTGTCGTTTCGCGATCCTGCTGACCGACTTTCTCGATCTTCTCCCGAATCTGCGCAAGCTGCTGCCTGGCGGCTGTGAACTCCGGGTTGATCGACAGCACATGGCTGAATGCGTCCGCCGCCTGCTCGTATCGTTTCTGCGCCCGCAGAACCAGCCCGAGGTTGTAATACGCGTCCGGCTCCGCAAGCACATGACGAAAACTCGCCAACGCTTCGTCATGCCGCTCGGTCCGCGCCATGAGCAACGCAAGGTTGATATGCCCCCGCACCAGCTTGGGGTCGATTCGCACCGCCTCACGCAGATGCCGCTCCGCCTCCGCCCAGCGCTCCTGATACAACAACTCAAACCCGAGGTTGTTCCGAATCACGGCGCTGTCCGGTTTCAACTCGACGGCCTTGGTGAACGCCTCCAACGCATTGTCATGCCGATCCGTGATGCTCAACACCAGCCCGAGACGCTGATACGCCGCGACATAGTTGTGGTTGAGCAGGACGGCCTTGCGATACTGGTCGATCGCCTTGTCCATCGCCCCCTGCTGCTCGAACACCCGGCCCGCCGCATAATGCGTCTCGGGAAGAATCTGGGGCGGCGCTTGTTCCGGGGTCTCGCGCGACGATCCGCCGGGGACCGATCGGCTCCGCATCTTGGGATAGTGCATGAGCCCGTTGTCCTGGCGGGCGGCGCATCCCGCCGCGAAAAGTAGACCGGTAACCAAAATCTTCGCTATGCGCACTCGTTGCATGATTCGCCGTGCCTCCCCTGTCTAATTCTTTGAGCCGGACGACGCGCCGGTCTGCGGTTCGCCGCCCGACGCCGGCTTGGCCGTTCCCTTCAGGTCCACGATGATCGCCTTGTCGCCCGCCATTCCGCGACCGCCCGAAATCATCGCCTTCACCTCGACCCGATCCATGTTGCACCCGGCCACCGTCAGATACTCGCGCACGTGGTCCATTCGTTTCTTCAGCAGTTCCTGGTCGCCAAGGTCGGTCTCATAACGCACCGTCCCGCCGTAGGTGTTCAGCAGCGCCGCCATGCGATCGAGGCGATCCGCCCCCGTCCCGCTCAGCTCACTCGTGTGCGGCACGAAGTGAAAATCCGCCACGCTCATGTCCTGAAGCATGGCGTTGTCGGCCATGTCCGTCATGTGCGTGCCGTAGTGGGCCTTGGCGCAATCCATGTTCCGCATCTCGATATCCGTTCCCGTCATCGCCTTGTTCTTGCCGTTGCACGCCGCCGACGTAAGCGCCAGCGCCGCGGTGATCGCGGTGATCGTCGTAACGAATGAGAGCGACCGATGATGACCAGACATTTCCTTGCTCCTTGTTGGGCTCCGCATTCCCGGACGACCAGGGGGTCGATAACCTCCGGCGCGGATGCCGCCTCGTGGTTTCGCGTCGATTAGTTATCGAGCGATTTCGCCGGGGACATTCGTTATTTATCGGGCGACCGTCAGGCGTCGGCGGGTCACGTGTTGTATACGCCCTCCGCGATCCTCTCCTACCAACCCCCGCCGCAATACAGATAAATCGCACGACCGGCGTTTTCACCGCTGAAACGCTCGTTGGGCCCGTCAAACGCGATTACAATGCACCTGATGAAGGATTTGAACAAAGACTTTTTGAACTGCGCCGTCGCCCTCCACCGCCGCGCCCTGGTGATCGACAGCCATTGCGACACCACGCAGCGGTTGCTCGACCCGCATTGGGACTTCGCCGCCAGGCACGCCGACTGGCACGTGGACATCCCCCGATTGCGCGAGGGCGGCGTGGATGCGCTCGTTCTCGCCGTGTACGCGCCGCAGCCCGCCGAGCCGGACCTGGGCGTCGCCGCCGCAAAGGCACAGCTCGATCGCACACACGAAACCGTGCGGCGCTACAATGACTCGCTCGTGCTCGCGCGCACCGCCGCAGACGTGCGCCGCGCCAAACACGAGGGGCGTATCGCCGTGCTGATCGGCATCGAGGGCGGATACCTCATCGCCGATTCCATCGACGTGCTCCGCGAGTTTCACAAACGCGGCGCCGTCTACATGACCCTCACGCACGCGTTCCATACGACCTGGGCCGATTCGTCCGGCGTCCACGAACCGCTCGCCCCGCTGCACGGCGGCCTCACGGAGTTTGGCCGCGAGGTCGTCCGCGAAATGAACCGCTTGGGCATGATGGTGGACGTGTCGCACGTCAGCGACGCAACGTTTTGGGATGTGCTCGAAACGTCGTCGGCCCCGCCGATCGCGTCGCACTCCTCGTGCCGCGCCGTGTCACCGCACCGCCGCAATCTTTCCGACGACATGATCCGTGCTCTTGCCGAGCGCGGCGGCGTCGTGCAGATCAATTTCGCCTCGGCGTTCGTCGACCCGGACTTCCCCGAGATCGATCCCAAGACCGCCAACGACTGGTGGGAGCGCGGCGGCTTCGCCCACGGACCGCTGACCGATCACGTCACTCCGCTCGACGTGCTCGTGAACCATTTCGACCACGCCCTGCGTCTCGTCGGTCCCGACCACGTCGGCATCGGCTCCGACTTCGACGGCGTCGGCGCCCTCCCGCGAGGCATGGAGGATTGCTCGAAACTGCCGCACCTCACCGCCGCCCTGCTCCACCGCGGCCACCGCGAAACCGATCTCGAAAAAGTCCTCGGCGGCAACCTGCTTCGCGTCATAGAGGAGTGCCATCGCGCGGCACAAGAAACATGAACAAACCGCCGCAGGAAAACCCCGACCGCCGAAGCGTACCGGCACATTCGCCGGACGCGCCGCGCCTGATTCTGGCCTCCGGGAGTCCACGCCGCGCCGAACTCCTCCGCGAATACGGATACAACTTTGAAGTGATCCACCCGCCGTTCGACGAACCGCCCGCGCCCATCCGTCACGCGAACCCCGTCGAATGGGCCGAGACCGTCAGCTTCCTCAAGGCCGAAAGCGTCGCGGCGCTCGTGAAAAACGGTTGGATTCTCTCCGGCGATACAGTCGCCGCCATCGACGACCGCATCTTCGGCAAGCCCGCCGACCGCGCCGACGCCGAAGCCATCCTGCGATCCCTGGCCGGCACGACGCACCGCGTCATCACCGGCGTCACGCTCCTCGACGCCGCTACAGGTCGGCGTCTGATTCGCCACGACATCACGCACGTGACCATGCGTTCGCTATGCGACCGCGAGATCGCCGACTATCTCGATACGAACGCCTGGCAGGGCAAAGCCGGCGCCTACGGCATCCAGGACCGCGGCGACGCCTTCGTCGAGCGCATCGACGGCAGCTTCACCAACGTCGTCGGCTTCCCCATGGAACTCATCCGCGAAATGCTCGAAGACTGGACCGGATCGTAGCGTCGCGGTTCATCCGCGGCACAATCAGAGCCGGGTGCGTAAGCGACCGTTCAGCCTCTGCCCTTGCCAAGGGGGGATTCAGGGGGGTCGTCCACGCTTCCAGTTTCTGCTCTTTCGCTGCGATATCTTGACTTTTTGACGTTTTGACTTTTGGATTTTTCTGCAGTTTCATTTTTCCCTTGAGGGGGGGGGGGGGGGGGGGGGGGGGGGGGGGGGGGGGGGGGGGGGGGG
>ERZ1292630.2181-Hain-H41-02um-R3-2181-length-18380-cov-8_pt1 | contig 18380 bp, 13 predicted proteins | sample MGYA00564408_ERZ1292630 | MGnify/ENA primary metagenome ERZ1292630 (study PRJEB36523, sample SAMEA6512641) | groundwater metagenome | collected 2019-01-08 | study: AquaDiva: Metagenomics assemblies of 32 groundwater samples
AAAGCGATCAGAATCTTGTTGGGAAATCTCGTCGCCCCGTTGTATTCCGGTGCCCGAGGGGGAAAGGGAAGCGGCGGGACCGGTCACTTGACCAGACCCCACTGCGGAGAATAGCGGCCAGGACCGGGCGCGCCGGTGTCGACGCGCACACACTCCCCGTACACCGCCCGAGGTGTCGACGCCTTCCCGAACGAGCAACCTCGGCCGGTATTGCTCGCGAAGTGCTTCACTCGCTGGTAGCTGGCACTGCTCGGACCACCCACGGTCGCGGCCACGCGGTCGCCATAGAACAACGCGGCGACCCCTCCCCCCCTTTTGTGTGAGTGCGGCCCACCCCCCTCCGAGGACGCCTGGCGCTGATATGGGAATCGTGTCGACGTCCCAAACGTTGCCGCGTACTTGTGGTTCTGCAGTAGTTTATCCGACTTGACGACGTTGTATCTGCCTGGGCCGGGCAGATCATACACGTGTGCGTAGCCAAAAAAAGCCGGATCGGGCGCGGTGTCCACGACCACCGAGGGACCGGGCGGTCCATGATGATGATACCCGGGACGCGGTGTCGCCGCGCGGCTCGTTGCCGGCGTCACAGACCGCGATCCTGCCGCACTCCTGGACCCCGTCGGAACGACTTGCCGCGCGGCGTGCGGAAACGAAACCCCTTTGCTGAGATCGATAGACGAGACTTTGAGCCGGTATCGGCCGGGTCCCGGCGTCGTGGCACGCTCCCTTTCAACGGCCAAGGACGCGGGAGAAAAACGGGTGCTGCGGCCAAAGCTCGGCGCGTGGCTTCTCACCGTTGTGAAAAATCCTTCGTTGCGTTGTCGTTGTGTGACCACGAGATCGCTCTTGTCGGGACGGTGATGTGGGGGCTGATTGAAGGAAGAAAAAATTAAGGGAGGGGGGCCGTGGACGAGAGGGTCGAACGGCCCCCTCGGAGGCGACCCGCGTCGGGACGATGCTGGCGGACAATGCTCCATGTTCGATTCTTAAAAACTGTGTGTTTGAGGAGAGAAATCACGGTGGCAGTACAGGGTGAAATGTCCGTCGGACCTCCATACGTGAGCATATGACTCTCGAGAAGCGAAGAAAAAACAGCGTTATCGTTTAGAACGCGACGTTGCCACTGCCGGTTGTTGTATGTTGTTGTTTATGAAAACCATGCTCTCTCGCTCGTGTTCCTCACTGTTTTCGGTGTATTGTTCTCCATCGAGCGGTTTCCTTCACCGCTGTTGATCACGCGCACTCCACTCGAAAAAGGAGCGATCCGACTCCTGCGATGTGGAATTGAGGGCAGAAAACAAACCGTCGTCGAAAGTACTAGGCGACGAAAACAGGAGGGAGGAGCGATACGAAGGTGAGAGAAAGGAGGGAAAAAACAAAAGTCGCCGCTTTTTGACACCCGAGTTGAGTGTTTTTACGACGGGCGGTGGAAGGTGCACGGTGGGCCCGCGCACTTCGCCATCACCAACTCGTACTCGGGTGGGGTCTGCATCGGCGTCGCGTAGGACTGAGGCACGGAGCCGCCCACGACGCCGAAGGCGATCGTCATCCACTCGTACAGGGTGTTGCCCTGGTCGGCCACCGTGTAGATGGCCGAAACCTGCTTCCCTGCATTGGCGCCCGACTCGATGTTGAATACAATGACATCGCCGCCGTAACTCTCGATGGTGCCTGACCACTCGGCCGTGGCGCCCTTGTAAAAAGTGACGGCCGAAGCGTTGATCCACATGTCGTACTCGCCGAGCGGGTAGTTGTTTTGAATCTTGATGCCGCGCCACATGCCCTTCGTGAGCGCGGTGGGGCCGGGCTTGGGCTTGACGCACGAGGCTTCGCACGTCGCCTTGGGCATGGCGCCCGGGCAGAAGGTCTGGTTGCAGTGGTAGCACTGCTTCGTCGTGACGTTGCACACCCACTGCGGGGGGATGGGGGCGGGCGTCTGCGTGGGGCGACAAATCTGCTGGCAAACGTTCAGAGGTAATCCATTGCCTGGAGTGGGGTCGGGCACACACTGACCCGTCGTCGTGCAGTCATACCCGGTGTTGCAGGACAGCGTCGAGTAGCGGCCGCGGCAGACAAAGGGGTTCGAGGTGTTGGCGTTGGTGGAGAAACCCGCGCACTGGTTGCCTTGGACGCCGCCCTTGTAGGTGACGTTCTCGGAGCACCAGCCGCAGAGGGGGTGCTGCAAGCAAAGCTGGCAGCTGCTACCCCATTGAGTGCATGGGTCAGTCGGGGTCGAGTCCACCTCCTCTTCGAGGAGCCGGCGGCCTTGCGGATGGCGAGGAATGTGCTCCAGACGACCACCGACGGTGTGCTTCCCGGGCATCTTCTTCTCATCCCGACGCAGGCGCTGCGCGAGCTGGCCTTTGCTCATTGACGACGGCATCGTGAAGACGCACTCGGGCGTGCCCGCGCACTGGGCCAAGCCGAACACCTTGACGCCGCCGCCGGCGGTCATCGCCGCTAGAATCGTTTCTGGGAGGCTGCCGCCGGGGACGGACATCGATGCGGTCAGGAAGTTGGTCTCAGGGCCGCGCTGATCCTGCTCGCCGAAAAGCTTGATGACCTGACCGGTTCCCGGGCCCGACGTCACGTTGACCCACAAGGCCAACGAGCTGCCGTGCTTCACGTTGAACGGGATCCCCTTAATGGTCGTCGCGCTGGTGATGTCGACGATCGTCACGGACGTTTGCTGAACGTTGAAGTCCCACTCGCCAATCTTGTAGTCGTTCTGAATCTCAATTCCGCGCCACATGCCGCCGAGCCACGCTGGGGGCGGACCTGGCTGAGGGTGGGGCTCGCACACCGCCTCGCACTTGGCCAGGGGCATCGCGTGCGGGAACGCCGGCGGAACCTTCACGCACTTCTGAAGGAACGTGTTGCAGATGTACTGGGTGCCGTTTTCTTTCTGGCACGCGGCTTCGCACACCGGCAGTGAGCTGCCTTTGCCCGCAGGGGCGGGGTTGCACTGGCCAGTCGTGTAGTTGCATGCATAGACGCTCGACGGGGGAGACGGCGGCGGCGGCGGGACGGGATGCGGGGAGGGGTGAGAGCACGATTGCTCACACACCGACAGAGACGATGAACCGGGTGTGCCAGGAGGCACCACGTAGCACTGCTTGCTCGATGTGTTGCAGAGGTACACGTTGGCGGAGTTCTGGCAGTTCTGCTCGCACGTCTCAAGCGGCACGCCGTTGCCGGGAGTCGTGATGTCGCAGGTCCAGTTGATCGGGTTGCAGATGTAACCCGCGAAGCAGGTGTCCGTGCTGTAGATGCCATTGCACGCAAACGGGTCGGGGCCGCTCGGGTTGAATCCAGCGCATTGCTTTCCAGTGACGTTATTTGGGTAGACAACCGGCTCGCTGCACCATCCGCAGAGGTTGTGAGCGAGGCAGTCATCGCAGGTCGGCCACTGCGCGCATGGGTCCGGGGCGATGGTCGTCGTCGGGTCTTGGCTCGCGACCAGGCTGCAGCTCACCGCAATAGTTGCGATCAGCAGCGCACGTCGCATATTAAAAGTTTGATGGAGGCAAAAGGAAATAGCCGGGGAGGACTGAAGCGGCTGTCAAATCGGAAAAAAAACAGCGCATCGAGCATCATCAGCGCGAGGAGTGCACCGAGCGACCCTTCATATCCTAAAGAAAAGTAACTCCGGTGATAGGGAACACCCTCCCCGCATCAGTTGCTTGCACTTTTGGTTGCTCTGCGTCGAAGTGACAGCCGCTGCCGCAGGGCCTCGTGCTCGGGCAGTAGCCGCTCCTCAAGCTCCTTGACCGGCAACCCAAGCGACTTCAGTTGCTCGACGCACCCCTTGAGCAGCGTGGAGTCGACGGGCAGCTGATGCTCCAATCCAAAGTTGAGAACGGCTTCGACGGTCTCCGCATCCCCGACCTTTGCCGCCTTTTCCAAAATGGGAAGCAAGTGCTCGATTTCTGGCTTCACGCTAGGCAGCGTCGGAACCATCTGAAGAAACTCCATGGCTTCCTCGACATTGTCGCACAGCATCGCCTGCCGAATCAACAGTCTGAGGGTGTAGGAATTGGGACGCACGTTATTGGCTTGCATGGCGTCCAGCACCGTCCGGTGCTGTCTCGCCTTGTGCTTCCCAACGCAGGAAAGGAGGAGAGCGTGATAGCTGTGTGTTCGCGGCTTGATGCCGAAGCGCGTCTGATAGCTCTCCATCGTTTCGATGGCGCGCGTGTCGTCGCCGATTTTCCCACACGCGTGTACAATCACATCCAAACTGTGAACGGAGACGCTTTGTCCGTTGTCATGCCGCCGTTCCAAGTGATAGTATGCACGGTCGACCAAGTCGACGTTGTGCAACGAGTCGATGAGCGTCATCAAGTAGTGCTTGGAGATCGGCATGGAAATGGTGTCCAAGACGTAGCGGCGGGTGAAGTCGACGTTTTCGAGAAGTCCTCTCCTCGACATTTCCTCGAGCATGTCGAAAGCGCGTTCCACTTGCTCGCCTGCCGCGTAGGTCCAAACCAATAGCGATAGCACGTCGGTCGAGCGTTGCATCGTGTGGCGGTCGACAAGCGCATTCACGCGATCGGCGGTTCGCCAGTCCCCACACTTCGCCGTCTTGTAAAGAATCCACACAACGTCGCTGCGATCGACGGTATCCTTCAAGTTGACGCGTTCGACGAGACACCGTTGTTCCAATTCGAACAACAGCCACAGACCGATCTCAGCGGATGTGTCTTTGTGGTGAAGCAGATACGAGAGATGCTTGCGCAGCAGCTTGTGGTCCACGGAAGCGGTAACGGCAAGAAAGCGGCGAAGCACATCCACAATGAAGCCAACATCCGGATGATTCGGCAGCGCGCCATGCACCAGTAGGTTTAGAATCGCCCAAGTGGGTTCAACGACTTGAGTCCTTGACAGCTGTTGAACGATGGACAAGCCTCCTCGGTCGCTGTTGCCGCATTCTTCGTCACCTACCGCTTTCGTCTCCCGGGAAGGTAGAGGTGTCGACGACACTGACGAGGAGATAACGTGCCGTCGGCCAAGGATGTCAACCGCAAACTTGTCGATCTGAGGACGAAATGCGGCAGCAGTCGCCGTGGAGCCTTGCTGCGGTTGCTTTCCCTCATACCCAGCGGTGAAGTCGACTTCATCCAAGCTTGCCCCCGTCATTCGACGCCACAATGGCAGCGGGTCGACTTGCATGCGGACATGCATTTCAAAAAGAGACAAATAAGTGGATGCCGTTAACGGCAACCGGAAAACATCCACCATGAGATGCAGCACCCACGTCACTTCTTGCCGACAAAACGTCGCTTGTTGAGCCAATATTTGAAGAAACAAGTCGAAATAGCTTGCGTCGATGAGCTCAGCGGGAATTTCCTTGAGCGCGCGCAGAAAGGTCGCCTTGCATGCTTCCATGCGGCCGAGTTCGGCGTAGCTACGCAGGAGGGTGTGGACGACGAGGCGCACCTCGAACACATCTTCGATATCAATCGTTGTTGCGCCACTGCTGTCGGTGGTTGTGTTTTGGGACTGCGCTTCCCCCAGCGTTTGTGCCGACGACGGCGTGCTGCCGGTAGCAGCAGAGGACGCGACTGAGAAAAATGACATAACTGTATCGCGGTCTTGTGCGACGGTGCAAAATCGAAGCAGCGGACGCAAAGGGGCCACGGCGGAAGAAGATGAAAGTGCGGCGGTGGAAGAAGGAGCTGCGTCCACCGGCGGGGCGGCCATTGTGGTCGCATCGTTTGTCAGTGTGTCTGTCAAACGACTGCGAAATGCTGGATGACCCGCTGTGGCAGACGTCTTACCGGCTCGAGATGCGGCTGCGGTCGCCGCCAGAGACATGTATGCTTCGTAGCGCTGCGTGATCATCGAGGCGAGGTCGGGTGGGTACGCGGGCGGAGTATCCCCCCGGTCGCCAGATGGCGGCGCGGTAACGTCCGCTATCCACTGCGCATGTCGCACTCCAACGGTGGTCGCGGCAGCACCGAACAACAGGCGATTCGGGCGCCAAAGTAACGGTCTCATCGCACGAAATTGTAAACCTAAACGTCAATAGGAAGCCGACACACGACAAGCAAAAGCAGGCGCGCACCTCCCTCACGTAAGATAACCACGAGTGGTTAGGTCGACGACAAGCTGTGGTCGACGATTCGATGATTATGCGGACCCGAAATTCGCCCCCCGGGGGGGCATAAAGCGTGGGTTTGGGTTTCCGACAAAGGAAGAGTCGCTTCATGATAATATGGTAGGGTCTGAGGGATTCCCCTTTGTTGTTTCAAACGTTTTTTTCAGGCACCCTGGCTCGCGAGTGCGGCAATAAAAGCAGCCCCGAAGCCGCTGCCGTCGCGGGTGAGGGTGAGACGCACGTCGGCCCCACCGCGACCCACTAAGCCCTGAATCGTCCGCTGCATGACCGCGCGAAACCCTGGCGTCTTCTCGAAAACAGAGCCGTCCACGGCGACGGTGGCGTTGTCCTGCCGGCCGGTTTTCAGAAGCGTGGCTGCGATGGCCATGCCCGAGAGCTGCGCGGCTCGGTGAATCACCAGGGTGCACACCTCTCGCACGATGTAACGCGCTCGCTCGTCCTCGACGCGCACGCCGTAGTGCTCTTCGAGGAGTTGACGCGTGTCCATGAGCCCCGGAGTGCGGTCTGCGGAGATGAGGCCATTGTCTTTGGAGTGGAAACTGTAAGCCTTCGCCAGGCGGTCGCTGCTGCCGAAAGAGGCGGGGAGCACGCCCATCGACGCCAGATAGAGTAGCACCTGGCGGCTGATCTCGCCCAAATACATGCCGGAGATCATCTTTTCAAATCGCTGTGCTCCGCGATTGGGGCTGGCTTGGTCGATGGCGTCGTCGAACTGTGTTCTTGGGAGGACGGAAACGTGCGTCGAATCAAAGTTTCCAAACTCCATATTGATGACCATTTCCGATGTATGGCCGTCAGCGCTATCGTGGCGCTGCGCGAATGCCACGATGTCCGCGTCTTTCGTGATGTTGCGAGCCTTCTCCCAGTAGCAGGCGTTCGATCCGGTGCCCAGGATGACACCCATTTCGGTCGTGGCGTCGTCGAAGTAGCGAGTGATGAGCGTCCCCACGGTGTCATTGCAGAGCGCGACGACGTTCATGTTGACGCCTTGCTTCTGAAACGCGTGTTGGAGTAACTTGACCACGTCGTGGCCCTCCACCCCTTTGGCCGTGAACCCCTTAGTCCAGCTGATCAGTTCGCCGCTGCTGATGCCGGTTTGTTTCACCGGAAAGCTGAACGTGAATCCCAGCGGCAAGGCCTTGGTCTGGTTGTTTTGCACATCGTTGTCTCCCTGCACGTCCTTGTTCACCATGAATTGTCGCACCGAGCGAGCGATGAAGCCGAACAAGCTATCCGCGTCGCCACTCATCTCAGACTTTGGAATGGTGAACTTTTCGGACAAGCTCTGCACCATTCTTCCACCGCGAACGAGCATACGAATCACGCGGAAGTTGGTGCCACCAAGATCCAACGCATAGTAGATGCCGTTCGCGTTGCCGGCGTCGCGCTTGTAAACGTAAGATGGCAGCATCCGCAGTGTCGATGCTGGGACGCCGTCTTGTGTAGGGCGCAGGCCGATGGTCATTTCGTGCAGCATAAAGGAGCACATTTCACGCAGCCGGCGAGGCGCAACGATAAACTGTGCGCGAAGCGAGTCGAGAATGAGTCGTGTTTTCAATGCGGCAAGCGTGGCGTCGTCGCCATTCTGTGTCGGCGTGATGTGCTCAAGCACCGTCACGAGACGTGAGGTCATGATTACAGGGCAAGGAGAGTTTGTGCCTATTGTAAGTCCTCGCAGCAGCAAAAACAAAAATGGCAAAGGGGATTTGTCGATGCGCGTTCGGTAAATTTAATCATTCACACGAATTTTTGATTCAGTTTACATACCAACCCTCCCCCCATTTGTGATGAAAAAGAAAACATAAAAACGCGGCTTTCGAAAGCCACGAAGCCCATTTGATCCAGCAAAAACAAAACGACCCTTCGCATTCACAAAAGGATGTTTGCGCCAGTGGTTTACAAGTTGCGCATCACGGTGCAGACGGCCGTTTTGTCGTCGCCGCCCATGTTCAGTGCTGCTCCGAGTTGAGGGATCACCCGCAACTGATAGTCGCCGCACTGGCCCTTCATTTGCCGGTACACCTCCAGGACCTGCTTGATCCCCGTGGCACCAACGGGATGTCCGAATGACAGCAAACCTCCCCCAGTGTTTACCGGAATGCGGCCGTCCAGATTTGTTTGACCTTCGCGAATGAGCTTCGCGCCTTCACCGAATGCGGCAATGCCGAGTGCTTCGTACATCAAGATTTCTGCGATGGTGAAGCAGTCGTGCACTTCCGCGACTTGCAAGTCAGAGGGCTTGACACCGGCCTGTCCAAGGGCTTTCGCTGCCGCTGCCTTCGACGTGTCCATCTCAAGGTAGTTTGCGGGATCCTCCAAGAGACTGCCACATGCGCAAGCCAAACCGGTAATTTCGATGCAGTCCTTCAGATCACGGCCCATGGCCTTCAGCCCCTCCTCGCTGGCCACAACAACGGCGGCACCTCCGTCCGTGACCTGCGAGCAGTCCGTCACGCGCAAAAACTGCTTATACTCCTCGTTCTTCAAAAAGTTGGGATTCTTCTCACCTGCCGTGTTGCAATGCTCGAACGTCATCGGTTTGGCCTTGTGCATATGGGCGAGAGGATTTTTTGCTCCGTTGGCGTATGCCTTGACGGCGACTCGGGCCGTGTCTTCCATGGTGAAGTGCTTCGAGGCCGCGATGTGCTTCATGCGACGCGCGAAGATGCACGGGAAGACAAAGTCATCCATCGAGCGCTGCCGTGCGTAGTGCGATGCTCGGGCTAAGAAGTCTCCCCCTTGGCGTGAGCTAACGGTACTTTGGACTTCGGCTCCGACGGCAAGGGCAACGTTGCCGCCCGCGCGGATGCTATTCACGGCGATTTGGAACGCAAGGGCACCGCTGGCGCACGCCCCTTCGACTCTCATGGACGGCTTGTACTGCAAGTCCTTATGTGCTGTCGCGACTGCTCCAAGATGACCTTGGGACGAAAACAGCTCACCGCAGAAATTTCCAACCGCGACCTGATCCACCAGCTTCAGGTCCAGCTTAGTGTTCGCCGCGGCTAAGTCAACCGCGCTGGTGATGTATTGCTCCAGGGTCGGGTTCGAACGTTTTCCGAAATCCTTGTGCTTTTCGTGAACGAAATCCGGATGGCCCTTTCCAATAAAGGTGGTGAGCGCTCCTCCAGCGATGAATACTCGGCGCATGGCAGTCGACGAGGGAAAGACGTGTGCGTGGAAAGGAAAAAAAGGTCCAAAGTTTAACAGAGTCTACTTTTGCATCGAAACACTGCCACAAGCGATTCGCATCAGCATCAGTCTACCAAGCTCTTTTCGAATGAGGAAAACGCTTTTCGAGCTCGCGAAACAAACGGAACACATTTTGGCGACACGCGCCTTCCAAGACCACAAACCAGAAATCGACTTTCTTCGGTGCATTTGTCGACTTCGTCCTCGACTTTTCGATGCTTCACGATGATCAATAGTTCGAGTCGAAACCCCACTTGCCCATCATCGGCTGCGAGAAGTAGAAATGTCTGAAACGTAGGTAAACGTCCGACACGGGGTAGTCGAGCTCATTCGGCTTCAACGACTTCCGGAGCAAGTCCACCTTCTCCTTGGGATAAAACTGCTCCAAGCAGTCAAAGTGCGCCTCTATCTTGTACTCGCAGCGACCACCGACGGCGATGCAGTAGTCCCGTGCCCACCGTGTTTCCTGGCACTTTAACCGCGGATTCTGGTCCGAACAGGGCAAGGGCACGCCGAGGCGGGGATAGTCGTGCAACGACTTCGGGAAGTCCTTCCACGTTTCGATTCCCATATCGATGGTCGCAGTGGGGAGAAAACAGAAGAAACCCTTCGGCGGAACGTAGCTGGCAGGGGGAACAACGCAAAGTGATGTTGACGAGGCACAGTGACTCCAGGAAGAGGGGGAGAGAGTGTGTGGGTGAGCACGCACAACGTGCACTTACGGCAGGGTGCGAAACGCCGCCAGTATCCTTTCAGTAAGTGGAAGCGACTTCTCCACAACGAGCGGCGGTCCTGCGTGACCTGCACTGTGTTGCGGTCGCAGCCGCACGTACTGTCGCGCGCAAACGGCAGTGACGCACGTGATGAGCGGAGAATCACTCGTGTTTTGAGCGACGGTGCGGTTTCTTTTTCTCGCAGGGTGTTCAGGTGACGACGCTGCCTCGGTTGAATCACCAATACCGGTCAACGCTTTCTGCAGCACGTCGGACGCGGCGTGACTACGCCCTCTCAGCAACTTGACGTCAGGAAACGCGCTTCCGTTTTCGTACTCGCTGCTGCCTGGTTCGATGAGGGTTTCCACCACCGGCGAAATGGTGGTTAGTTCCGCTCGAAAGCGCAGAAGTAAGCCTGGACATTGCGCGACACCACCACAGAGAATGACATTACCGAGCAATTTTCGCCGTACAGCATCACGTTCCGAATGGAACTGCTCAATTGCCGCGTTCGTCGCTGAGGCAACCACGAGCCGAGTGGCAACAGTCAAGCCACACGCGTCGCGGTGGAGGAACGCCGTCGGCAGCAGCGCAGGCTGAAATAGACTTTCCATCAAGGCAAACCGCACGGGACCGAACTTGATCGTCGGTACGCCGCCGTTGCCAGCATCGGCATCGCCTTCGTCACACTCTACCTCGTCGTCGTCTTCCCACGGCAACGTACTGACCGGACGGCACTGCTTGAACACCTTAGAGCACACAATCTGTCCAAGAGGTTGCTTGGGCGATGGAAGAGCGTAGTGCACAATGGCAGCAAAGGCAGGGTCGTTTGTGCTGGCTCGTCGTACATCTGGTGCCGGGCCACCGAGCGACGTGGGCAAGATCGCAATGTTATCGAATACTTCGACCTCGCCTTCAAACGACGCTGCGGGCGACGCGTGTCCCCCGTTACCGCCCAGTGGATCCCCCTTTTCGGCAGGCGCATCAGATCTGAGAGCCAGCATCGCTGCCGTCCAATCTGGGGCGACGAAACAAACTCGCTCTCTCATCGCGTTGACGAGCCATTCCTCCTCCGCGAGACCCATCTGCGTGAAAGTGATGTGCTCGGCTAGCGCCCGGGTCATCTGTCGTCCTCCAATGTCCAGTCGTAGGACCGCGCCCGGGGACAAACGGCGGCCGCCGACGAAGGCTGCCACGACCGTACTCGATGCACCAGCGTCCACCACAACGCCTGTTGCCAGCTGCGGCCCGTTTGTGAACTCGGGTGCTTTGCCGCCTTTGCCAAGAGGTTTCTTCTCCGAGCCGGTCGGTTTCCGAGTCTTCTCCGAGCCGCCGCCCGTGCCATGTGCCAACGCCGCGGATCCGACCAGCGCAAGCCACGCCGGCGATACAAAAATGACGGACTTGAAGCGGAAGTGTCGTGTCAGGAGACGACTCCATTCATTAGCGACCGCGGAGGCCGCACCGCTGGATTGCCCGGAAGATGACGACGACGACGACGCTGGTTGCCAAGGGGAACCGTAAGGGACTGTGACCACCAAATGGTCAATGCCGACAGACCCATCCTCGGGTACACCCGCCAGACGTAAAACTTGCCGCCAAAGCAGCGCCTGTAGATCAGCGTCCACCAGCATGCCGCTGTTCTGATCAAGAGGTCTCACGAGGCGAGCGGACGCGCCGATGACAGTGGCCAGGGTGAGCAAATCGAGGCCAACGGAGTCGTACACGCCTCCCGCACTGGATGATGGATCGTCGACGCCACCCTCGTCCTCCTCCTCCGCGATGCCTCGACGGCGAAGGGATGGCACACCAACGGAGTGGATGGCCGCGTTGGGCAGCTGTGGAAGCGCTTTACCGTCGTACGACGCTGCAATGCGATCGGAGCCATTATCGATGACCAGAATCGGCATGATTTCCTCCTCCTGTTCCCTCCTGTTCCGCGGCCTTCCTGAGTGAGTAACAAAGCAGAAAACCAAGGGACAATTTGTTCTCGCTTCGTCCATCACCTCGGAAACGAGCATGAATCAACCCCGTTTGAAACAATTCACAAGGAAGATCACGTGGCACGCTTACCGCTTGACGACGCGCGTGATGACTGGCCGCGATGTCCGGGCGGTGAGAGCGGATGGTGGCTCGCCCTTCGCGAGCTGACTATCGCTCATTTTTGCATAAGGTCGCGCTGACAAGGGCTGCACGTCTGGTGGACTGAACTGACGGGTAGAGGGACTGGACACAATTTCTTCGTCCACGGGTGGTTCGAAGGAGGACTGAGACGACAGGGCAACAGAAGGCGGAATCGCCCGACGACGAAATGCGGACGAAGCGTTCGACCCCCGCTTTACGGTGCATTCCATATTGTACGCACGACGCTGAATAACTCCTATCTCCTCCCAGGAGACCACTTCTGGCGCCGTCGACGCCGTTGGCGCGGAAGAAACGAATTTATGCTCCAGGACGTCCTGAATTTTCGCCTCGCGTCGCCCACTCGCACCAGATGAGGAGGAGGATGGAATCGCACTCCAGCACAGTTGAAGAAAGTCGGTCGTCATCTTGGACAAGTTGGCCTGCGTCATCAAGTGGGACACACTAGTTTGGTGGCGTTGTTCGGTTTCTCGCGACGAGGGAAGTCCGCGTGCGAACATGTGACCGGCGTTCCGGCCACACGTGAGGAAGAGAGTCAGGTCGCCCAGTGCGGCAATGTCTCTTTCCTGCCTCGTCGGGGCAGAGCTCAGACAGGTAGGCGGCGACGCCTTCGGGCTTGCTTGTCCTCCTCCTCGCTGCCCTGGCTTCTTCCCCGATCCACCCTGAAAATCAGTATCTGCAGAGGGGGTGATTTTTGCCCATTTGTCTTTCAGCAGACGTTCAAACCAAGGCACCCGACACCAGCCGCCTAAGCATACGATCAAGCGATCTTCAGGCGTGTCGAGAAATACAGATGTGGGGTCAATTCGACCATGGCCCACTCCGAGTCGATGCAACGTTTCCAGCGTTTCCGCCAATTGTCGGATCATCAGTTGGGCAATTCGTTCGTTGACGGCATCTACCCATTCCGTTTTGACGCGGCGTCTTGGTGACCCTGGCGCGGGTCGATGCGTTTCCAATGAAGGGTCAGGGATGACGTAGGCTCCGATGTTGTCTTGAAGCCGGCCGAGTGACACAAGTCGTTCCGCCCAATAAAACCAAAGCTCGTTTTGAAATGTCGCTCGACCACAAAGCACGTTAATCGCAGTCATCGCCGGCAAGAGCCGAGAAAGGTCAGTCGCAATTTTCTTCGCCTCGATGGCGTCCGTTTTGCTCAGCGTGGACTGATTCGTGACACGTGGCATATCGTCATCGTCTGATTCGGACGTCACCGTTGCTCGAACAGCCCCACGGGCAGCTTTCAGCATGTCTTTGCGACCCAGCGTACCGTGCCACTCGTCTTCAACTTCATCCTCGTCCTCCAGTTCGGGTAAAGTGAGCGGCTCCTTCCGCACGGCATAAATCCGCTGATCGCCTTCCAATGAGACGCCGATAAAAGAGTGTTCATTTGGCCCACCCAAGCGCCGAAACACCTTTATTGGCACGTTGAGAGATGCCCGGGAAGGTGCGTTCGCGACGGAGACGGGGGGAGCGAGGAGTCGCATCGCAATGATGTCCTCTTCGGCGCCGGGGTCGGGGGCATTTTCGTGGTTCCCCGATGGAGACTTTTTCACACTGCTGTCGACATCTCCAGTGTCACCATTCGATCGACGAACATTTCGGCCAGCAAATGGCGTGACATCGCGGTCCGCTTTTCCACTCAGTCGGTGAGGCGTAAACTCGCCGCTGGCGTTTTGGCTGGGAATCACAGGTGATTCACTGCGAGCCCCGCCCGGGCGGCGTCGGGCCACCCCGTCACTACTTCGAGAAGAACTGCGTGATGAGGAACGACGACTGACCCCTGACGACGACGAGCCGAACGAGTCGTCCGCGTAGTCACCAAGGCCAACGTCAAGCTCCCGAATCGTGAAGGACACGCCTTTCTTTTCCGACGATGTTGACATCGAAGAAGCGGCCATGTTTGTTTTGACTGAATTCAACCTTTGTTGTTTTAGACTCGCAACGCAGCAAGCGAAATCATCAGAAATCGGGGGCAATTTTGAATCCTCTTAAAAAACGCAACTGTCATCACAGCATCGGGGGGATCGGCATGCGTGACATGGCACGCTGGAGCTCTCGCTGTTTTTCCAATTGATTCTCGAAGCGAAGATGTTCCGCGATAAAATCGGTGATGCCAAACACCGCTTTGTTGGCGTCGTCTCGGTGAAGAAACAAGTGAGACTGAAGCTGCGCTGGAGATACAAGTTTCTCGGGGACCAATCCTACGAACGACTCCACAAGTTTCTGATCCGCATCAGGGAAAAACTTCAAAAACATTTCACGGAGTTGCGGCTTCGTTAGTCGACCGATTTCGAATCGTCGGTCCGCCCTCCCCGGCCGAATTAGAGCAGCATCGAGCTTCTCGACATGGTTGGTTGTCATGAACACGATTCTGCCTTCCTGCGCCGCGACGCCGTCGAGTGCGTTCAGGAGCCCGCTCATTGTGACACGGCTGTCGTTAGTGAACGCGCGATCAATGTCCTCCAGCAGCACCAGCGACTTGAGGGGGGCCGTGTTGAGCAACGTGTTGAGACTGTCGTCATCCAAGCTGCGGTTGCTGAGAGAGAGGACACAAATCGCCAATCGAACCTCCCCTGCAAGGGCCATGACGAGACTGCTCTTGCCACAGCCGGGTGGTCCGTGAAGCAAGTACCCCCTCCGATATGGCACCCCCAGACGCTGGTAGTACGACGACGAACTCAGAAAACGTCTCACATCACTGATAACGTCCTCTCGCATTGCTCCTTCCAAGATGACCGAAGTTAACGGCCGTCGAGACCGAGCATCTTCTTGTCGAGTCCACCGCCCACCAGTGTTGTGGTAGATGACCGTGTGGTCAGAATCGCGAAGAACCGACTGTAACTTTGCCTGAGCAACAATGTCCTTCATGAACTGCGCACTGCGTCCAATGGAGGTGAGCTCCATCGTTTCCAGCACGTCCATGCCAGCGGCCCGTTCCGCCTGCCTCTTGCGGTAGACCATGATGGGCCACCCGTGATGCACGAGCAAGTGAGGCACGTTGGGACACGGCGCGAAATCATTGGTCGCCGTTGTTTCTTCGTTCGCATGCATCACCACATTGGAGCTGATGACAGACACTTGTTGGCAGTGAAAGTGGGGATGCTGGGCGATCCACCTCAACAGCCACGAGTGGCTTGGATCTCGATTTGTTGTTTCCAATGACACGACCCAGCGTCGCTTGAATGCCTGAGACAGCATGCGAAGACCAAGTCGCCCCACAACCCCCGCTGCTCCCAACACGTAAAGACCTGCTCCCGCACTAAAATACGGATTTTTTGAAAGGACACTCCAGTACCCTTCGACGATTGCGGACTCCGTGGAAGATGGCCCGACAAGAGGCACACTGACACCATTGTGTAGGACCGGCTTCGGAGTTTCCATCCCTGATTCTTGCGTGGGAACAATTTCAAGAAAATTCAAACTTTCTTTGTGGGGTCAGACCCAAGCCAATCTGGGTCCGTTTGGGTGATGAACTGAAATGATCTCTCTAGTTTCCCAAAAGGACGCTTCGCAATGCGGTCCAAAATGGATTCAAACTCGTTGGCGGGACCTGGAATAGAAACGACTGTGTTTGGGCGGTGGAAGCTGCGCTTCCAGTCGTTTTGCTGGTCGACTGAGACAACACTCCATTGTCCAACACTTTCCAGGCGGATGCAACCGGCGTTGAGTCTAGGCTCGCTTTTATGTCATCTCGCACTGCGACAAGAACGACAAAAGCGCTCCGTGGACCGAACATGTCGTAAAAGGCTGCGGATGCTGTGGCTGCGTCAACGAGGTTTCCGTTAACCATCAACGCAGAAACCACCGCGTTTCGAAACCGAGTTAGCATGGTCGCCAACCAAGTGACATGTGGCTTCGCTTTTCCAACTGCTCCCAGAACGTCCGCCGTGTATTGACGAAATCGAACTTCGCTGAATCCGATGGCACCGATCGCATCCAACGGGTAAATGTACCGAATCAACGATGTCGCAGAGTAATGGAAAACGAAAGACGCTGCTGCAGGATCGACAAGCACATTCCACTGACTCGTTAACGGCAGCCTGGATGCTTCATAAGAGCCCAGCCACGTAGAAACAGCGATTTCACCCGAAACAAAATGCATTTTTTTCAGTTTTCCTCGCACGTCAACAGCGGAGGACGACAGGAAATCGGCCAAGTTAGTCAGCGTGCTAAGGGCGATGTACGTGATGCTTTGCAGAGGTTGACTTCGAATTAGCGACGTCAGTGCCGTCGTGGCATCTGGTGATTGGCCCGGCGACCATGCCCCCGCGGGGCTGGGCACGGGCAAGTCGGCTGCGCTCCCAAAAAGAAGGTCGACGTCGAACGCGTTCAGCAAACGTCCCCGATTCTGATTTTGCGTCTCAATGAGCAACCTCGAAAAACTCGGACTTGCAGGAGGCAACCCCCATGTTGCAGATGACGACTGTACGAGGGAGACAGTCAAGGCGCAAGTCATGGAACTACGATTCTGTCGCACTGACCAGGATTCAGTGGCACCGCCAGCCACCACAACGTCTTCCCGGTTCATCAACGCAAGTAAGCCTTGCACGTTGGCAACTCCGCTTGCCAGCGATGCACCTGTTCCCGTTCCACTCACGGTAATGAGACGAACGTCGGCTGCGGTACTAAGTGCCGTAGCGATTGCAATGAGGCTATCGGGAGTGGCATCCGTATCCAAGACGATAATTTGTGCGGACAAGGGCAAAACACAGATGGCGATGATGAGTAAGAGGATCCGAGCGACCATCTTTTTCGACGTGACAAAGTCGCCACTGAGTAGTAAAGTGGATACAGGCAACAACTGATCATTACTTATTTTTCGTCGTTTCGACAGGCAAGCCAGAAGCCTGCTGCACCCTCACAGCGCAAGCAAGAAAACAATGACAATGACCAAGCAAGCCACGCACACGTAGAACCACCTGTCGTCCGAGCGTGTGATCATCTGTTCAACTGCCGTCGTTTGCCTTTGAAGATGATTCATGTTCACCGTCACGCCACCTTCGATGCGATCGATCAATCTGCCGTGCTCGTCGAGTTCGGTGGACATTTTTTCTGCTCCGTCTTTCGTTCGCTGAATTGAAGAATGTATTCTGTCGAGCATCCTGTTCTGCTCCGCAACATGTTGTTGAAGTTCCATTCGGGCACCTTCAAGGTTCTGCCCTGACATTGCGACTAAAATATTCTTTGACGACGAGTTTTTGCTCTAATGGCACAACAACAGACGTGGCTGGATCCAGTCAAGCAACCATCCCGGAGGAACGCCAAGGACAATTTACCACACCCCATTTACATGTTACGAAACAATTCTCCTTCTGCTGGGTCATTCGATTCGCTTCGACCGTTTCTCTTTCTTTCGATCCGCGTTGTAGAACCTTGCGAAGAGAAACAGCAAAGTCATGTGATAACACAATTGCAGCAGTGCCCATGGTGTGGTGATTTGTCGGTCCACAAAAATCACCAACACTGCATGCAACATGCAGGTCGCAAATTGGGCCATCTGAAACTGGGTCAAATATTTTTTCAGTGGATTGTGTATTCCAAACGATGTAATAAAGTAGTGGAAGTACATCAATGCGTGAACCACACTGTTGATCCATGCACCATAAAACGCAGTTCCGTTCGCAGTGCCGAAGTGCAGCAGCAATCCCCAAATCGCGCCGATCGTCAAATGATGGTAAACGTGCAAAAACGTTAGTTGATCACTCTTCTTGCGAAGTACCATGAACAGTGAATCGAACATGTCGAGATACTTTGAACCATAGTGAACCAGGATCCAAAATTCGATGTCCTTGTTGAAACCGCCATTCAAGTTGAAGACGCCGTTGAGTAAGTACGGCGCCAAAGAAACGGCCATCGTGACGGACAAAACCACTTGCGTAAGGTTGTAAATGCGCATCGCCAATTTTGGATCGAAAGGTGCTTCGACGTTGGCCATGACAGCTTTGAGCCCAAATATGATTGCAACGTACGACAAATGGCCCCCCGCAATCGAAGGCAGGGACACCAAGCCATTGTATTGAGGCCAGTAGCACAAGGTTTCCCCTTTCGCCGCACACATGGTCGCTGCATCGCCGGGACTAAAAGTCATTTGTTGAATGAAATTAATGTTTCCTCTGAGCGGCGAAGGATGAACACTAACATTGGACGCCAACATAGCATTGAGAAGAGAAGTGATTGCTCCACATCCACCAGCGACTCGTGAAACTGAAAAC
>ERZ1292630.2183-Hain-H41-02um-R3-2183-length-18373-cov-7_pt1 | contig 18373 bp, 6 predicted proteins | sample MGYA00564408_ERZ1292630 | MGnify/ENA primary metagenome ERZ1292630 (study PRJEB36523, sample SAMEA6512641) | groundwater metagenome | collected 2019-01-08 | study: AquaDiva: Metagenomics assemblies of 32 groundwater samples
CTCTCTCTCTCTCTCTCACTCTCTCTCTTTCTCTCGGAACGGTGATTTTTTTTCCTCTCCGTCTATCTAATTAATTTAATGTATTTCCTGTCAACGATGCCACAAGACAGACTGAATCCCGTGCCCTTCCCCTCTGCTGCCATCCCTTCCCGACTACCTACCCCACGTCGATCACACGACTTTTGTTTGGGACGTGTTTAACACAAATGGAAATCATCTGAAACGGGTTTTGACTTTTTCATGGGTGATCCGTTTTCAAAAAAAGCACTATGAGCACTCGGAAGTACACTTTGGGAGGCAGGTCGGTGGCCGAGATGGTCGCATTCATCATCTGCTGGCCGTTGCTGCCTCCTCCTCGATGCCCTCCGAGTTGATCGTGTCGGCTGTCTGTGAAGAAGAAGGATGCAGCACCTTCAGCACGCCTCTTGTCGGCTGTCCACGATCATTCCAGAAATCAAATCGGTTTGCGTGAGAACCGATTGACCTTGCGGTTTGGTACTTTCGAAAGACACGACCGGCGGACCGGGACGGGCGGTCGTCCCGTGGAGAAGCTTTCCCCCGCTTCGTGGCTCAGCGATACGATACACGCGGGCTTTTGAGGATCCGTGCGCATCCAAAATGTTTGGCCTCCCGACCTACGCCCCGGGTCCGTCGCTGAAGAGCTGGGAAGTCATGATACGACGGCACACACAGAAATAGGTTAGCGGAAGAAAACACCACCTACTTTTGATAGCCAATCGGATGCGGTGAGAGGCAAACAAACGTCCCCTCTTTAGATGGATTCTCCAAAATTCATGCTCGAGGCGTCGACTACCTTTGGCACGACGTGCGGCTCGACCCGTGGCAGCGTCCGGTGGACTACGATATGCATCCCCGTGAAGCCAATACCGTGTCGCTGCGAATTGTGAGAGGGATAATAACTCGAAAGCAATCGCATCTGACCGGAACGGCAACGAGTCGATCGGCGAGTCGGCCTCAATCCAGCTTCCGAACAGCGCGATGGAGCAGTCGTCGCCGCGCCGCACAAGGCTATCAGGCCTTAGGGTTCCTGGACGACGACGACGCCACGGCGGACGGTGGTGCAACGGGCGCCGGTGCAGCTGCGCCGGCCTGGCTCCCCGCTGCGGCGTTCACCCGCGGCGGCGGCACGCACCGGGTGCATGATGAACGCCGGATCGCCTCCCCTGGTGAGGGCACGGGGCGGTAGTCGCGGCTCCGTCGGTCTCGCCTCCGAGTAGCATGGTGTGCTCCCTTCGGGAGAATATCTCGTTTGCGCGACCGTGAACAGCACTCACCTGCAGGAGCATAGGGCGCTACATCTGGAGCTGACTTATGTTGTGATTGTCAGATCCCCCCCACAACAGCAGTATTCCCTGCTTTCACGGCCGGCAATAGAGACAGTGAGATGTTTTGAAAGACATCAATCTTCAATTGATTGACTGGGGCCCCACTCGGTTCCATAGTTCGTTTGTCCAACCTTCCACTATTGCACTGTTCATTTCTGTTTTATTGCATCTCCTCGAGTGTGTTTGTTTCAGATGTCATCTGCCGCTGAGTGGGCAGATCCGTCTGTGTTTTTTGCTTGATTTCACAGGGGGTCCTTTCTACCCTTGGAAGGTTTTCCAACACGCAAGAACCGCGAGTTTGGCTTTGACTTTCCCTTCAGAAGAATGGAGACGGTGAGGTGTGGGCACTGTTGATGTCTCTTTATTGCATCTCCTTTGTGTGTTTGAATCAGTGCCATGCGTGATCTGTCGCCCAGGCGGCAGCTGAGTGGGCGTCGAATCCATTTTGGCCTCGCCTGTGTTTTTTGCAACAGCATTCACTCTGCAGGAGCATAGGGCGCTACATCTGCAGCTGACTTACCTGTATCATGACTTGTTGTAGCGTCTGTCTCCAGGATTGAGCCCCTGAAAGCGCGCACAGCCATGTCGGTGGCGGAGCTGTGAATCCCGCCGCGTAAGTCCATGCAACGTCACCCACGCCTGCACCAGTAGAACTATTTGCGCCCCAGGTGCCTGACCCCGGGTTGGGAAAATTATGTCACAATGAACCAATGAAATCGATGATGAATCCAATCCATCTAAAGAGGGGGGTGGCTTTTCACCAAACAACAATAACTTTCTTTGTGCGCCGTCGTATCATGACTTCGCTGCTCTTCAGCGACGGGGCCGGGGCGTATCTCAACGTCGGGACGGCCAAAAGCTGGCGTGAAACGCTCTTCAACCAGACCACGTCATTTTGGATGCGCACGGATGCTCAAAAGCCCGCGTGTATCGTATCGCTGAGTCACGAAGCAGGGGAGAGTTTCTCCATCGACGTGAACACCACATCGTCCTCCTGCTTGTCGTCTAAGGGCGCGGCGGCGGGGGGCGTGAGGCTCGTCATCCGCAGCAGCGAACGAACGGTGAAGCCCGTTGCCACCATGCGACCTTGGCTCCCCATCATGGCGACCGTCGGAAGCACCGCCGCCGAAGGCGAGGCGAGGGGGGACTATTCGGCGGCGGTGGGGGGGCTTTCGTCATCGTCGTCGCACAGTGCCAACGCAAGTACCGACGCTGGACGTAAAACCGCGGCAAGCTCCTCGACGCGACCGACGGCATCGTCGGTTTACTACGACGCGACGTCGTCCGACCAAGAGCACGTGGCGCTACTCGTCGAAAGCGCGTCACCGCCCCTCGCGGACGATCGGTGGCACTTCGTGGAGGTCCACGTGGCGGGTCACCGCTCCGCCATTCGCGTCGATGGGCGTTACGTCACGTGCCGGACGTCCTTTGCGCCGCCGGCGTCGTTTTACTTCCCAGTCGCCTCCTCTTCCGCGTCCGCGACGACCACGTCATCCACGACTGCGGCAGTGCCGTCCTCCTCGTTGCTCTCCGACATCCAGCCAGCCGTCCTCGAAAGAGATTTCGCCAGCAACCCGCTCGATCGATGCCCACGTGAGCTGCACACCACGTATTGTTGCCGCACGATCCCCGTCGCGGGGCCCGCCGCTCGCGCCGTGTACCCAGCCTATGACCTCATTGGCGCTCGCAACGTGCAAGGAAAAGTGCAAGATCACTTTGTCGGCCGCCTGAGTGACATTTCCGTCCGTCAAGGGCGTCAACCATTGTTGCAGCTGCCACCTCACCGTCTCCACTGGTGGCTCATTGACCATCGGGAAGGCCGTACCGTGTGGGACAAAGGCACTGAGGCGCAGCTACGAAACAAGGGCCTCCATCTGCACTGCTGCAACACCACCTGGGATGACCGTGACACGCCACCGGTGGCCCTTTATTTCGACAGCGGCTCGTCGTCTGGAGGCGGTTCGAAGCCCACTGGTGTGCCGGCCCTCACCAAGGCATCCATTAGCGCGTTGGTGCACCGCAGGCCGTCATCCAAGGCCAGGGGAACTGGGGGTGGCCGAAGCGCGGGCGAGAGCCCCGCGTTGGGCAAAGCCCCACACATCAACTGGGGCCCACTCAGTGGCGCCTCCCACTCTCCTGGGAGCACGAGCCCCGCCTCGTCGTCTTTGCTCCTCGCGCTGCCCCACCCGGTCCATGGCGCCTCGTCGTCGACGACGGGTGGCGCCTCCTCGCTTCCCCAGCTGGTGATTCAAACTCCCGGTGGTGCCGACGACGCCGACGACGACCTCCATCCTCCTGGACCAGCAGCGACGGTCATGGCCCATATGGCAGCGCCAATGGGATCCGCCGCCGCCGCCGCGATGATGATGACGGTGCCGCTGGGGGGGATAGGTGCCACCGCCAACAATTTGTCGCCATCGACGCCATCACCTCCCTTGGGGGGGATCGTCCGTTGGAAGCCCGGTGTCGGCAACTGCCCACCGACGCCGTCCTCGCAAAAGGGACCCGGAAGTGTCACCTCGACGCCAATGGCGGAGCCGCTCGACATGACGTTGGACGAGGGCGCGCTTCACGTCGTGGTCGACTTCTGGGTTTGCTTTGACCAAGCGGAGGCCAATTGGTGCGTGGCTCAAGGGGGCCGCGGCACGGCGGCCCCTCCTTCTGGCGCTAATCGTGCGCGACGTTCCGTGTCTGATGGCGGCTCGACCTTGGATCCACCGGGCGGAACACAACAGGCACCAAAGTTTTCCGTCTTCGTGTCACTCCCATGTCCACAGCTTGATCTCCACGCCGTCGCGAATTTTTGTCATCGCGCCAACGTTGCGCTTGTGCTCGGTGCTTCCGTGGTCGTGGCTCACGTGGACGTCAACGATGGTCGTTGGCACCGCATTGTGTGGTCCATGCATCCCGAGGAGGGGGTGACGCTGCATCTGGACGGCATGCTCTGCACCTGGGAAGGCACCGAGTTGGACCTCATTCCTGCGCTCTTCGACGCCCTCGACCAACAGCAACGCAAAGCGCAAGGAGGAGGCGCGAAGAAAGCGAGCGGCACGGGTTCCGACGTCGACGTCGCTGGATTAGACTTTGCGGGCCGGCGTTTGACTGGCGATGATGGAGGGGGCGACGATGACCTAGACGATCTTCCTTGGTATACCATCCTAACCACTGACGCTTCACAGCATGGGTTGGATGGCGACGACGAGGTTGCGACCGCGCCAGCGCCAGGAGGGACGGCTGAGGCCGCTTCTTCATCGACGAAGGATCCCTCCGCCGCGGTCAAAAACTTCGTCGCATTCGCCCCATCGTCATTGCTGCGAAGTCCATCGGTGTGCCCCGTCGATCCGTTTGAATTCGCGTTCGGGGGATCCATCAGTGCCGACCCTGCGCACCATATTGACGTCAGCAGCAGCAGCCAACAGCAGCAGCGACCGCATGCCGATGCCGCCGCTTCACGCTCGTCGCCCAACACGTCGTCTACCATGGCGCCCGCGGTCGTGTACGGTGCGATTCTGAAACGAATATTTGACTCGTGTCGCACAACGGCGGCAGCCTCGTCCACCTCCACACGGAACAACGGCGCATCTCAAAGCGTTCGCTTCGACACGAGCCGTTTGTTATCGCCTTCGCGACGCAGGGGCATCGTCGCGGACAATGCCTCGGACTCTTCTGACGATTCGCTGTCGTCTTCGGACGATGGCGAAGCGGCGGATGCTGATGTCCCCGCGGGCATGGCGGGAATGTCGGCGGGCGGGTCGACGACCACCACACCCCGAAGTGCGGCCGCGTGGGCGGCGAAATTTTGTGCCAAAAGGGTACCCACCACACAAACGCTACCAAAGAAAAAGAAAAGGAAACTCGCCACGCCTGCGGCCGAAAAGGTGTTCGCGCTCATCGCCCCGGTCTTCGACGGTCTGCTGCGGGAAATGTCCATCACGTTTGGCAGCACGACGATCTATTGGTCCTTTCGCCAAGCAAAAGGGCGCCTTGTCGCCGCCACGAAAATCACCGATCGCGAAGATTCTAGCGCGAGTCATGGCTACGATAATTCGACGGTGTCGAGCGCGGCGTTGCTGGAGAGCATCTTCCGCCGCAAGTTGGAAGCCGTGACGGCCGCATTCGGTTCCACTCCCAAGACGCACGCGGAGTTGTTCTCGATGGACTTAGGCGCGTCCACGGCGTGGTCCAAAACGCTAACCCCGTTGTCCACCGCCGTGCTTTCTGGTGGTCAATGTTGTCGCCTTGTTGATCTCCCAATCGACCTCGGCGTCCGGCTCGATATCAGTATGTTTGTACGATTACTCGAACCCGCGGAGTTGAAGCGTTCGCCGTCGTCAATGGCCCAAAGCGTCCGCATCGGCGGCGCGGCGTTCGGCGGTGGCGGTGGGTTGAACCTCGCGGCGTCACTGGCATCGCCCAACGCGCGGCGCATGAGGGAACTGGGGATGGCGTCGATGTCGGCGGGTGGGCGCGGCGTCATGTTCGATCGCGGGGCCCAAGTGTTCCGATTGGCAGGCGTGCTCCGAGTGCGCGTGGCCACGGGGAAAATCTTCATCACCGTGGCGTGCCTTCGCGACGCCACGGGGGGGGAAGAGGATCGTGTCTCGGCAGGAACGTCCTCGCAGCCGCACCTGCGCCGGACCTCGTCCGAGTCGATGGACAGCGGCGAAGGAAACGTCAGTGGAGGCGGAGGAGAGCCCTCTGTCGTGCTGCGTCGCTTTGTTTGCATCACGACAGGCCTCAGCGACCACAAATGGCACCGACTGCACATCACCCTCTTTTCAGTGGGAATGTGCCCCGTGTCCGGCAACACCACGACGGCGGTGGAAGCTCGGTTAGACGAAACCCGGCTAGATTTGCAACTTCCTCGGTTTCGGGCAGAGAGGGTGGGTCCTGTCGGCGGTGGCGGTGCCGCTACGGGGGGCCAGTTCTTGAGTCCAGGGGGGCGTGCGCAACGGGCGGCGCACCACCGCGGCTCGACGATTGACGGTGCAACCGAGGCGGTTGGCGGGGTCACACCAGGCAATTTTTCGTTTGCTGACACCGCCATGGCAAGTCTCTCTGGCGGGCAAATCACGGCCGCCGACAACTCCGTGGAGGAAGAATCTCTCAAAGCAGAGTTCGATGCGCTGCGCGTCCTTGTTGCGAAGGACAAGAGTGACTACGGCGTGGTGGCAGGCAACAAGGTCGGCGTGTCAACAACGGCGGTGCTTGGCGGCACCGGGTTCACCGGAAGTGTGTGCCGGTTGGACTTGGTGCTCGACGGAAGCGGCATCCTGCGTTTTCCGCTTGATGAAGGATGCGGCGTTCGACTGTCCCGCGTGCCAGCCAAGGAAGCGACGGCAGCGGCCGCCGTGATGCTGGAGTCCTCTTCTTCACCGCCGGGGGAGCGCACCTCACTCACCGATGCGACGATTTCGAGCCCAGTGATTAGGGGGGGATCGACTTCGACTTCGGCCAGCCAACCGTCCAGAACCTCGACGCTGGCGTTGGCCCCGGCTCTGTGGGAGCCTACCCATCTCCCGGAAACCGTGTTGCACCTTGACGGCAAGAACGGCTACGTCACCGCGCAGCACCCAGAGGCTGTTTTTTCCGCGCAGGATTTGAACTGTTTCTCTGTATCGTTTTGGTTCCTCGACAGTGGCAATTCCCGTGACGAGGGAGCGGTGACCTGCGCGTTCACGATTCACGACCACGCGCAGCCCCATTTAGAGTCCGGCGCGGAAATTTTCATCCACGCGACGATCTCCGTGACCTCGGGGATGCTGAAGCGGCAATTCAAGGCGGGCAACGTGGCGTTCATCGTCCGCGACTCCGCGGAGCGATTCTTCTGCATGGAAGCCGACCTCAGTCAGCATTTATTCGACGGGCAGTGGCATCGTCTTGATTGGATCGTCGCCGACGCCATGGGTCACGCCGTCGCCGTACTCGTGGATGACCGGCCACTCCGGCTTCACAAGACGCTGAGCGCGAGGCCGAAGACATTCTCCATGGCTTCGCGAATGGTGATCAACGTGGGTGCGTATGACGCGGGAGACAGCGGCGTGTACGGTCACTTGAGGGGCGACATGCGCGCGTTCAAGTTGCGTCGAAAGCAAGACGTGGCGTTCTCGTGGCTGTTCAACGAAGGTCGTGGAAACGTGGCCTTCGATGAAACCAATCAGTGCGTTGGCGTCATCTCACACCCTGCATGGTTCGCGCGCGGATTTCCACCGCTCACGCCCAAGTTTGCCGCGAACACGGCGTTGGAAATCAGCACCCTCAATGATCTTGCATGGGCCGTGCCCGCTGAGCTCATGTTGGTCTTCTCCGTGTCGTTGAAAACGACGAGTTCGAATCCTGGACGACTTTTCTCCGTCATCGACAACGACCGTAATGTGTGCCTCTCCGTCACGTTCAATGAAGGCGGGGGTTCGCTGGCGGTGGGCACGCAGCAAACAGGATCGTTCCGACTCACGTGCACCGTCATGGCCCCCGCCGTCAAGGCGGCCAATGACGACGGCGACGGCGACAATGTTGAACCCGCGGCGGAGGGAGACGGCAGCCGACGACGACGACGGCGGCGCACGATACTCGTCGGCGTCGTGCAGCCGTCTCCTGACATCGTCAATTGCGGCGATGGTCTCTGGCATGATGTCAAATGGCAGGTCAACCTCGCGGACCCGATGGGCATCCAAAACGGAGGGAGGGCGGGACCAAGCCGGGGGGCGACCACAACAACGCCAGCGGCAGAGGGTGATGCAGCGGGCTTCGTGAAGAGCCGACACGAAGGATCCTTCTTCTTCGTCGACAATGTCGCCTTTCCCATCTTCTTCGTTGGTTTGGTGCAAGCGGCGGACGATAGCTCGTACGAGGCCGCACGTTCCGTACCGACCATGGTGCTATCCACCGTGGATGACCCGGGAGGTGGTGGATTCACCGCGTTCCGGGGAGATGCCCCTGCTGACGGAAAGTCCGCATCAGCAGCAGGGGGCGGTGCATTCTTTTCACGAACGTCGCCGCCGGATGCGCCTCCTATCGTCGAAGTGGAAAGCGATAGTGATCGAGACGAGGCGGCGGAACCGCTGATATCCATCCATGGCTCTGGCACGGGCACGGGTGACCTCACCTCCGTCGCATCCCTTTCCGCCTCGCCGTCCGCCGTGCTTTCGGCCGGAATGGCGTCCAACCGGATGCGCCGTCGAAGTACGGTGGCGCCATCGTGGCTCGTTGCGGCGGCTGGTGTTGGTGGCGGGGCCTCGTCGGGCGCACCGCAGCCAATCTCGACCCCTGCCGTCGGTTTGATGGGTCGCCGAGCATCCATCGGGCCGCGAATGGCCCTTCCTGCGACTTGCATTCCCATCGTGGCGAGCGTTACGGAATTGTCGATTCCCGGCTCCAGCAAGGATCACGTCAGCCCGCCACCGCCGCTGGCAGTACCCAAAAAGGATGCCAATGGAGGAGCGGCCCGGAACAGTAACCCTCGGCAACAAGGTCGAGGAGAGCCTGTGCCGTCACAGCCACCCTTGTCGGCTGGGCCACCACCACCTCATCGCCCACCATCTGGTGCCTCGAAAAGCGATCCGTTGCAGAACAGTTTGAGTTCGTCTGATTCTGGTACCAACCTCCTGCACCAAACCGCGAGCTTGCGAGTGCTCAAAAATCGCCTCAACGTTGGAAAGTCCACCGTGACGCTGCGGAAATCCCCGGCTGGAAGTATCCGTGCCTCACCCATGACGAGCCCTCGCGGCAACCTTCAGCGGCACGATTCGCTCAGCGGCTCTCGAAACAACTTCGGGCGCCACGATTCGATGAGTGGTTCCCGCCGAAAGAATAACAGAGACAACAGCGGCGATGAATTTGCGCTGCGTTCTCCGGAGCAATCGGCGAATCACCTCACGAGCATTGCAAGTGGTGGCGTGTTTGCGGAGAACAAGGGAACATCATCGGCAAGTTTTGAGGTACCAATGGTTTCGGTGGAAGTCTCCGAACCCACCACGGAGTCCACGGGCCGTTGGCACGCTGCGCGGCAATCAGTGGACAAGCGGCAATCCGTCGACTCTGCCTTTGGCGGGACGGGCACGTTGTCGCGCGGGTTAGGCTCCGCCGCGGGCTGGTCGGATGCCTGCCAGTCCGAGGAGAGCCATGAGGACGAGGGGGTCGATGGGGATCGGCGACCGCCAACGGGCGCGCCCGGCGGCACCACGTCCACAACGACGGGGGGGTCCGCGGCGCCACGGGTCGTCGTGAGCTCCAGTGACAGAGGCGGCGAGTATGGGGCGGAGAACGACAATGCTTTCACGGAAGGAGCTAATTTGCGGCGAGAAGGACAGAAGGAACCCATTGACGGTCACCACGTGGAGGAGGCAGGGAGCGCTGACGACGACGACGAGGCCAGCAACGTCGTTTGGAACGCGGTCATCGTGGGTAGTTTTGGCATTGCCACGGGCGTGGTCGGCCTCGTCAAGAATGTCTCCATTTCATTTCCAAACGAAACACGTCCGGAGGTGTGCCTCCCGTTGGAAGGCACCGTCGCGGCGGTGTGCGCTCGAGGAGAGACGACGGTGGCCGTGAGCAACGTGGAGTGGAAACTCGCCATTCCCCCGCGCAGCTGTTTGGTGCTCGACGAGCGTCGCTTCATCACGACGGGTGCGCTGCCACAACTGAACTACCGTTCGTGGCAGATGTCCTTCTTTCTACGCTGTGCCGCTGGATTGGACGATTACGGAAACTCGACCGATGGCGGCGATTGTCTGATCGCCCTGGGAAGCGAGGGCTGTGCGACCTTGGAGGTTTTTTTAAATGAGAATGCGAACGGTGCGCGTGAGTTTGGCACGTTGCATTTGTCGCTTGTGGATTGCGAGGGCCGTGCGCTGGATGTCGACGCTGTAATGAAGGTCGACCCCCCAAATGCGGCCAACATCGCGCCTCGGCGACTCGGACGTCGTGACGCGAGTGGACCCGCCGCTGTCAACTTTTACGACGGTGAATTTCACACCCTTAAAATTTCATGTTTCGATAGCGCCGTCAACGACGTGCAAATCTCCGTGGACGATGTGCCGCTCGTCGTTCGCTTTGCGTCGTGTGGATCACCGTCGCAGTTCGTCATCCCTGATCGAAGTGGGACGGTGGGTGTTTACATCGACGAGGACACCGGGGCCGAGTCGAATCCTTTGTTCGCGCAACTAGAGTCCTTGGAGATACGCTCCAACCCAAACGTGACGTGGCCGATTGCAGCGGCGACCACAAGTGGTCTGGGATTAGCGATGCATCCGCTGGCAGGCATTGCCATCACAGGCATTGATGGACCGCTCACATCATCGGCGAACGGCCATCATCCTCCCGGCTTGATTGCTGGCTTCGACGCCATCAGTGTGACCACTCTGCCTCTGGTGTCCACGTTGCTGGACGCGAGCTCGACCATGCAGTCAGAAGACGCCATGACGACCAAACCGCTCAGTGGTGGCGGCGGCGCGATCGCGGCTCATCGCTTTTTGGCCCTGTCCGGTTCATCGGATGGCACGACTCAGCTTCCGGGTGGCGAAACGAGCGTCACGGGGATGTCCGGATCATTCTCAACCGCCGCCGAGCCCCTCGGCCGTCCGCCGTTACATCCTTCGCTGGCGACGACGACGACTCGCCCTTTCTTCCGCATATCGGCGGCCGCAGCCGCCGACGGAGGTGATCGGCGTCTGTCAAATACGGCGCCACTCCCACCGCTGTACGCGGTAACGCCGCTGGCATCTGCACCTCACCTGCAAGTCGGTGGGGGGGGATCGACCACGGCGGGTACATTATCGCTGTTCACCCCAACCCACGGCGTCTCGAAGTATTCGCTGTCGGGGCTTTCCGCCGGCTTGCCATCCCCGTCCGCCGGAAGTGCGGGCATCTGGCCCAGTTACACGCCCATGTCCGCGACCAGCGGGTCGGCGGGCAGTCATAGCCTGTTCCCTCTTTGTGTTGGAAAGTGGGAAGCAACAGCTGGATACGGTGCGGTCATACGTGACGTCAGCGGACAAAGGAACCACGCGGTGGCGACCAATCCCATGTGGGTTAGCCGGCTCGTCTCATCTACGCATGCTAAATCGACGCCGCCTGGCATCGGAGTCGTCGCCCCATTGCCATCGGCGAACCCAGTTACGGCGGAGGGTGTCTTGCCTCCTGTCTTTTCGCACGCAAGCGCGATCAGTGCCGGCACGAGATCGGCGTCGCTCGGGTCCTCGTCGCAACTTGACCTCCCCTCGGTCCCAGGGTTCAAGACTTCGTCCAGTCGGATTCCAGGGAACGCACTCGGAAAGTATTCTTCTGCTGGAACCGATCCCCTGGCGCTCTTGCATCAACTGTCGTCCCCGACGCCGGTGCGACCACACAGTATGGCGGTCGATCCGCTGGTAACGGCGACCGCCGCCGCTCAAGGAGACCAAATCATGTTGCCCGCGGCCGCGGTGGATCTCTTCGTGCACAACTGCTTCCGCGTCTCCGTGTCGCGCTGGAGCAACAATTTGGCGAGCTACATCCTCCGCGACCCCCACACTCACGGGGTCATCATGGACGCGTGGCCGGCAGACGGCTGGCAAACGGGCGCGGCCGGCTCGCAGTGGATTGTCTTCGACTTGTTGCGACCGGCGACTGTCTTCGCGTTTCACTTCGTGATGGCGAAGTCCTGCGCGTCGGTCATCGACGTCTTTGTGTCGAAGCACGCGCCGAGCAGCTTAGAGGCACCCACCGCGGTGACTCAGTTTTCATCGCAAGGTGGTTTGGCGGCCGAGGTGGCCCTTTCCTCGTTGGGAAGCTCGACGGTACACATGGTGCCTTCCTGGTGGCGAGCCCGCCAAATCAAAACCACGGCCATGAACTTGCGATCGGTCGCATGTCATTTACCAGAGCCGCTCTTTGATGTGCAGGCGGTGAAAATTGTCATCACTGCACCGGCCAACCATGTGGCCATGGACGGGGTATTTTGTTTCGGCTATTTGCCGCCAGCGGCTGGTGACGGCTCAACCATGGCGATGCCGCCAGCGCAGAGCGCGTCTCGCAGTGCTTCTGTGGTCGACCCTAGCACCGTTCCGGGACACCGCTTCAGCAGTGCCGATCAGCTCTTGGCTCCGACCGTCGGTCCTCTGGCGAGCCCGCCAACTGGACCGCCTCGGACGAGCAACGTCGGTTTGACGCCACTCACGGCTTTATTACCTTCGAGGACGGCAACGGGGGGCAAGCGGCCCCTCTCCACGAATTCGCCAACCGGCATGTCGCCACCCAGTACGTCTTCGCTGCCCGCGGCCGGCGCCGCCGGACTTGCTTCCCTGACCGAACACGTTCGTTCCAGCGTGCTGGCCTCCAGCGCACCGAATTCGACGTTCCCAAGTCGACGCGTATCCCTCGCGCCGCCAGCAGCGAGTAACACGAGCACACCACCTCGAGCGACGTTACCCGCTTTGGCCAGAACCACCCAGTCGCAGCAAACTTCCCCGCCCGGAGGGCCGCGTGATTCAGATGTGGTGTCCTTTTTGCCGACGCGTCAAAATCGCCGTTCGACGGCGACTGGCGGGGTCTCATTGAGTGGGGCCGGGGGGAGTTCGAATGCCATGGCCCCCCCGCCGCTAACCATCGTCGGGGCCCCGCCCCCCACCTTGTCGTTGGTGACTCTGCCGTCCCTGAGTGACGTGGTCTCGTTAGGCGGGGGCAGCATGCGGCGTCTCACGAGGCAAGAAGAGGCCGCGCAGCTGGAGGCCGACACCCGTCGGCATTTCTATAGCATCGACGTGGACCGGAAGGGGGTCATTCTGCACGATGACGTCGTCGAATTATTTCTGCGTCTCGATCACATTGGGGCTCTTTCCGCGTCAAAGGTGGAGTCCGAGTTGGCTTTCTTCGGGTGCCGGAAGCGGCACGATTGCTTGTCCCTCGAGCAGTTCCGTGTCTTGTATTTGAGACTGCAACGGTGAGAAATGAGCACCACAAAACACAAACAAACAATGCCCCACCGCCCTTCGTCGTGCAAAAGGTGGGTGAGGCGAACCGACAGCAGTTCTCTCCCGTCGGCCCTTCGTTCGTGAAGGGCTACGTACGTACTTCATGAGTGCGGTGGGAATCGTAGACTTCGACATTCCGTTAGTCACGCTGTGCATGTAGCTGTATGGAAATACGGATGCCAAGGATTCGAGATAGTAGACGCCTACCTTACCTCTGAAGAATTGTGAAGGCCTACTTTTGTGCGTGCATCCAAACTTCAACGGAAAACAGTTTGATTGTCCAGTTTTAACTTGTCTCTTGGTGTGTGTGGTACGACTCCAGATTCATCATCAGAAGTGTTCCCGCCTTCCTTCCCCGCCATTAGCATCGTAGAATGGCGGCCTCAGTCGGCAACAACGCGCCACCCGCCGACCCCGTCACCTTGGAGAGCGTCTTCGGCAATATCGTGTCGTCCACTTCGACGGGTGAGGTAAAAGGGAAGGCCATCACCGTCCTGTCCACAGTCATCCACACCCGGGCCGTGAAGCAAGCACTCCTTCGCCGACCCGACGTGGTGCGCGGCATCTGCGTCATGCTCATGAACCCTGCGACGATGGAGCACCGGTTCGAGACGTTGGCATGCATTGGAGAGCTCTGTCGGCTGGAAACGCGCGGCGACTCGCAAAACGCCGACGTCAACAACGCCATTTGTCGACAGTTCGTCGACTTGATGGTCGGCAGATTCGACTTTCTGCGCTCCGCGCTGCAAGATATAGCCCTGGACAAGTACTCAGACTGCGCACCGCTAGCAAACGACTTGATCTTGGCGTTGCCGTTTGAGGCGACGGATGCGAGCCGTGGTTCCGCCCCTTCCTCGATCCCGGTAGAGGACTGCAAGGGGGCGTCGACTCAGGAGGGGGAGGCAGCCGCCGCGTCGGTCCCGCAGACCCCGAGCGCCCGGTGGTCGAAGGCGCAACGAGACCGCAGTAAGGACTTAATGTTCCTCGACGAACGCGCGGAAGCGTGGGGATTCGCGCCCCTCGTGTCCCGGAGTAGCCACCTCACCTGCGCCGCGTGCAACAAGTCTTCCACGGACGACGTCGCGACCGAGGAAGCAGCAGGGGCCAAAAAGACAGCCTCGTTTAATCGCTGCGCGGCATGCAAGAGCGTCTTTTACTGCTCCACGGCCTGTCAAGCCGCCCACTGGAAGGGATCCCATAAGGCTGCCTGTCAGCTCTGGAAGCACGCCTTGACGGTAGAGAGGCTTGCCTTCCCAGGTGCGGCGACGACGGCGTTACCGCTACTGTTTCACCCCAACCGAGCCTTCTTCTTCTCTCAGCGTCCGGAGATGTACAAGGCGGTCTCCTTCAGAGACTTTTTCATGAACTACAATGTCGACGCGTAAGCGTTTCGTAACGGTCGTTTAAAATTTGTTCGCCCAAAATCTGAACCGAAAAGCGACATTTGGATGCACGCATTGAGGCTTGCTTTTCCGTTACAGTCCTCGCAACCCACATCAACACTATCGATTCGTTCCCACATATGCCCAGCGTCCAGCATCTCAGCGCAGCGTCATACCGCTGCCCGGCGACTTCGGCACGCGCGCTCTTTGGGAGTGCTGACGCCATCACGACCGCTCCACGGATGGCCTTCGGCACCGCGCTGCACCCGAAAAGTGTGTCCTCCAAGGCTGGTGGGATGGGGGCGCCCTATGCGGCCACCTGCCACACGGTCGTCAATCCAGCTCGCGTCGTGGTGGCCACGAATGCCACGAAGGATGCCACGGCCACGACGGGCGGCGCGATGGTGGTGTATCTCGCTGTGTTCGACCCTCAGATCAAAGGCGGGAAAGTGAATGTCGAGCTGGAGAAGACGTTGCCAACGAAGGGGCGCGCGGACTGGCTTGCGGGAAAGAACCGACGTGACCTCTCCGTATGCTGCCTCTTTCATCAAGGACGGTGCCACGCGGCGGACAAGTGCCATCAGGTGCATGTGGACCGCGACACCCTTCAGCGGCTGCGCGAGGCGATGAAGGACATTTCGTGCTGCTGCCGCGAGTGCGGTGACGTTGGGTCGAAGACCGAAGAAGCCAAAAAGCTCTATCAGAAAATGGCTCTGGACGCCAGCGGGTTTGGAAGCTCAACGCCCCGTGCCAGCATCATCGACTGCGCGGGAAACAAGTTTGATCCCAAGCCATCCTTCAGCGTGGCAAACTTTGCGTACACGCGCGGCCTAGATGAGCTCATCGATTCGGCCAAGCTTTCTTCCACCTCCGTTTGCTGCGCATTTCCCGCCGATCGGGTTTGCAAGCTGCACCTCCGTGGGTGCTGCAAGTACGGCCGCGACTGTCGACACCTTCACATGTGCCAATCCCTCCGCGTTGCGTTCGACACCTTTGTCGACCTGCCGCGCGTCGTCGTCGTGGGCGCAGCGACCGCCGCGACCGGTACCATTCACACGGCAGTTGGGCCAACCGCCGCCGATGGGGTGTCATCCACTCAGTCCGTCAAGACGCTCCAAGCAGTGGTCGGCAGTGCCGGCACAGCGCAATTGCCAGCGACTCCTCGGCCAGCTGTCCCCTCGACGAGCCTCGTCGCGAAACCACTTCTGAAGCCAACCGCCCCTGCGTTTTTGCGGGCCAACTATCCCACGTTGGACATCGGCAGCCTACGAAGCCAGCGCCTGCCGGGAGATGCCGTGAGCGCCGACGCAAGCGGGGTGGACCGTCTGGAGATCACCTTCCGGCCCTTCGATCACCTCTCGGACGACATCAGCCCTTCCTACCTCACGATCAACTCACCCGCATCCACCACGACAGCCGACAGGTCGATGGCCGCCGCGTGTTCATCTGCCGCCGCGGCCACTTCGTCCCTGATTTCCACGACGACGTCGTGCTTCTTGTCGCCGGTGGCCCGCCACGGGGCATCAGATCTGCTTTCTGCTGGGAGTGTCAACAGTCAACGGCAAGGTCAACGGGGCAGCACCCATCACGTCTTCGCAACGGTTTTGTCGCCTATGAAGATGGAGAAGGCGGACATCGTCGCGGTTTTGTCGCCTTTGAGTCAACGTGCTACCTTTGCTGCTTCTTCAGCCATATGCACAAAGCCCTCCGGAAGGTCGTGACCTGACGGCGCGTATCGACTTGGGCACCCGAGGCAGGTAAATTCTTTCTCGGAGCAATGGCCATCCGTTTAGTAGGTTCGATCGCGGCCGCGGGTGGCGAGTTCTCTGATGTGGTGGTTGCCAATTGAAACGAGCAAAACATCTTCATCTTGTGGATTATCTCATGTCACATACCTCTTTTTCTCCTGACCTTCTCTCGCCGGCTCTCTTTTTTTTCGATTTCGATGTTTGAATTTTTCGTGCCTTTGCAGCGTCGATGTGGAATCTGGAAAACCGATAACCTCACAACTTTAGGGACGTTTTCCCAAAGAACCGATTATTATTGTTTTTTTCCAAATTCCAAGAAGCAAAAGACCTTACTTCCACGCGTGTCACCGCCGCGAAAAATGATCGAAAACATTTCCGTCGTGAGCTTTGGCGGTATCGTCTTGTGGCAAAGGAACCCCGCAGCTTCCGGCGAGGCTGCCAAGAAAGCTTCGACATCCTCCTCCTCGAAATCCGACACGAAAAGCAAAACCTCCTCGCTGAAAGCTACCCGTTCGTCACTGCGGCACGACGCAATTAGTGACCTTGTCGATAACGTGCTCCTGGAGGATCGCGCGAGCGATGAGTCCTACCGCTCCGGAGAGTACACTCTCCGTTGGCGCCTCGACAATGACAAGAAAATTTCCGTCGTCGCCGTGTATCATCACTTTCTGCAACTCTTGTGCCTCGACGCGCTGCTAGCTGACATTGCCAAAAGCTTCAAAGCGGTGGTGCTCATTGGCGCGACGACGGGCGGCGGCGGCACCGGCGGCAACGTGACCGATGTGCGGTTGGCCGCGTTCGATGAGGAGTTCGACGCAATGTTTGCGGCGTACGAACTCAATGAGCGACGAGCCCGCGGCGGCGCGGCAGGGGGTGGTGGGAACCTGTCCACTGCGTCATCGCGATCGCGATTTGTGCCGACCGCCATGCCCGACGACAGCACGAATGGCGGCGGAGACGAGGAGACGTCTGGAGGCGGAACGGCGGCCGATTCCATAACGGCAGCCACGAAATCTTCCGGATCTCTTTCGTTGAGTTCCTCCTCCTCGGCATCTTTCAACCAAAGTGGACAGTTTACAACGGCGACGGGCCGCGTGATCGGTCGACGCGGAGGTCCAGGTTCGGCCGCGCCTCCGGCCGCGGCAGCGGGAAAAAAGAATCCGTCCGCGGCGGCACCCACACGCGGAGGCAAGCCAACCGGAGCCCATCTCGAAAAGCCGGAGGCCGCCAACTCCGCCCCCTCCGTGCCGCTTCCGCAACGAACGGAAGAAGAGTTGCAAGCAGAGGCGGACCGCCACCGTCGAACGCTCATCCAACGCGACGCCTCTGGCAAGGCGACTAGAGTGGATGAAAAGAACTGGTCGACGCAGGTCCCTGAGCGCGGCCGCATTGCCGCGTGGCTTCGCACGCACGTTGGCGTCGGGCGCACATTGGACGAGGCCGACTTTGCAAAGATCGTTCCTTCACTTCGTGAGAAATTGGTGGAAAAAAACGTCGCGGTCGTCGTGGCCGAAACAGTCTGCCAGTCGGTCCAAGCGTCTCTGCTAGGCACGCGAATCGGCACGTTCGATAACTTAGAGGCCACCGTCGAACGGGGCATGACGGACGCCTTGTGCCGCATCTTACGCCCGCGACGCGAAATTAATATTTTGCGTTCAGTGGCAGCCGCACAGGAACGAAAGAAGCCATACGTCATCGTCTTCTGCGGCGTCAACGGTGTGGGGAAGTCTACCACGCTCTCCAAGGTCTGCTACTGGCTGAAGCAAAACGGGCATTCCGTGATGCTTGCCGCCGGCGATACCTTTCGTCACGGCGCGGTGGAACAGTTGGCCGTTCACGCCCGGTGCCTCGAAGTGCCGCTGTACGAATCCGGTTACGGGACCGACCCTTCTATCGTGGCCGAGAAGGCCATCGAGCATGCTCAGCGCCACGGCATCGACGTCGTCCTG
>ERZ1292630.2184-Hain-H41-02um-R3-2184-length-18365-cov-15_pt1 | contig 18365 bp, 21 predicted proteins | sample MGYA00564408_ERZ1292630 | MGnify/ENA primary metagenome ERZ1292630 (study PRJEB36523, sample SAMEA6512641) | groundwater metagenome | collected 2019-01-08 | study: AquaDiva: Metagenomics assemblies of 32 groundwater samples
GAAGATAAGGGGTCGACATTTTACGTTGTATTGCCACTTGAAGGGATGCAAAAAAAGGTCGGCACGCGGCACCTTGGCTAAGCTTTACGGGTGGTGTATACTGGCGGATATACTGTATAATAATCATATATGACACAGACATCGCGTACCGTCCTTATTGTGGAAGACGAGCCGTCATTGTCGGAAGCGTTGAAAGATAAATTTACCCGTGAAGGGTTTCACACGCTTGTGGCGCGCAACGGCGAAGAAGGGCTGAAAATGGCGGAGGAGAAGATCCCTTCGATCATATTGCTTGATATTGTCATGCCGAAGATGGACGGCGTGACGATGTTTAAAAAATTAAAGGAAAACCAGGATACCGCGAACATCCCCGTTATATTTCTTACGAATCTAAGCAACGCGGAACAAATCGCCGAAGAGCTTGGGGACAGGAATTATCAATATCTCGTGAAATCCGATTGGGATATGAAGGATGTTGTGGGTAAGGTGCGCGCGACCATGCATGAGAAACACGGCGTTGCATGGACAGTAGAAGAATAATAACTAATCATACATATATGCCAAACGTTACTATTTATACGACCCCGACATGCACGTACTGCCACATGGCGAAAGATTATTTTAAAGAACATAATATCGCATACGAAGAGAAGGATGTCGCCGTTGATATCTCCGCGCAGGAGGCGATGATCGAGAAATCAGGTCAAATGGGCGTGCCGGTGATCGACGTTGGGGGAGAGATCGTGATCGGCTTTGACCGGACCCGGCTCGAAGCGCTTTTGGGAATACAATAAGCCCCGGTATGAGGGGATAATGTGATTGACGCTTCTTGACGTTTGGTGTACTATATAAGGACATTTAACCTTAGCTAACATGACCATATGAAAAGGCCTTATTTTCGTTTTGTGAGCGCTTTTTTGGTAGCGGTTTTTATTACGGGATTCTTCGGATTCGTATCCGCGGAAATAGATGAAACAAACCTTCCCCAGCGAAAGATTGTCGTATTTAAAGACGGCGTTTCCGATAGTGAGAAGGGAAGGATTTTAAGCGCGGCGCGCGGCATGAAAGTGCGGAAGATGCGGTACGGCGCGGCGTTTGTCGCTTATGCGGATGATGCGTCAGAAATAAAATTGCTTAAAAATACAAAGGTGGTGCGGGTTGAGGATGACATCATAGTAGAAGCCCTCGCGGATGTTACCGCTCAAAGAACAAAGCCTTCGCCGACTCCGCCTGCGCAGGTGCTTCCATGGGGAGTTGACCGCATCAATGCAGATCGCGTATGGACGCTTGGTGAATCGGGAAGCGATATTAATATCGGCATCATCGACACGGGTATCAGCACGTCGCACCCTGATCTGTTTGGTAACATCAAGGGTGGTGTGAGCGAGGTTGCCTATACCTCAAGCTGGAACGACGACAACGGACACGGCTCGCATGTTGCGGGAACTGTGGCGGCGATCAATAATACAGTTGGCGTGGTGGGTGGGGCGTATACCGCGAATGTATACGCGATCAAGGTTCTTGACAGAAGCGGTTCGGGGTATCTTTCCGATGTCATTGACGGTATTGATTGGGCTGTTGTAAACGACATGCACGTAATTAATCTTAGCTTGGGAGCGGCCACGGATGTGCAATCATTTCATGATGCGGTCATCCGCGCGCATACTGCGGGGGTTGTCGTGGTTGCCGCCGCGGGGAACAGTGGCGGGAGCGTTTCATATCCCGCGGCATACCCCGAGTCAATCGCGGTTGCGGCGACCGATTTTTCAAACACGGCACCGTATTGGTCTTCGCGAGGTCCGGAGGTTGATCTTGCGGCTCCCGGCGTGAGTATCTATTCAACATACAAGGGTACAAAATATGCGACATTTTCCGGCACTTCAATGGCATCGCCGCACGTTGCGGCAGCGGTCGCGCTTGTGCTCAAGCGGGCAACCGACACCGCATTTGACGCTGACAACATCTGCGTGAGCGAGTTTGATGTCAACTGCAACGGCGCATGGGATCCAAAAGAAGTGCAGGCGAAACTTGAGGCGACCGCCACCGATCTTGGCACCGCAGGACAAGATGATGTCTACGGACATGGGTTGGTAAATGCGCTTGCCGCTTTCGCAAATTAATTAATTATTTTATTTATTAGTATTTAGGACTTACACGTTTGGATGCGATGCGAGGCGCCAAGGAGTGAAAACGCGAGGCGTATAAGTATACGGTGAGTGTTTGAGCGACGAAGGCAACGAAGCAGGGCGCCAAACGCGTAAGTCCAGTTGACATATGGAACACGAGACACAGCAGCAGTCCGCCTCGGTTTCTCCTGAAGCCGAAAAAGAATCAGTACAGCAAAAAGCAAACACGTGGTCTGTCCCTGTTGCGATCATTGCGGCAGGAGTTATCGTGGCGCTTGCTATTTTATACGGCGGTTCTGCTGAACGAAATGCGGCTGCTCCAAGCCCCGCGAAAAAAGCGGGACTTACCGAACCGGCAACAGCTCCCGACGGACAAAACGCGCCATTGGCAATTACCGTCAAGCCGGTTTCCGCCGATGATCATATTTTTGGCGATGTGAACGCGCCGGTGAAAGTGATAGAGTATTCCGATCTCGAATGCCCGTTTTGCAAACGGTTCCATGCGACCATGCAGCAGGTTGTTGCGGCATACAATGGGCAGGTGGCGTGGGTCTATCGTCATTTCCCGATCGACCAGCTGCACAGCAAAGCGCGGAAAGAAGCCGAAGCGACCGAATGCGCGGGCGAGCTTGGCGGTAATGATAAATTCTGGGCATATACCAATCGGCTTATTGAAGTGACCCCGACAAACAATGGGCTTGATGCGGCGGAACTTCCTAAGATCGCAACATTCGTCGGGCTTGATGCGGTAAAGTTCGCGCAATGCCTTGAGAGCGGAAAATATTCGGCAAAAATCGAAGCAGAGGTGCAAGCGGCGGTTGCCGCGGGTGCCCGCGGAACACCTTACAGCGTCGTGATATCGGCAAGCGGGGAGAAATCAATAATCCCCGGCGCGCTTCCCTTTGAACAGGTGAAGGGCATCATTGATGCTGCGCTCTAAAATAAAAAGATCCCCGAACTCTCCTAAAGGAGAGTTCGGGCGTTTTAAGGCTCCCAAAGACGACGAGAAGCTGAGCTGGACGATGCACGTCGTTCAGAAAATGATGTATTACGGCATTTCCGAGGGGCTTGTGCGCCGCGTGATCCACACGCCGGCGCGCGTGGAAGAAGGTGTCGCTCCTGAAACTCTTGCGGTCATGCAGTCCACAGGAGGCAAGCATAAAAAAGAGGTGTGGGTCATGTATCAGCCGCTGAAAGTAAAAACAAAAATAGGAAGGCCGAAACTGCGTGTTATCACCGCGTGGCGCTATCCGGGCGTAAGTCCGGTGCGCGCGGCTATTCCTATTCCGCACGATATTTTACTTGAGCTTATGGGCGGGGGTGAGACATCATTTGAACTCCCGCAATAATCAGAAAACGAAAAAACCATGCATCAGAAAACAGCAATAATTTTCCTCGCAGGCATCTTTCTTTGTGCGACAGCGCTTTTTTTCTGGATGGTTGTCGGTGGCAGTAGTGCGCCCAGTGCTCCCGTAGAAAAAAGTGAAAAGACCGTTTCTCGTTCTGCGACTGTCGCAGAGAGTACAACGGTGACCGAGAGAGCGGTGCCCGCTATTGATTATGCGGGTATTCTCGCGCGGTTTACAGGGAAGGATGTAGAGAGGGTTCCTGTTGCCGAGAAGGTGTTTGCGCTGACGTTCGATGGCGGAGGGAATGCCGAAGGCGTAGAAAAGATTCTGCAAACACTTTCACATAACGGTATTCACGCGACGTTTTTCCTTACTGGGGGGTTTATGCAAAAGTTTCCCGATATCGGAGCGCGTATTGTGCACAACGGCGGGGAGGTCGCAAATCATACAGTGACACATAAAGACCTTTCCGTGTTATCGGACGAAGAAGTGACTGCGGAAATAATCGGCATGCAGCAGATCGCTGCGAAGCAAGGTATTATGGTAGCGCCGTTTTTCCGGTTTCCGTACGGCGCGCCGACGAAAGAAACGATAACGCTTGCAAATGACCTTGGGTATGTTGCAGTGCGATGGACGGTGGATTCGCTCGGCTGGCAGGGTGCAAAAGACGGGAGGGACGCATCGTTTGTTGCCAAGCGGGTAATACAAAAGGCGGTTCCCGGCGGCATCGCGCTCATGCACTTGGGATCTGCAAGCGACGGGAGCACATTTGACGCCGATGCGTTGCCTGAAATTATGAGAGTGCTAAACAATGAAGGGTATCGATTCGTTTCGCTTTCAGAACTGTTCAGTACAGCAACAGAAAACACCGCCCCATAAAAGACGATGTTTTTTGTTATTGCATGCGGTTATAATCTATACCGTGTTCTTCGTTGAAGTTCTTTTCTCGCTCATCTGCTTTTTCTTTTTTATAAGCACGGATATAATAAACACATGGGGAAAGTTTCACAAAAAGAAGTAGCAGTGATTCTCAAACGCGGCGGGGTTGGGGTGCTGGCGACCGATACGCTCTATGGTATTGTGGGGTGCGCATTGTCTAAAAAAGCGGTGGCGCGCATATATCGGCTTCGGAAGCGCGATCCAAAAAAACCGCTCATTATTCTCATCGCTTCGGTGCGCGATTGTGCTCGGTTCGGGGTGAAAATAGATACGCAGACAAAAAAATTACTGAGTGCCGTGTGGCCGGGGAAGGTGAGCGTTATACTGTCATGTCGGTATAAAAAATTTTTCTATTTGCACCGAGGCACGAAGACGCTTGCATTTCGTGTGCCGGCGAGCATTCGCGTGAGGCGGCTTTTGCAAAAAACCGGACCATTAGCGGCTCCCAGCGCGAACATTGAGGGCATGCCGCCCGCAACGACCGTCACCGAAGCGAAAAAGTATTTCGGCGAAGGAGTTGATTTTTACATTAACAGCGGTAAACGCGCATCTGCTCCATCTACGCTTGTTGCGCTTGAAAGCGGGCGTATCGTTATAAAACGGCAAGATTCGAGAATCTTACGAAGTCGGACTTCGTAAGATTTATAGCGCGTAAAAAGAAAGAGCTGGCGCAGGTTCGCGTCAGCTCTTTATTATGTCGAGAGTGATCCTCGATAATTACATCTCTCAAAGTTGAACACTCGATTTATTTATTTGACACTTGATGCGCTTGTATATACAATGTATATAATTGCGATATGAAATATTTTAACTGGAATTCCGAGAAGAATAAAAAGCTGATGAGAGAAAGAGGAGTTTCTTTTGAGATGTGTTTGGTAAAAATTGAAGGCAAAGATATATTGGATGTTTTGGAAAACAAAAACTATCCACACCAAAAGATATTTGTTATTGAAATCGATAATTATGTTTATGCAGTACCTTTTGTCGAGAAAGATGATGAAATTTTTCTAAAAACTATTATCCCCAGCAGGAAGTTTACTAAGAAGTATTTAAAATAATATGAAAAAAAATATAAAACTATCGAAAGAAGAAAAGGATATTTTAGAATCAGCGGAAAGCAAGAGGTTTGTTTCTATGCCAAATAAAAAAAGGGAGATTGTTCGTTATTCAAAAATAGCAAAAGCCACATTAGCAAAAAATAAAACCATATCAATAAGAATTTCGGAAGCTGATCTGATAAAACTAAAAGCGAAGGCGGCACAAGAAGGTATGCCTTACCAAACATTGATAGCTTCTTCGCTCCACAAACTTACGGTTAATAGTTGATGGACGTTACCTCTATTGAGGTTGAACCTCAATAGGTATCACCAAACGCGTCATACATCGCGCTTCGGTCAGGGGGGTATGGCATAGGCATTATAAATCTTACGAAGTCCGACTTCGTAAGATTTATAGCGCGTAAAAAGAAAGAGCTGGCGCAGGTTCGCGTCAGCTCCTTATTGATATACTACAAGAGGTTGTAGCTATGGTACAGGAAGGGGGATGGCTTGGCCGGGGAGGAATTCGGCATACAATATTTTTATTGCTTCTGCCGCCACCGCAGAAACGCGCATGCTGTTTCCCGAGAAACACCACTGCTCTCCAAAAAGATCATTATCGCAGTATTTCGGGAGCTGCATACTTCCCTCAAGCGCGATTTTTCCCCACGGGTCGCTCAATACCCCATTTGTAGGGTTAAATCCAAGAGCATACATCAGCTCTTGCGCAATCGTGCCGACAAGGCGGGGATTCATTCCTCCGGGCATTGTCGGATCCATGATTTCCGTCACATCGATATATGCCTGCGCGCTCCCTGTGAGAGGTGTGGGTTTAGTTGCTTGCGGCAGAACACCGGTGAACAGCGTTTTATATGTTCCCCCAGGGTAGCTCCACTCTAATCGCGAAATCGCGTATTCCCGTGAAATCCCACACGCAAGCTTCACTGCGTCGCTCAGCGGTCGAATGCGAATGCGGCCAATGATTCCCGGCGAATAATTAAAACAATACTCTTCGGGAGGATCGGTCGGCGCATCGGCGCGCCACATAACGGAAAACGGAATATCCGTATGACGCGTCCAAAATGCCGCAGCTCTTTCTATGGCGTCAAATACTTCCGGTGTGAATTGCGTACTCACTTCAATAGGAATGGGAAGATATTCCCACTTGAGCGCCATTGTCTCGCCCTGATTGAGAAAGGCAAGCGAGTTGAAGTTGGTGTAAAGAAAGTTTAACGCTCGTTTTCGCAGGAGCGCGGCGTTGACTTCCACAGTAGTAGATAAGGAAGCAGACCTTCCGTCTTCAACCCACACGGTTGCAGAGAGCGTGTGAGTTCCCTCCGCGATTTGCGAGGTGTCAAACTCAAACAAAAACCAACAAAGCGCGTCTATCTCTTGTGGGAAGTTCCCGTTATAGGGGATCGGCAGTTGGATTGCAGGCGTTTTACCTGCAATGAACATGCCGTCAAGAAATACTTCCGCCCTCACCGGTTTTGCGAAATATCCGGGAAAGGGGGCGCCGTGACCCGTTCTAACCACTATTTCCGTAGGCCCTTGTATGAGTGACCCGTTTTTTGGCCATTCAAAAAGTATGTCCGGCAATGGAGATGGTGTCGGTGGTGGGGGTGGCGGCGGCAACGGTGGTTCCGTAGGAGGCGGCTCTACAGGCGGTGGCGGAGGTAGCTCCGGCAACGGCACGTCCACCGTCACTTTGTTAGAGGAGCTCATTAGCGTACCTTCAAATGCCAGGACAGTGTATGAAATTGTTGTTCCGGCAATGACTGCTGTGTCCGTGTACGAAGTTGTGGACGGATCAACAGCAGTCAGCACAGATACGGGATGTGGTTCTACTGCCCTTTGGATTTGATACTTGTTGTTTCCGGAGTTTTTTACTGTTGCAGTCCATGAAAGCTGAACTGCTGCTGGTGTTGCGGTCGCAGTTACCGTAAGCACGGGTGATGCCGGCGGTTGCGGTTCCGGCTGTGGTTGCGGTTCCGTTGGTGGTGGTTCCATTGGCGGCAACGGCGGCTCGGTCGTCGTCTCCGTCGGTATCTTGCCGCCGCTTGGTTCATCTTTTTTTTCGCCGCATCCTACAGCGAAGAAAAGAAATACTGAAAAAACAACTAAGAACAATGCGCTTGGTCGTAGGTTTCTTTTCATCTCATCCTCCTTTTTTTTGAACAGCTTGGGTTATTTTGTTTTCAATGTCCTTCTTTCGTATCTGGTTTTATAAAAGCATAATACAATCTTTTCGTAAAAGAGTCAAACGCGATAATGAGCGCAGTATTTCACATTGAAAGGAATCATAACGGATGATATAATAGCCGCAATGGCACAAGCGCTATTTTTCATATTTGCCGCAGTAATGGCGCTTTTTTTGATAAGCAGCGTGATAGTGCTGTTTCATTTTTTTCATTATCGGTTGCAAAAGGATAAGCATCGCGCAATGATATTGGCGTTTCTTATCGGGTCGTTCGTGATTTTTTTCCTGGAACTTTCAGTGCTTTCGGTCGCGGACTGGGATGCGGTCGGCGAAATAATGAACGGATATCTTTTCAAAAACCAGCTATGATCACTTTTCGGGAAGGGGAAACTATGCTTTCAATATACCACCGGCACTGGCTTGTTCTTGCCGCCGAGATGGTCCCGATCATTCTTTTTGTACCCGTACTGATCGGCGCCGGATTTTTTGCGATGGGGCAGCTGCCGGATGAGAACGCGCCGTTGCGCGCGGTGGTGACATTGGGCCTGCTGTTGTTTCTGCATTTGTTTTGGATCGCATTGTTTATCATTCTTGCTGATTTTTTTCTTGATGTATGGGTGCTCACCAACCAGCGGGTGATCGTGATAGATCAAAAAGGGCTGTTTGCGCGCACAGTGTCCGAATTTGATCTGTCGCGCATTCAGGATGTTACCGTGGAGATCCATGGGATCATTCCCACATTACTTAATTACGGAAATCTTCTCGCGCGTACCGCAAGCGAGCATGAGAATTTCGTATTGAAGCAGGTAGGCCATCCTCACGAGGTAAAAGATGCGTTAATTCAAGCGTCAACGGCACAACGCAACAACGCGTTTGCGGCGATCGCGCGCCACGAACAATCAATCATATGATCAGTGATGTTATAAAAAATTTCTCCGCGCAGTTTGCCTACGAGCCTGATATTCAAAATAACGGGCATCTGGCGAAATCGCTTTCATATATTGTCGCCGGCATGGGAGGGTCGGCGCTTGCGGCGGAAGTGATGCGCGCGCACGACGCAAAGCGGGAAATATATATCCATCGAGGATATGGATTACCGCGGGTACACGAGAGCGTGTTGCGGCGAAGTGTGTTGATAGCGGTTTCGTATTCGGGTAACACCGAGGAAACATGTGATGCGTTTAATGCGGCGCGCGCGCAAGGGATAAGTATTGCGGTCATCGCAAGCGGGGGGAAATTAATCGAGCTGGCCAAAGAACACGCCGTTCCTTTTATTTGCATACCGAATACCGGAATTCAGCCGCGGCACGCGGCCGGGTTTATTTTGAAAGCAATCATGAAGCTTATGGGGGATGATGGGGGGCTTACCGAGACGGGCGCACTTGCCGCGCTTCTTGACCCGTCGCGGTATGAGCAAGAAGGGAGAGCGCTCGCAGAAAAGATCAGCGGCAAAGTGCCGGTGATATACGCATCATCGGAGAATTGCGCGATCGCATATACCTGGAAGATAAAACTCAACGAAAGCGCGAAGATCCCCGCGTTTTATAATACATTCGCCGAGCTCAATCACAATGAAATGACGGGGTTTGATGTCGTTGATTCCACGAAACCGCTTTCCGATGCATTTCATTTTATTTTTCTTACCGATGAAAACGATCATCCGCGTATTATAAAACGCATGGAGCTGACCAAGCAGTTATATGAGGAGCGAGGGCTTCCGGTGGAAGCGGTGAAAATGGAAGGGGAATCACAGTGGCATCGGGTGTTTGCATCGCTTGTGCTTGCCGATTGGACGGCATATTATTGCGCTTTGCACTACGGCACTGAGCCGGAACAAGTACCCATGGTGGAAGAATTCAAAAGAAAAATTTCCAATAACTAATTTTTAATTTCTAATCAAATTCTCATGATATAATGCCCAAGTGGCTAAACACGCAGTTTTTGCTCATGGGGCATTGGAATTTTAGCATTGGTTAGAAATTAGGAATTAGTAATTTTCATTATGTATCTACTTTTTGATATTGGGGCGACGAATATGCGTATTGCGGTGTCGCATGACGGAGAGACCATTCTTGAGCAAAAAATCATTTCTACTCCGTTTGATTTTGACGAAGGAATAAAAGCGTTCAAAAACGGCGCGCGGGAACTGTGCGGCGACATGATCATCAATGCCGCCGCGGGAGGCGTTCCCGGGATCCTGAATAAAGACAAAACAGTGCTGCTAAGCGCGCCAAATCTTGAAAAATGGGAAGATGTATTTCTGAAAGAAGCGCTTGAGAAGGCGCTCGACGTTCCGGTGCATCTTGAAAACGATGCCGTACTTGCCGCGCTCGGCGAAGCGGTGTTCGGTGCGGGAAAGGAAAAGCGCATCGTCGCGTATTTTACGGTCAGCACCGGCGTGGGCGGCGCACGGGTGGTGGGCGGCAGGCTTGATGAGAGCGCGTCGGGGCTTGAGCCGGGTCGGCAGGTCGTGGATGGCGTTCATACGCTCGAGTATCACATTTCCGGCAACGGGATAAAAAAAAGGTACGGCAAATCGCCCGAGGACATTGAAGATCCTGCGATGTGGGAAGAGGCGGCGCGATGGTTGGCGATCGGCGTAAATAACGCGATCGCGCTGTGGTCACCCGAGATATTCGTGCTGGGCGGCGCGGTGATGCGCCATCGCATTGCTGTCGCGGATGTGAAACGGCAGGTTGAAGCATTCGGCAATTTCCCCGAATTTCCCGAAATTGTCGCGGCGCAGTTGGGTGACATGTCGGGTCTTTACGGCGCGCTTGCGCTGATACGCTCATTCAAGAAATAACATGAAAGGATCAATGCTGCCGCGTGTTCTTGCCGCGCGCAAGAAAAAGGCGCAAAAGATCGTGCGCGCGCTCAAAAAACTGTTCCCGAAAACCGGTATGGCGCTTCGCTATTCCAATAACTGGGAGCTTGTGGTCGCGGTGGTGCTTTCGGCGCAATGCACCGATAAAAAAGTGAACGAGGTGACGGAAAAACTGTTTAGAAAATACAGGACGCTCGACGATTACGCGGATGCGGACCCGAAGGAATTTGAAAAAGACATTCACTCCACCGGTTTTTTCCGCAATAAGACAAAAAATATACTTGAGGCGGCAAACATGATACGGAATGATTTCGGCGGGAAAATACCCCGCACAATGGAGGAGTTGCTGTTGGTACCCGGCGTGGCGCGAAAGACCGCAAATATCGTGCTGGGCAACGCGTATGGCGTCGTGGAGGGTATCGCGGTAGATACGCACGTCATACGGCTGTCGCGCCTGCTTGGCTTGACCGATCATGCCGATGCGGTAAAAATAGAGCGCGACCTGATGCAAGTACTCCCGGAAAAAGAATGGTTCGCGTTTACCTACCGGCTTATTGATTACGGGAGAAAGTATTGTACGGCGCGCCGGCACGATCATGCGGCGTGCCCGTTGAGCAAAATACTTTGATTACAAAATGCCATCTTCTTCGTTCCGCCTCCGTGTCTCGCCTCGCAGTACTACACAGTACAGCCTCCCTGTTTGTCCAAGAGCGAAGCGATTGGTAACAAACAGCAGTCCAGCGAAGCGATAGCGTAGCAGGGTTCAGCTTCGATACTCGGCGCGCCTCGAATCTGACATCTTGTAATGCAAAGTAAATAAAATAATATGCGTTTTTTTATTAGCCAGCCAATGAGCAAAGGAGCGAAAGTCGTCATCACCGACGCGGGCATATGCCATCAGCTGGCGCGCGTGCTGCGCTTTGCGGCGGGCGATATGATCATCGTGCTTGATGGAAAAGGAAGCGAAGGAGAGGCAGTAATACAAAGTATTACAAAAGACGCCGTGACGGTGAAAATCGGCGCGTGCGGGAGAAACGCAAACGAGCCCGAATATAGAGTGACGCTGTATCAGAGCGTGCTCAAAAAAGACAAAATGGAGTGGGTGTTTGAAAAATGCACGGAGGTCGGCGTGGCCCGGTTTGTTCCCGTGCTCTCCGAACATTCGGTGAAACAAGGAGTGAATTTTATCCGCGCCCGAAAGATCGCGCAGGAAGCGGCCGAGCAGTCGCGGCGGGGGATAATTCCCGAAATTAACGAAATCAGTTCATTTGAGGGCGCGGTCACGGAGGCAAAAGAGAGCGGTGCGGTGTGCGTGCTTGCGCATAATGGCGGTGAAGCGGAGCATCTCAGGGATTTTGCGCGCGCGCATGATCTCTCGGGCGGGGTAAGCGTGTTTATCGGTCCTGAAGGGGGCTTTAGCGATGCAGAAGTGGCGCATGCTTCCCAAAACGGGTTTCATATCGTATCGTTGGGGAAGCGGACATTGCGCGCGGAAACCGCCGCAATCGTCGCATGTTTTTCGGTAGTTACGTAGCAACTGTCCTCTACAATTCTTTTTTAAATCCACTCACGCCTTTTTATTGAAAAATAACTTAAGGAAAGGCTGCGCTTCCGTTAAGATATAAAAAAGAATTGTAGAGGACAGTTGCAGAATATTATTTTCTATATTTTACCTATGCTATTTGGCGCTCATGTTTCCATTGCGGGCGGCATTGATAAGGCACCCGAGCGGGCGGCGGATTTCGGCTGTGAGGTGTTTCAGATCTTTTCGCGTTCTCCGCAGGGAGGCCCGCCGCCCGCGCTTACCGGCGAACTCGTGGCGCAGTTTCAAGAAAATAGTAAACAATACGGACAAAAGGAATTTTACGTGCATACGCCGTATATCATCAACCTTGCATCGGCAGAAAAGCGCATTGAAGAAAGTTCGGTGCGCCTTATCAAAGAAGATCTTGTACGAGCAAGCACGTTGGGGGCGCGTTATGTGATGACGCATGTGGGGTCGGCAAAAGACGGCGACAAAGGCGAGGCGCGTGTAAAAATCGCGGAGAATCTGAAAAAAGTCCTTGACGGCGCACACACCGCAGAGCTTCTTATTGAAATGTCGGCAGGCGCGGGAGGGATCATCGGCGACACATTTGAGGATCTTGCATTTTTCATGCACGAGCTGCGCGCGCATACCATCGGCATTTGCTTTGATACGGCGCACATGTTCGCGTCGGGCTACGACATCAGAGACGGCGCGCGCGTGAAAGAAACGCTCAATGCGTTTGACCGCATCGTGGGACTTGCGCATCTGAAACTTTCGCATTGCAACGACTCAAAAGCGGGGTTAGGAGAAAAAAAAGACAGGCACGAGCACTTGGGCGGAGGCATGATAGGGCTTGCGGGGTTTGCAGCGCTCGTGAAAGAGCCGCGCTTGCAAAAAATAAACTTCGTATGCGAAACAGAGCACGACAAGATCGCTGAAGATATCCGTATTCTGAAAATGTACAGAGGACATTGAGGAATTAGATATTGATTAGAAATTAAGAATTCGTCATTAGTAATTTTTCTTATGTCAGCTATTCAATTTCACATAGAAAAAAAACTCACCGGTGCGCTTGGGCGGGCGGGTATTTTGACGACCCCGCACGGCACGGTGCGCACGCCTGCGTTCGTGCCGGTAGGAACGCTCGCCACGGTAAAATCAATCACTCCGGAAGAGATCAAAGCGCTCGGGGCGCAGATCGTTTTGGCAAACACGTATCATCTCTATTTACAGCCGGGCGAGGCGATCATGGCGAAAGCGGGCGGTGTCGGGAAGTTTATGCATTATGACGGTCCGACGATGACCGATTCGGGCGGGTTTCAGGTGTTTTCGCTCGGGTTTGCCCGGGGGCACGGCATCGCAAAAGTGCTTGGGAAAGATAAACAGCGCCCGCAAAAAGATAAAGCGGTGTCGGAGCACGGCAACCTCGTGCGCGTGGACGAAGACGGCGTGACGTTCATGTCGCACATCGACGGGAGCACGCATCGGTTCACGCCGGAGCGTTCCATCGAGATGCAGGAAAACATCGGCGCGGATATTATTTTCGCGTTTGACGAATGCACGTCGCCGCTTTTGTCGCGGGAAAAAATGGAAGCATCGCTTGCACGGACGCATCGGTGGGCGCAGCGCTCGTTTGACGCGCGTACAAGAAAAGACCAGGCGCTCTTTGGTATCGTGCAGGGCGGGCGGTATCCCGATCTCAGAAAACAGAGCGCTGAATATATCGCGAGCATTGATTTTGACGGGTTCGGTATCGGCGGGTCATTTGATAAAGACGACATGACGACCATCGTCGCATTAGTGAATGAAATTCTGCCCGAAGATAAGCCGCGGCACATGCTTGGCATCGGCGAAATAGAAGATCTTTTTGAGGGTGTGGAAAAAGGGATTGACCTGTTTGATTGCGCATTGCCCACAAGGATTGCGCGCAACGGAACGCTTCTGACGGCGCACGGGAAAAAAGATATTGTGAAAGCGGAATATAAGGAAAACTTCGGACCGATAGAGGAAAACTGTGCGTGTTATACGTGCGCGAACTATACTACGGCGTATCTTCACCATCTCTTTAAAGCGAACGAATTGCTTGGGTATCGGCTCGCCACTATTCACAACCTCTATTTTATCGTGCACCTTGTTGACGCGATGCGCGCATCGATCATTGATGATACTTTCTTTGATTTCAAGAAGGGATTTCTCGCGCAATACCGCTTGGCGTAGTCCTCGTGCGAGCTCTTCCAATTTCTTGACAATGGGTGTATAATTGCTTGCTATGAAAAGAAAAGACGTTTTCCAATATGGGAAAATAGTCATCTCAGGTGCGCGGGCGCACAACCTGAAGAATGTGCATTGCGAGCTTCCGCGCAACCGATTTGTCGTCATCACGGGGCTTTCCGGATCAGGGAAGTCTTCTCTTGCATTTGATACGCTGTACGCCGAAGGCCAGCGGCGATATGTGGAATCGCTTTCCTCGTACGCGCGCCAATTTCTCGGGGTGATGGACAAGCCCGATGTCGACACGATCGAAGGACTTTCGCCGGCGATATCTATCGACCAAAAAAGCGTGTCGCCAAACCCGCGTTCGACGGTGGGCACGATCACGGAGATATACGATCATCTCCGGCTTTTGTTTGCGCGGCTGGGCGTGCCCCATTGTCCCGAGTGCAAAAAACCCGTGGCGCGCCAAACTCCTACGCAGATCACTGATGTCATCATGAAGCTTGAAAAAGGAAGAGAGGTCGCGGTGCTTGCCGCATTGGTGAATGATAAAAAAGGGGAGCACAAGAATATTGTTGAAAACATTACGAAGGCGGGGTATTTGCGCGTGCGCATCGACGGCGAGATCATGCCGGTGGATGAAGCGGCACAGCTCCAGCTGGATAAATATAAAAAACACACGATCGAAGTGGTGGTGGACCGACTTGTGGTTGAGCCGCGCATGGACAGAGCACGGCTTGCCGATTCGGTGGAAACCGCGCTGAGACTCGGCGACGGCATTATGATAGGCGCGACAGAAGGGAAGGATGACATGGTATTTTCCGAGCGCTTTGCGTGCGTGCAGTGCGGCATATCGATCCCCGACATCGAGCCGCGGAGCTTTTCATTCAACAGCCCGCATGGCGCGTGCACGGCATGCGCGGGGCTGGGGAAAAAATTAAAAGTGGAGCCGTCGCTTCTTATTCATAATCCGCGCCTCACGATCGCAGAAGGGGCGATCAAGCCCGTTCAGCCCTCGATATACAGCCCGTTGTGGGTCGCGCTTGAAGACCTTTCCCATCATCTCGGATTTTCCGTTGAGGAGACGCCCATAGAGAGATTTCCAAAAGAAACGCTTCACGCGGTGCTCTATGGAAGCACGACGCCCCATTTTGAGGGAATTATCCCTCATCTTGAGCGAAGGTGGCAGGAAACGGATTCCGATTGGGTTAGATCAGAGGTGGAAAAATACATGGTGGTGCATAAATGCCATATGTGTGAAGGCAAACGGCTGAAGAAAGAAGTGCTTGCGGTGTTGTTTCATGAGAAAAACATTGCGGAGGTTGCCGCGCTTTCCATTACCGACTGCGGAAATTTTTTCCGTTCATTGAAATTGGGGCATACGGAAGGGAAGATCGGCGTGCAGATCATTAAGGAAATACTTAACCGGCTTGCGTTTCTTGAAGATGTCGGGCTTTCGTATCTTTCGCTTGATCGCGAATCAGAAACGCTCTCGGGCGGCGAAGCCCAGCGCATCCGCCTCGCGACGCAGATCGGCTCCCGGCTTGTCGGGGTGCTGTATATCCTCGATGAGCCGTCCATCGGGCTTCATCCGCGCGACAACGCAAAGCTCATTGATACGCTCAAAGGACTCCGCGATCTCGGCAATACGGTGATCGTGGTGGAACATGATGAAGAAACGATTCTTTCCGCCGATTGGGTGGTGGAGATAGGACCCGGCGCGGGCGCGGAGGGCGGGAAGATCGTATGTGAAGGAACGCCCGCAGAAATAAAAAAAGCGCGTACGATCACCGGCGCATATCTTTCCGGTAAAAAAAGAGCGCCGTCAGAAAGCATCAAGATAAAAAAAGACGCTTTGCCCCGCAGTGAGGGACCGCAACAATTCATTGAGATCAAAGGCGCGCGGGCAAACAATCTTAAAAACATCAATGCGAGCATCCCGCTTGAGAGGCTTGTGTGCGTAACCGGCGTGTCGGGGTCCGGGAAAAGCACGCTTGTTGACGATATTCTTGCCAAGGCGCTCGCGCAGAAGCTGTATCAGGCAAAAGCGTCGCCCGGTGCGCATGACGCGATCCTCGGCATAGAGCGGTTAAATAAGGTCATTTATGTCGATCAATCGCCGATCGGGAGAACTCCGCGCTCAAACCCCGCGACCTATACGGGCGCATTCACGGTTATTCGCGATCTGTTCGCGTCCACGCAAGAAGCAAAAATACGCGGATACAAACCCGGGCGGTTCAGTTTCAATGTGAAGGGCGGGAGGTGCGAGGTGTGCGAAGGGCAGGGCCAGCGAAGGATAGAGATGCATTTCTTGCCGGATGTATACGTGGAATGCGAGGAATGCCATGGCACGCGGTTCAATAAAGAAGCGCTTGAGATCGACTGGAAAGAAAAAAACATTGCGGAAGTGTTGCGTATGAGCATCGAGGAGGCGTATGTGTTTTTCAAAAATGTACCCCAACTGCATGCTATTTTTTCAACCTTGCGCGAAGTCGGACTTGGGTATGTTCAGCTTGGCCAGAGCGCAACGACGCTCTCGGGAGGCGAGGCTCAGCGCATCAAGCTTGCCGACGAGCTTGCGCGCCGCGATACGGGGTCAACGCTGTATATTCTGGACGAACCGACCACAGGGCTTCATTTTGAGGATGTTTCTAAACTGCTCATTGTGTTGCGGAGGCTGGTGAATAAGCGCAATACGGTCGTGGTGATCGAACATAATCTCGATGTTATTGAAGCAAGCGATTGGCTCATTGATCTTGGACCTGACGGCGGCGATAAAGGCGGATACATCGTGGCGCAAGGCACGCCTAAAGAGGTGGCGAAGATAGCAAAAAGCTACACGGGACAGTTTTTAAAAGATAGAGTATAATAAAGATATACTATTTTTATTATGGTCACTCGCAAAACATTATTTATACTCATCGCGCTTGGGGCAATTCTTCTTGTCGCGGTATGCGGCGTAGTGTTTTTTTTGATACAAAAAATAACTCCGCCCGCGCCGACAGGAGGGGAGAAGATCGTTACGGCGCAGGCAAAATATATCAAAGGAGGCGCCGCGTTTTTTTACCCGGCATCGTGGCAGGTAAACGACATCCCTGCTTCTCCCGGTATGATCTCCGTACAGGTGGTTGACCCGGAGGACAGCATCGTGCTGGTGGCTTCATCGGCCGAAAAAATGAGCGATTCCGAAGTGAACGGCACGCTGGTACGCGAAGAAGGTATCACGGTGGGCGGTATTGCCGGCAAAGAGCGGAGGTGGGAAAATATGAAATCGCAAACGGTTATCTTTCGTGCGGATGATTTAAAGTTTGAAGAGAAACAATATCGGTTCGAGCTGTTTGGCGCCTTCAGCAGGAAAGTGAAAATGGAGCGCGTATGGGATGCTATTATAAAATCGGTGCAGTTTGAGAAAGGAATCAAAGAGGGGATTATTGCAACGCCTCAAAAGCAGTAAGAAGTGCGCGGATTTTGTTTTTAGTCGTCACGCGAAACTTTTTCTTTTATCTTAACGGAAGCGCAGCCCTTCAATAATTATTATATACATAAAGGGCGTGAGAGGATTAAAGAAAAAGTTTCGCGTGACGACTGATTGCCGGCATCTAACAGCTCGATTTCGTAATGCAAAGAAACCATGAAAGGCTTGAAGATCTTCTCCGTCTCCGAATATGTGGAGCGCTTGAACGCGCTTCTCTATGAACACGACGCGGTAGTGGAGGGAGAGGTCTCGGAATATCGGGTCAACCAGCAAAAGTGGATATTTTTTAAGATCAAAGACGAAAACGCGGTACTCGAATGTTTCAGTACCGTGTTTCGCATCCGCGTTCCTCTCGAAGACGGGATGCGCGTGCGCGTGTACGGGAGGCCGGGCATTTACGCAAAAAGCGGCAAGTTAAGCATGAATGTCGAATGGGCGGAGCCCGCAGGCGAGGGAGCTCTCAAGCGCGCATTCGAATTGCTCAAATCAGAGCTTGAAAAAGAAGGGTTGTTTGCGCAAGCGCGCAAGCGCTCGTTGCCGAGTATTCCTAAAGCGATCGGGCTTATCGCATCGCGGGAATCGGCTGCCTACGGCGATTTTTTGAAAGTATTGGGACAGCGCTTTGGCGGGCTCACGGTGTATGTGATGCACGTGCAGGTGCAGGGCGCGG
>ERZ1292630.2186-Hain-H41-02um-R3-2186-length-18358-cov-8_pt1 | contig 18358 bp, 6 predicted proteins | sample MGYA00564408_ERZ1292630 | MGnify/ENA primary metagenome ERZ1292630 (study PRJEB36523, sample SAMEA6512641) | groundwater metagenome | collected 2019-01-08 | study: AquaDiva: Metagenomics assemblies of 32 groundwater samples
GGCGGGGGAGGTCGCGGTATGCACATCAAGAGGGGCGGAGGCGGCGGCGGAGGAAAGTGTGTGTCCGACGTGAAAAAGCAATCGAAATGGTGGTGGACGACGAAGGAGCCCCCACACTTCCCGCAAAAGCCCTTAAACGTGTGAATTCCAAGAAGGGACTCCGCGGCCCTTCGTGTGTGTTTTTGGTGTTACAGAACAGCGGCGAAGATGGAAATGAGATGGAAATGCGATGCGCGCGCCTTTTTCACGACAATACCGAACAAAGTGCCCTTCTCTTGTCATCGCGGTCCACAGAACAACGCGCGTTCCCTTTGATTTGCGTCTACCGGAAAGGAAAGCAAAGGGGGATATTTTTTATTTTGCACAGTTTTTTTTCTCTTCGAGGTTTGTCGCTCCGTCGGGAATGGCCACCACTGTCACCGCGAAGTTTGCGGCTGGCCGAAGCGTCATGAGCCAGTATCGCGCACCGCCCTCGGCGGCAGACGGCTTCCAGGAGCATCATGACGCGGCAGCGGCGGCGCAGCCGTCTTTAAGCCACGGCACGACACCAGCCACAACGGCCTTCTTGGCATCACATGCTGCTCCCGCACAGGAAACCGCAACGGCTGGCCACCGCCATCAAGGGTGCGATGCGGACCGCGCGGTCGCATTGCTTTACGGTGGTGAGATTGCGTCCCCGACGGTGGATCCTGCTTTGCCGCCTCCGTCTCCCATCGTCCCGCCGCCCGTGAGGGTGTTAGGTTCGATGACCACCCAACGCGACGAGCAAAGTAGCAGCAGTAGCGACGACGATGAGGATTCCGATGACGACGACGACGCCGGCGCTGCCGGAAGAGGAAAGCCGCCGCCGTCGAAGCCGTCCGTAGAGACCGTCTCCGCTATCGACGTCGCTCCCGCAACCGCCGTACGGGAGCAACAAGGAGGTGGCAGAGGAGCGCAGCCGCCACATGCAATAATCGCCAGTGCGCCGCATGCGGCTGCCACCGAGGTATCCCATGTTGTGACGACCCGAGTTGCCACCTCCTCCTCGACTCCCGCCGCGACCGGCAGGAACGACGGCGGCGGCGGAACGGCAGCCAATGATGCGGGAGATGACGGCATCGTTCTCGATTTCGATGACGCCGCCTTCGGCGCAGCAAGCCCCCCGGCCGCCACACCTTCATCTCGCATCGCTGCGACGGACAGCAATAGCCAAAGCGATGCACCACCACGACCACAGCAAGCTCACCGACCTTCGGCGGCAGGGCCATCGAACGCAACGACGGTGGATGCTCCATTCACGGTGAAGAATGCGGCCGTGGTGAACGACGGGGGCTGCCCTGCTGCCCGCCATGGCGCAACAACGGTTAGCGACAACAGCAGCAGCGGTCACGTCTCATCGGCGGTCACCAGTCACTCAGCCGCGGCGCCTCCTCCTTCTATCGTCCCTCCAACGGCGGCCGCCATGAACCCATCAGTCGTCGCCGCCACCACCGCCTCTGTCGTGCCGTCGGCTGGAGCGGCCGCCCCACCTCCATCACATGACACTGCCCTGAAGGCGGAGGGGGGCCACCAGGGGACGGCGATGAAGCTGCGGCCCCTTCCTCCCCCTCCTCCAGTGTCACAGCCGCAGGCAACCAACTCCACCCGAAGCACCGCGGCGTCGGGGATTCCGCCGCCATCTGCTGCCCCTGTCTCGAGTGCCACGGTGATCACCCCCGCCGCCGCCCCTGCGGATGATGAGTGGGGCGCCGCGAACGCAACCGCCGCTCGCGAGCGAGAAGCCGCTCTCGCGTCGACGTCAGGTATGTCCACGCTGCGCAACATCACGTGGACGGAAGCGTACGCCTCCCTCCGGGCCAACACGACATCCTGGCGGCGGCACTTATCGCCGGAGCTGAAACGCGTCTCGGACAAGGTGACCGAGGCCAATGCCTTCGTCAAGGCGCTGTGGGCGTGCTGGCACCAGGACATCAAAGAAGGGACGCCGCTCTACGAGGAACGCGACTTTATCCTGTGCTTGCGGCACGTGGAGCTGGACCATGGTGACGAAACCCACCGGCGCATGCTGCTCACGATCTATCGTCAGTTGGTGCATACGAGCGATGCGAGTGGCCGATCGGCGGCGGCGGCAGTCTCGAGAGCGGCTGCCTTCTCTCCAGTGACGACTTCACCCGTTGCTGGCGATGGTTTCGCCACGGCTCCGCGTGCCGCTACTAGCGCCTCGGCGACGGCGGCGGCAAACCGCCCCCTCGATCCGCCTGCCACCACGGGACCCGAGTGGGAGGTTCTCGGCTTCCAAGGTCTCAACCCCGCCACCGATCTGCGTTCCACCGGTATGTTCGGCCTTCTGCAACTTCTTTATGTTGTCGATGCGACCCCAACGTTCGCTCGGCAGCTCTATCGAGTGGCGACGAGTCGCATGCAAGAGTTTCCCTTTGCGCTCGTGTCGCTCAATATGTCAGGGGTGGCCATGGACGCCCTGCTCCAGCGCCATCTGCACGACCTCGCCGTCAGTCGGAAGAAGAAGGAGGACAAACTAGCGGCTTCCGACGAGAGTAGTTCTGTGCTCAAAGCGCATCGAGAGCGGTTAGGATGCACCACGCTCGCGAGAATCATGCACGAATTCGTCGTGGGAGCGTTGGATCAGTTTTTCGTGGAATGGACGTCGCAGCCGCAGCGGCGCATTACCGACTTCAACTCCATTCGGAAGAGTCTGCAAGAGGCCTGTTTGAGCGACGCGGCAGCGACCGTTCAGCGGTTCGAGGAGTTACAGGCGCTTCCCGAAAGCTCGCGTGGCCCTGGCGCCACGAAGGCCGAAAAACAACAAAGCGCCGCCGCGTCGATCCGTGGGTCCCATCATGGCAGTGCCAATCGTAGCGGCGCGTCGCAACGGAATCCGACGCACTTTTCCGATTTTTAGTGCGTTGCTGAAGTCGACATAACAACGCCCTTCAGACCACTCTTTGATTTCGTCCTGTCGCCCTCGTCTTACAAGTCTCTCTCTCTGTCACTCTCTCTCTCTGTCTCGTCCACTTTCATGCCATGTGTGTCTGAGTAGTGAGCGATTTCTGTTCACAGGAATTGGCGTGTTTCCCTTGTGTGATCTCGAATGATTTGAGTCGACGCGGCAAGTGGGTTTTTTGTTCGTAACTCTCAATAGCACTAAAAAAATACAGAAGAATTTTTGGGAGTGGTTGTACCGACGTATTTCATCCACGGAGGTTAAACCCTAAAATAATGTCCGAAGGACGAATTCGCGACGACGAGGAGGGGAGTAACATTCCTGACTCTGCAAGGGAGGACTTACCTCTCCCCGATGATCACTTACCGCGACCACTGACGCAAGCCGTCATTGCCGCGAGTGTGAGTCACCTCGTTCACGTCTCGACGGGACGCCTGGCGTTCGGTGTGGCCACGCTGCAGTCGCTTCAACTCAATGACATTTCAGCACTCTCGTCGTTCCCTTACTTGCAGCGTGTGATGCTGGATCACAATCATCTGACAACGTTGGCTCCACTCGCGTCGCTCTCGTCGCTTGTTCATGTGTCCGCGTCGGCCAACATGCTGACCGAGGAGACGGTGTTTCCATTTCTGGTGCCGTCGGTGACGACGTTGGAGTCCCTGGATGTGTCCCAAAATCAGCTCAAGTCCCTTCAAGGCGTTCACCGATTAACCTACTTAGTGAAGCTGTGCGTCAACGCCAACGAGCTGACCACGATCGCCGCCACCGACATTTCCGGGCTGCTGTCTTTGCGCCACTTCGAAGCCAATCAAAATAAAATTTCCAGCATCGCCAAGGGCGCCTTTCGAAAGTGCCCGCTACAATGCATTTCGTTGGCGCAAAACCAACTGGCGTCGATCGTCCCATTTTTAGAACGATCCACAACGCTTGTTGAACTGAACGTGACCGACAACTTGGTGATGCACATCGCCGAAATTACGGAGCTGACGCGTCTCACGACATTTGACGTTGCGCATAACAACATCTACGACCCAAACGAGGTCAACCATCTGACCGAACTTCCCCTGCTGCGCTACGCATCGTTAGCTGGGAATCCGCTCACCACCTCTACCGTGACAGCGGGGATCGAGAAGGGAAGTTCCACGGGGGCCGCCGCTGCGGCTTCTCGCAACAAGGCGGCGGCGGGTCCCGTGGCGTCCCTCCCTGGTGGGAATGGCGGCGTGACGTCCCCGCAAAAGGCGCCGACTGCACGACCCAACGGGAACGGCGCCGCGACGGACCAACAAGTTGGTGAGGAAGACGACGACGACGACATGGACGACAATCGAAGTGACATTGTACGGACGGATTCAACGTCCGCGGCCCCAGCCACGTCGGCGGCGGCCGTGATGCTCAAACAGCGAGTAGCGGGCGGTTCCAACGCGGCCTCCTCGACGGCGGCTCCACGAGCTGTGCCGGTGGCGGCTAAGGTGGCCACGCTTCGCCAACCGCATAACACGCCGTACCAGGGCGCACACCCCGCTGCCGAGGACGCCCGGGAATGGGCGCAATTGCCCCCAGAATCGAGGTACCGGTTAACGGCGTTGTGGAAGGTTCCGCAGCTGCTGGTTTTCGACGGTGTTCCCGTGACGGAACACGAAGCGTCACAGGCGCAAAACTTAGAGGGTGGTGTGGACCGGGACGCGCGCATCAAGGCGCGACTCAATTACGTGGGTTCTGCTGCGGCGGGGTCCATCTCGTCATGCTACGACGCCCGCGCACCGCCGCCGCCGCCTTCTTCTGTGGGTCGTATTCCTATCGCCTCTGGTAGCGCAGCGCTCGCTTTGCGGAAGGCAGGAACGTTGTAGATATTTTTCCGCCGTGTTACACGGTCCGTGTACAGTTCATGGATGCTTGTTGTGTGTTTCGGTCCATGTGTTTTTTATGTCACGGTCGAGATCGGGTGTCTCGGCCTTTGTCGACTGCGCGATGGCAACTCTTCAATCTTGATCATCAGTTGGAGAGGTTGTGTTGTTGGGCACGCAGCTTCGCAGGGGATTTTGCCTTTCGCAGTGATTTCTTCCTTCCCCAAATCTTTTGTAAACCGACCCATTCGACATAAAGAGAGAGAGATGTCGACGCCGCATCCATCCGGGACAACTCTGTGCTCCCTTTCGTTCCACCCTCTGAGTTACGCCACGGCCCGTCATGGCCCCCTCGATGTGGACGCGGCTCCCATCGCTGCGCAGCAGCAGCAGCCGTTCTCAACTGCCGCTCTGGCGACCGGCAGTAGCAGTCCGAAGCCGAAAGCGCAGCCGCATCAAGGAAAATGGGGCACGAAAGGCACCACCGCCTCAAAATCTGCGAAAGCGGAAACAACTGCTGTTGGATCATCAGACGCACCGGCAGCTGACGCCAAGCCGCAACGACCATCTTTCCAGGCAGCGAACGCTGGTGATGTGCCCCCGGCGATTGGCCCCTCGCTGAAAGATATGCTGTCTGGCTGCGTGTACATTTGGACCGCGTGCAACCATCGGGTGTGCGGGCATTGTCTAAAGGAGGAAATCGCACGGCAGACGCTGTCTCTGCCGTCGCCTCATGCCGCGACGCTCGTGGCGGATAGGTCCGATGAGCAATCCCGGGGTTCGGCGACCCTCTTGCTAACGCTGCGCTGCGGCTTGTGCCCCGCCGCATCTCCAGGGCCAGATCAGCAGCAGCGCCCCGTGCGGCTGTTTCCTTCCTCGTCGGATGGGAAGCCACCGACCGCCGCCGCGGAATCGTTTCGAAATCGCGTGGCCGAGCTGCTCATTAGCGCCACCGCAGTGCCGCTTGCTCCTCCCGCTGTTGCCGTGGGCGACGAAGGCGGCGGCGGAGGCGGCGGCGGAGGTTCTCCTTCCTCCCATTCCTTATCATCCTTCGCGACATATCAAAGTTGGCGAGTGGACGTGCTGGAATCTGCGCCCTTGCAGGCGGTGGTGCGATTGCATCACGCACAGTATCCGTTGTTGGTAACCGAGTTGCATAATGCTACGTCATCGTCGTCGCCGAATGCATCCGCGATGATCGCTCGAAGTGAATCACTCAAGAAAATGGATGGCAGTCAAGACCGCGGAGGAACCGGGGGGCCGCGCGACGACGCTTTATCCCACCGAGGAGCCTCGCAGCCTGCGCTGGGTTCCGTCGCCCAAGAAGATCGTCAATGTGGCATTTGCGAGGCATCCTTTGCCTCGGCCAGTCAAAGCTCTACCACTGTTGTGGCGGGCTACTGCGTGCAATGCGGTTTCTTAGTCTGCAAAGAATGCGCCAATACCATCCACGCGAAGGGCAAGTTCAAACGCCACGAGGTAATGGCCGAGATGAAGTCCTCCAGCGCCGGCGCTTCGGGAAGGACCACGACGATCGGAACGAACCCTGCCGACATCGGTGGGGGTATCAAAAGTGATACGACGAACAACAACGCGAAGACGGTCGCCGCAAACTGTTCGGTGCACGAACGGTATCCAATTGAGTTGTATTGCGGCACGTGTCAAACCGCCATTTGCCTTATGTGCCATTACAGTGGCGATCATCGCGGCCACGACGTCACGGATTTAAAAGAGCTGAGAAAGCAGTTGGATGCGAAACTAATTGAGGTTGGCCAGCGAATTCGCGGTCGTGTGGCGGCCCTCGACTATTTGCGATCGCGCGGTCGGACGATGATGCCCATCGTATCCGCGACAGGCGACGGATATCTTGCTGCGATCCGATGTTTCTGTGAGAACATTCGTGAGCATCTCAGCACCTTCGAAACGTCCGCCGCCCTTCACTGGGGCGCCGCGAAGAGGCAAATCGAGCAACAGTGGGCCATTGACGAGGCGGCGCTGTCCAGCGCGTTGGGCGCATTTCAAACCATCGAGGAGGGAATAATGTCGTCGCTGATGCTGCCTCTCCCATCACCACGGCCTGACAGGGACGAAAAAGCTTCTTCGACGGCGGCGGCCGATTCCGTTTCGGCGGTTTCCGTTTCCTCGTCCGTGTCGACGGCGGAGCTCGTCGCGTTAGTGCCTGCGATCTTGCAGCGCTGTCGCGATGTCGAGTCCGCCCCATTAGCCCGCCTCACGTCGACACTGATCGACGGATGTTCTTCGGACGCACCGACCGACGCGAACTCCTCTTCGTCGGTGCCGCCCAGCTGGCAACGGATCTGCGAAAGTTTGTTGCCGCCTCCCGCCGAATGGGCGACGATCACGCTGCGAGGTCGCGACGTATCCACCGCTTTGCATCAGCAGCTATCTGCGGGTGCCCTCCCGTCGGCGTCGGATACGCTAACGGCATACGGAGAGGCTCTGTGGACCGAGCTGCTCCGCCAACCTGCCCTCGCACCTTTGAGTGGAGGTTCGGCTCATGTCTTCTTTCCCTCCGGGGGTATTGGATTCATGCCTCAGTGGCATGTGAGACTACGACGCTCCGCGGCGGTGGGAGGAACACATCTGTCGGTGCTCGTCGAAGTCGCAGAACGTTTGATTTCTCAGACCGAGCGTCAACGAAGCGGTCAACTGCCGGCCGACTTCGCGTCGTCACTGGGAGTTCTCCCATCGGAACTGGTGGAATCACGACCCTTGTGCTTGCCCGACAACTCCCCACAACTAATGCTTTCCGCCCCGTCACCTTCACCTTGGTTTCCCCCGATCGCGGCGTCGTCGTCCGGACGAACGGACGCTGTTGCCGCCACTGCTTTGCTCGCTTCGCCTCAGTCGAGCGGCGTGGCTCACCCTTCCGCGCCCCGGCAACGCGTCGTCGCCGCCGCGACCAATGGTCCGCACATGGAACCATTCGCGGCGGCGCCTCCCGCGGTGCCTTCGCGGCCCACGACTATGGTCATTTCTACTGGCAGTGGTGGTGCGGTGACACCGACGACCGGTGCGACCGGCGTGTTCTTGGCCCGCCTGTTTCGCGAGGACAGGACGACTGGGACGGTAGCGACTCCCAGCGCACCCGGAGCGGCGGAGAAACCACCCGCGACCGCGGCGGGAACAGGAGGGAGCAATGGCGGCGGCGATTTTCCCACGCTAACACAATTTTCGTCCACCCAGTTTATGGCTTCGACGACGGCGGACGCGAGGCACCATCATCACGCGTTGGGGGGAGCCACGGGATATCAGCCAGTGTCAATTTCGTTGGCCCAGGGAACAACGGGACGTCCTCGATCTCATACCCCAAGCGTTCGGCGTGACGACCTATCGTCCGAAACTACGACTACCTCCAGCATTTTTTCAAAAGATAAAAAGCGAACACGTAGCCCTCAACGTACGGCCGTCGCATCCTCATCAAGTCCAAGTCGGGCGGCTCGATTGTCCTACCCGCATCGGCAAGGCAACGACGATGACGATGACGAAGGAGGTGGTCAGCGACGCGACGGCGACGACCATAACGCCACCCTCTCCGACCTGTTGTCATCGCGTGGTGGTGGTGCTGGCGCGCGGGAAAGGGCGGCTGGACGCGGCTCCGTTGCGGCGCGGGCTGATGAGGGAGCCCAAGCGCTTCGACGGGGTGTCGATGGTGATCAAGAGGAGGAACACAGCGACGACGCGGACGTTTCGAGGTCACTGCACGGCGGGGGGGGGACCGCAGGCCACCGAGGGGGGAGATCCGCGGCTGAGAAACGGGGGCGGGGAAGGCCTACCACGGGGTTGGACGACGAAGGCGCAGGGCATCATGATGAACAACCGCATGATCCGACACATGATCCGTCGTCGGCCGACAATAGCGCCGGTGGTGTTGGTCCACCGAAGCAGCAAGCCATCCTCAACAGTGGGGTGGCCAACAGGAAGGGCGCCGCCACGTCAGATCCGTTGAAGGCATTTACATCAAGTGCGGCCGTCGCGCCGCCTCCGTCGAAAACAAGATTTGTTCTTCGCATCTAAACAGGGATCACTCTCTCTCACGATGTTTGGGTGGTCAATGCTACGCACTCCCCCCTCTCTCTCTCCCTCGTTCGGTCGGGGAGGGAAAAGCTGTCGTCTCAGTTCAAAGAGCGGTTGAAACGTTCGCGATGCGGTTGCAGAAACACAAGCGTCTTTGTGTGCATAGCTGGAGGCGAGGGGAAAAAACATGGCCGCGGCTGCGTCTCCCCCACCGCACCACGACGATATCGCCAGAGAAGAGGGCATGACCTTTCACAACGACGCCAATTGCAAGCGTCATCTCAATCGCTTCAGTGATGACCCCGCCGCTACGGCCTATGTGCCGTTGGTTCTCGTCCTCGCGGATTCCACATTGTATGCCCCGTCGGCATCGTGCCCCGGTGCGAAGGAAGGGGAGAGCGCGGCTCAAACGACGACGACCACATCGGCAGCCGCAGCGATGCCTCGCACTGGTGCATCAGGGGACCCTTTTCCTCGAAGCTACGCAGATATCGTGAGCGCCATCGGGGAGCTCGCCGGTATTCCACGTGACGTCGATTTGGGAAACCGCAAGAAGCAGCAGTCCGCAATGGGAGTGAAACTCGCCGCTGGGCCATGGCACTTTGGCGTCTTTGGCGGTGACTGCCTTTCTGCCTATGGGTCCGAGGAAGAGCAGGGGTCAGTCGGCACTGACGGCGCGAACTCGACAATCCTTCCCGCCGCCGTCGTCGCCGTGCTCGCCCAATCGCCGCGGTACGTGCGGCCACTCGGTCATCAGTACGGCCTGATTCATGCGGCGGACATTGTCGTCGCCGTCACCCACGATGCCCAGCACGCTGCGTGGAGGCCTCACATGGCATGCCCACCACCGGTGGTGGCCCCGTCCACAGAGGCGGCATCCTCCGTCGTCGAAACCGACGTCGAGGAAGTAGCTGCGCCCGCGTGTGGCTGGTTGAAAGCCGTGACCGTGGCGGTGCAGTCGGCACGCCGCTTGCGGCAGTCGGCGGATGCGTCGGTGCCTAACGTGGCAGGGATCATCGTCCGTTACCAACGAGGAGGAGAGGGTGGTGCTGGTGGTAGCGCTCTGTCGACTTCCGCTGGCGAGGGGGGGCCTAGCGGAGACGCAGACAACGCTCGTGCCGCGTTGAACGACACCGCCTCGTCGCTTCTGTGGAATAACTTTGCCGGTGCCTCGCGCATCGACACCGCGGCGGTGAGTGCGACGGCGGCATCCATCCCCGTGGCTCGGTCGATCCACGAAGCCGTGTCGTTGGTGCGGACGCACGTGGCCCCCTTTCATCGATTCGTACCCTCCTCCGTGAGGGCCTCCTCCTCCTCGACGTCGACTACGTCTTCTTCTTCCGCCGGAAGGTCGTGGTGGATGACGCCGCTACGTATGATCTGCATTGGCACCTTTCCAAAGCTCAACGTCATCCTCGTTCGCGTGATGTCCGGTACCCTCCGAGTGGGCGATAGCGTCTCCTTCATGAATGCGGTCCGGCATCGTGGGCTCGTGCGATCCATGCAGCATTTTCCTTCCAAAGCCTCGTTGCGAACGGCGACGGCCGGTGTGATGTGTGGCATTCAATTGAACGTAGCGGACAGTCGAATTGTCGATTCCCTTGCCCTGCCCGTCTTGCCGCCGATTTTGTCCATTGGGGGCCACGCCCCGCCCGAGGTGGCTCCGCTACCTCTGTACATGGCCCGGATTACGTTAAGCATGGATATGCCCTCCTCGCTCAACGCGCAACTGAGCCGCGACCCTGCGTCGGTCGGGGGTAACTGTTTTACGCTGTTTTCGAGCAGCGGAGGCCACCACGTACGAGTCCTCGCGAGGCAAGCGCCGCGGTCGTTGCTCGTGATCGCGGACCCGAACGGCGCCGCCAACCGTGGTTGGCCGTCAGTGGATTGGCAGGCTTCCTGGAGTTATCCCGCGATGAGCGCACCAGCGTCGTCCTCCTCTCAACCTCATGAAGATGAAGTCGGACAACAGCCAGCTGTGCCACGAGAGGCAACAACGTCCGTCCACCCTCAGGTCGGGTCAACAGCGGAAGCCAAAACAACCACCACCGCAGCGAGTGGGGCGTCCATTTTTTGTTTGTTTGGCGCCGTCGATCGCGTCGTCGCGCTGACAACGTGCGTGGCGCGCATCGATGCGGAGTGGAGCCGGGGCTGCTTGTTACAACGCGTGTGCCGCGCCATTGTCGACCATCGGCAGCCGCGGCGACTTCCGATCCCGCAACAATCGATGATTCAAGACGACGAGTCAGGCGGCGAGGACCCACTTCCTCTGGCGGCCGCGGCTAGGTCGAGTCATTTGAGTCACTCGACAGACACAGTATCGTCTGGCGGCAACAATCAAACCACCGCCGCCGCCGCCCCGGCAGCCGCTGCCCCTCGCAGCCACCCCTCCCCACCACTGATGGAATCGTTGATCCGTCCCTTCGTGGACCGCTGCAACCGTTTCGTGATGGAGTGGCCGCCCCTCCGCACGGCCGTCGCAGCCGCAACCCGCGCGACCGTCGATGCGTCACCGTTGCAGTTCACAAAACCGGTTGCCGCGGCGGACGACAACGTCACGACGCTATTTCCGCATGATCAGTGGCTCGTCGCGGCCTTGGTGGTGGCGCCCGGCGGTCTTTGGTTTGGCACGTCGCAGGAAACGGTCCGTCAATGGGTTCGTCAAACCACGGGTGGCGACCCTATGGCCAACGCGCGATCCAGAAAATGCTTAGAACGCTCCCTTCGGTTCGACTTGCTGGTGACGGGTGTGTTTGCGGAGCTCATGGGCGATGTATCCACAAGTCGTCTGTTCTTTGAGCCGCCAGTCAAGGGTGGCATTTTTGATTTCATCGGGAGTTCCGAAGCGCCGATTTCCGTCGCAGCCCTGGTGAGTCGCCTCAGAGAGGAGCGCTCAAAAGGAGGAGAAGGCGCATGTAGCCATGGCTTGGAGCAGCCGATATTACGCGACCTGCTTTGTTTCTGTTATCGATTGTACGATGAGTGCCGAGACGTGGAAGCCAACTTTCCATCCAGCTACACCGATCACTGGTGGCCCTTCTTTTACACAGTTGACAAATACATTGGCCGTTCCGAGCTGCCGCGATGTCATACGTTCCTTTGCTTGCGGAACGACCTGACACGAAGCGGCGTCGATCAAGCCGGTCCCTACCCCACGTTGCGCGCGTTCGCGACGTGCCCGGCACGTTTACGAATGTGCCGAGCGGCCGAAATTCGGTCACGCTCGAAACCACAAAATGTCGTCGACACGTTTGCCCGCGAGATCCAAGGCTTGCTGATCGCGGATCGCTGGCCGCTCGTGTTAAGTCTTGTTCGGGAACACAGGCTGAATAGCTCCGCGGGACCGGGCAAAACAGCCTTGTGGATCGCCCTTAATTACGTTCTTGGGGCAAAGGCCACCCATGCGAAAACTGCCCTGGTTCACTTTACATCACTGCGGTCGCTGATGTTTTTTCTTCTTTTCATGATTGACGAGCAAGACCGGAACGCCACCGTCGGCATACCTGGTTACTCGGAGTTCGCCTCCCAATGCCTTGCGGGAGCATGGGTCCGATCCAAGTTGCCGAATGAGCATTCTCCACGGACAGTGTGCCTCGTGTACTGGCTGTCCTACCTGCATCGAAGCTTGCGGCGGCGGCAATCGGCGGAGTCTCCACCCCCGTCGTTGTGCTCCGCGGCGGCACCACCGCGGGGGGCAGCAGGGGACCGACTCGACCACAGGTCAAGCGGTCTTGGCGTCAATCCATCGCCACGGGGGGGTTCGCCGTTTCTCCGACTGTTGGCGAACTGGGGACTGATCGTTCAAATACTGCAGCATTGTGCGTGAGTGAGAGCGGACGATCTCAGGAATCGCTTTCGCGTAACCCTGGTTATTCTTGGCAATTCATCACACTCTAAACACTTTGATATGATGTTTAAGTTGGCACACCACACTGCGGTGCAACTGTACTGCGGTAACTTTTGTTCTGCGTGTTGTCTCAGAAGGACGAAGACTATTATTGTTTCTCTTCTCTTTTCCCTCTCCCGTTTTCGTCCGTTGAATTCATCTCTTTTGTATCTTCGTCCGCATTGTGATGATTCCCGCCGTACGCCGGGGCTGTCTCGAGGCGAGAATCACGCCGGCCGTCAATGCGGTTCAGTTGTTCGACGTGTCCGACGCGTCCGCCGTGTCCATCAAGCTTCCGCCCGCCACGCCTCCCCTGAAAGGACACCTGCAGTGTGTCAGTTGTGTCCACTTTTTGCCAGACCATTTCGTACCTAGCGCAGCGTTGTCGCCAACCCATTCCGTGGTGGTTGGAGGGGGCGATGCTGTTGCGATGGCTGGTGGTGGCCGCTTGCTTCTATCTGGCAGCTGGGACGGCACCGTCCGAGTGTGGGACACCGACACCAGTCAGCCTTGGCGAGCGGCGCCGGTAATGTTCGCTCCAACCAGCGAGACTGGCGAGCACCAAGTGACGTGCCTGGCGGTGGCGCCCTGTCCAACAGTATTACGGCCAACGGAGGAACATGGACCTACGGAACAAGAAGAAGCGGGGAGGAACATGTCGTCGTCGCCGTCCCCATCATCGTCGTGGCTAGTCGCTATTGGGAGTTCAGACAAGTCCATCACGTTATGGGATGCGAAAGGGAATCGCCAGTTTCGTCAACTGCGCAATGGCGGCCACGCGCATCGAATCACATCTGTCGCGTTTGATCTGTCGTCGGCCGATGGAAGCGGTCGTCATTGTCGTTGCTTGTTGTTGGCGAGTGGCAGTGCCGATGGAACGATCGTCATATGGAACGCCATCTCGGGTGAGGCGGCAGCGTCACTGCCGATCAAGCACACAGAGGCAGTATGTTGCCTGGCCTTCTCACGAGACGGGGCGACGCTGGTGTCTGGAGGGGCAGATCACAACGTGTTTTTCTGGGACGTGGAGTCAAAAACGCAAAAGTTCGTTGGCAGCCACTGGCCATTTTGGTACTCGCGACCAGGGCATTCTGGCTGCGTCACGGCCGTGGTCTTTGCACCGCAACCAACTTCTCAAGAATTCGCCGTCGCGGGTAACAATCGCGCCAATACGTTCGCGACCGCTAGTGCCGATGGCACCATTTTGCTTTGGGATGTCACCACCGGAGAGCCTAAATCAGGTTCACTGACAGGGCACGAAGGGGAAGTCACGTCGTTGGCCTTCTCCAATCTTGGGGGCGACGGACGCATCTTGGCGTCGGGTAGCGTCGACGGTACCATCCGCATATGGGATTCGGTAGCCGCACTTCTGTTGCGCACCATTTCGGTAAGCTCCTCGATCCCCCCCTCGTTCGACACATCGGAGGCGATCACCGCCGCCGTTTGCTGCGTCGCATTTTCCGCGGATGGTGCCACGCTCGCCTCCGGCCACGCGGACCACACCACCCAGCTCTGGGAAATGACGCGGGGTGAACTGATCCAAACACTGTCGCTCCCGTTTATCCCATCCCGCGTGGCATTTTCCCCTGACGGTGCTAACATTGTGGCGACGCGAGCCGGTGCCGCGGGAGGAAAAAAGAAAGAGGACCAACAAGAAGAAGCGACCTTTCCGATCGCGGTCACAGGGGGACACTGTGGAAACGCCGGAGCAGCGAGCGGAGGGGATAGTAGCCAGCTCATCGTGGCACTTCACAGCCCGTCCGTCACTCCGCAAGGTGAGAGAAACGTTCTCATAGAATCTCTCGCAGCGGAAGGTCCGTCGCAACAACGCTCCGGCGGCAAGATCGGAGGGTCGAAGGACACGGCGACCCCATCGATGACCGCCGCCATCACCGAAGGGTCACAGGGGGTCACCAATTGGGTGGACCCACGGCGAGGAGGAGGAGGTTGGACGGATGAGTTAAATCGCCTCGTCCGTGCCATCGACCGCACACGCAATGCGGATCAGATGGTGCTCTCCGTCGACGAAATTTTGCAAACCGGTGTTGCGTGCACGGAAGCCGTGAAGCAAAGCGCATCGGCGTTCGCTTCGGCGGCTCTCAACCGACTGGTGCGCTTCGTGCCGCCACCGTTCGATGCTTGCTTTTTGGAGTTAAGTCGTGTTTTCAGCGCGGCCCGCGAGGCAGTCGCTTGTCGCTGTGCATGTCGTCAGCTCGCACGGCGCTTGGGCTCGCTGTTTCCTGTGTTGACATCGCTTGTGCGTCCGAACAGCGCCGGCCTTGGCAAGCAAGAGGTCAAACTGGATCCCGTCTTGCACGCCATTGTGGAGCGTATCCAGGAGTGTTTCACGAAATCGTTTGTGCTCATTAAGCGATTCGTGCCTGGAGGACGACAACAAACCGATGCCGACGGCGGCAGTTGTGGTAACGACGATGAGGAACAGATCCGTTCGCAAGAGGAATACAACAATAATACTGACACGAGTGGCGGCGGCTCCTACGTGACTCGGATCATCTCATGGTGCTCCTCCGTTTTGACCTCGTCGACCACCGGGCTCTCGAATGCCGTCGACGAGTTTCACAGTATGCACACGGAGTTGGATCGTGTCTTGGCCGATTTTGCTTTCGCGGCGCATGTGCAACATATGGCCGTCGTGCCGCTTCCGACGTCGCCATGGCAACGGACGTTTTCGTCGCCTCTCGCTCGGCCCGAAATTGACGATTTGCGCGTGGCTTTGAGAGACGAATTTTCCAGCATGCAGTCCGCCATCGAACACCGTGTACGGAAGCTGCAAAACGCCGCGGCGTCCACAACGGAGGGCCCGTCTGGAGGAGGCACAAGCGGCGACGGCGGCCTTGGCCACCTGACAGCCTCAGTCGCCGTTCTCGAGCGTGCCGTGGCCGCCATATCGGAGCACTTAACCCCGTCGTCAATCCTGCTTTCCGTCAAGGAGGCGGTCAAAGAGTCCATCGCGACGACGACGCTTGAGCAACCACCCCCAATCGGCGCTGCCAGCGGCAGTAGTGCAGCCAGTCGCGTCGGGGACGGTCGGTTGACGCGAATGGACTTCACGTTTCTTTCACCGGGCCGTCCCATTGGCTCTGGGGCCTTCAGCGATGTGTTCGAGGGCCTCACGGTCCCCTCCGGTCAGCCGATTGCGCTCAAGCGGTACCGGTCCTCTAGCACGGAAAGCGTCGCGAATGCGCAAGCGGAAGTTACGTTTCTGCGCAACTTATGTCACCCTAACATTGTGCATTGCTACGGGATCGTGTTAAGTGAACGATCCTCGGCGGAAGGAAGCGGGAGTGGGTTCTCAGGGGAGTATGGGCCAGCCGCCGGAGAAGGAGTGGGTTCCTACGCGGCGTACTCCGTCGGCGGGGCCCGCGACCCTTGCCCTACGATCGTTCTCGAATACATTCGGTGGCCGTTGAAGGACTGTGTTCTTTCGAAGCGTCGTGGCACGTTGACCAACGATGTGAAGCTGCGGGTAACGTATGACCTCATTAGCGCCCTCGCGTATCTTCACGAATCGCGCCCAGGTATCGTTCACGGCGATTTGAAACTAGAAAACATCATGCTGGTGTCTCAGATCGGGCCCGCGAAGCTCATCGACTTTGGCTCCGCGTCACGCCGTGAGACGATGCTCCTCCCTTCGAGCGGGGGAGGCGGCAACGACGGATATGGTGACGGCGGCCCCGCGACGACCGGCACGTCCTCAGGGATGTTCGTGCCGATCCAGGTCGGCGCGGACAAGGAGTTGCATCTGCGCCAGCAAGCGTCGCTGCACTACCGCGCGCCGGAATTCTTCACCGCTGATGGGTCATGTTACCAAAAAACGTGCGAAGGTGACATTTACTCCCTCGGGGTTGTGCTTTTCGAACTGTGGAGCGAGTCTCTGGCCTGGGGAGCCGTCGATCGTGAACGAAGTAGCTCCGCTCCTTCCATCGCTGACATCGTTTGCCTCGTGACCATCGGCAAGCGCCCCGCGACGGTCGAGGACATGCGCCATCGTCACGGGATTCCAGAAGCCGTGGCGCAGCTGATCGAAGCCTGCTGGGCCAAGGACCCAGCCAGTCGCCCGATGGCGGCGGAGCTGAACACTATCAAGCACCACCGCTATCCCACGGCGGAAACGACAACAACGACAACATGCCATGGGGGAAGCCATAGCGGCAGTAGCGGAGGAGACCCAATGGGTTTCTTGCACCTGACAGCATTGAGCCCGTTGTCGCAGTATCCTCCCCGCCTCGCGCGATACTTGACAGTTCGGTAGAGTATGAGGAACTGTCGATGTTTTTTTCTTACAGTGTAAGTACTGTAATTACTGAAAGCGGCGGTTTTGTTGTCTGTGGATGTGAGTTCTTGGCAAGAAGTTGAAGTTTCTTGCCCCTTTCCTTCCCTGCCACCACAACACCGAACACAATATTGCTCCTTTTCGTTGTTCGACAAAGATTCGAACCGTCACCTTAACGACGGTTCGAATGGTCGTCGAGAACTTTGTCCTTTTTTTTTCTCCAATTCCTCCCCTCCCCGCCCGCCGTTTGGAAGTTTCGCCCAGGTTTCGCGAGTGATGCAACGGGGGGTGGCGGCTCGGCTCGGCGAGTCATCGTATGCGACCACACTCCTCCTTGGAAGGAGTGGGGCGCCGCGGCATCCTTCCGGGAATCCATGTCGCGCGTAGCCTTTTCTACTTTTTCTGTTTTGTGCGTTTGGATTTCGGACAAAACAAAGCACGTAGCGACACACGGCATGCGAAACGCCGCGCGCTTCAAGATGATAAACTGACGTTCGGGGCCTGTAAACCGGGCGTCTGTGGTATGCTTTTGTTGCGCTCACCACACGCAGATACGTATCTTACTCCACACAATGTTCCGTCGCGGGGAGGCAATGTGGGGGGTCCAAAGCCTGTTGTTGACCCGATTTTGGTGGCGGGCTCAGCGCAGCCGCCTTGACCTTGCCACAATACACCGCGCACCGTGCCTGCCAGTTCCCAGGAATACAAAGTTGCCGCCGTCACACACCGTCTTGCGGTTGCACGAACATTACGCGGCAGGCTTCCAGTGGGGACGGCTACACTCTGATTATCTTAGATCTAAATTAGAAGCGTACGATTTAAAAGCAAAGAAATTAACTTCGCGTCTGTAGGTTGATCTCAATTTTTCACAACAGATGTAATCGGTGGGCAACCGACAGTACTGTACATACTCTATTCAATTATAACGCGCTGCACAGACCTTCGCGAGTCTCCACCTCCCTGTTCAGCGTTCGGTGCTCTTTGCGCATGACGACACGACGTGCAAAGTTAGCCGGCGGGAAGACGGCACGAAACAAGGTGGACGGTGTCCCTTGCGACGGGGAGCGTTATCGTTTTTCGGCACATGAATTCGAGAGCCACACCGACGACGCCGTCGAGGCGCTGCAGTATTTTCTATCCTCTCACCGTCCTCTGTCGCAGCCAGTGACCCCAGCGGAGATTGATCAGTTGCGCGCGTTCGTGCGACGGGCTCTTACCCGTGGTCGTGGCCCAGCTCAGGCGGCGATGGCGATCTATGATGCCGTGCTCACGGCCGCCTCGGACGACCCCATCACCAAGCTACTACATCGCTTAGCCACGCGCGCAACGTTGCAGACGATTTTGCGGTTGGA
>ERZ1292630.2188-Hain-H41-02um-R3-2188-length-18354-cov-7_pt1 | contig 18354 bp, 16 predicted proteins | sample MGYA00564408_ERZ1292630 | MGnify/ENA primary metagenome ERZ1292630 (study PRJEB36523, sample SAMEA6512641) | groundwater metagenome | collected 2019-01-08 | study: AquaDiva: Metagenomics assemblies of 32 groundwater samples
ATTATGCCCGGTATGATGCCCAACAGCATGTGCTGGTTGAAATAGTTATAGACGTCAATGACGGGTGGTATGATATACACCTGCCATCTTCCGTTCAGCAGCAGCCAATTAACTTTATAAAGCCCCGAATAATCGAGGAAAAAGAGAATAGCCACAGGGACGCCAACGATAATCAATACTTTGATCAGGACAAACCTCAAAAGCACCCCTATGGCCAGCCCCAGGAATGTCCCCAATCCGATTTTGGTAATTGCCAGGATATCCATATCTATACAACCTCCACATTATTTGTTGTTAATTTTATTAATCTGTAATATTTTGGTTTCAAATCCCGAAGTATCCGTTATTTCGCCTTCGTAGAAAGAAGGACATTCAATGAATTCTTTGAGTGACAAGAGTCGATCTTTTACTTTTTTGTATATTGCCGGAAACCTGCTTGATTGCTCAGATAAAGTTAATATTTCAGGCAGATAAGTATCCTGTTCACTCATACAGATATTCTTAATAGCATTTTCCATATTATTTTCCCCTCATCCCATAGGTTGTAGCGATATAGAGCGCGACGGAAAAGATGATTAAATAAACCATGATGAGTTCTCCTGAGATACGATGACAATATTTCTAAATAGACACAAAACAAGTAATGTACCAATCGGATGAAAAAAGGCTAAAATATCTAGTTTGGCTTGAGTTATAAGGGATATCGGGCTATTGTAGAAAATAAAAGGTTATTTAAACTGCTAAAATTATTCGTGATTTGTTAACACTGTTTAACACTATATAACAATGCTTAAAGAGGAATATAACATCTTGTGTTCTACTTCTGACAGTTTTCACCATTCTTAGGAGATTAACCAAAAAAGGCCGTGAGGATGTATCAGCTACATCTGACCCAGTCTTAAGAAGTTTTATTAAGAACAAAAAAGCCTTGCTCGTGCGTGGCAAAATTAGTTGTTATTGCAAGGGCGATGAATTTTACTGGTAAGATTTTGAGGAACTAGGCTTCATAACACTATTAAGTATTTCTTTATATGTTGAAGTTATGTGTAAAAGTTCCTGAACCTCATTAGGATTAGTAATTTTCCCAGGTATCATTCCATATCTCTGTAATTTTCTTTTTGCGGATTTCGATAATCCCAGATCATTAAAACTACTGTAATATCTTGATTCGAATTTCCTTTGTGCCGTTTGTAAAGTTATTGCATCGATCTCCATTAACATACTCCCTATAATTACTGCGAATTGTAAAATAGCCGATTATTGTTATGGTTGTATAACAGTGAATGGATTCCCTATACTATTTGAGTCTATTTCGGTCATGCGCTGCCGCCCCCTGGAACCCTTCGTTCCATCGTTCTTTGCATGACACCGTCTTTATTCGTGCAATGAGCCAGCGGGATACTCCTGGGCTTTCCACCATTCTTACATTCCTTGCAATCTACACAGGTACGGCATAATTCACTATTTGTTCTGTTGTTCATTTCTCTCTCCTTTGAAAAAAGTTAATGGGATAAAATAGTTATGTACCTAACATATTGTTCATAACATCAATGCGTTTCAGCCTTGCCTATTCCGCAAAATATCTGAATTATCTATTAACACATCATGTGCCAGAAACGTTTATTATTAATGATATCCTGGGATTGCTTGTATTATCAGGGGCTTTCAGGTTCTAGTTGAAATTTAGATCTGTCTGAATTTTTCGGATTGGAAGGTATTTGTTAGGTATTGTTAAAAATTTATTGAAAATTATTTAAGAAGATGTAACATTAAGATGATTTGAAGTGCGAAATTGCTTATATTGCTATGGCAGGAGAGATGCTATGCGAAGAATTTCGGTTGGGATAAATATTGTAAAACTTCCTGTAAAAGTCTTGTACCTTTTAAAGTTTAGTTTGATTTACTTACCCCTTTACAGAGACAATTGTTTTTGTTTGTGCTTTCTATGGAATCCTTCTGGAATGATCTCACAAAAATTGCGTAGAGAAGTTTTAAAACCATTAGAATATTTAATATCGGGAAGTTTACCCTTACTTAAAATATAAATTATAGAAAGAAACGCTACTACCGCCTGATCTTCACTCACTTTGTACCTCTCTTTTTTATAAACCTCATGAACAATATCATTTCTACCTGCTTTGTGTTTTTCATCATCATGGGCAATATCATTTCGCAACTCATTTAAAAGCGAGGCTATTTTCTTATAAGGGGGCTTCAGCATATCGATCCTATCATATATCTTTGTTTTAAGATCCACAGCAGTTAAATTGGCATCATAAGCAGTATATCTATTAAGACAATCGTGGTAAAGTAGAACCGCCATATTATAGTCATAAGGATTATTTGGATGCTGTATTTTAAAATAAGCGGTTTCCAATAAGTTATAGTATTCTTGACCATTTTTAAAACTCGATCTAAACATTTCCTTAAAAGTAATTGTATAAAACCATATATCTCTCAGATAATATTTCTCAGTGGCATTTATTATCGACTGTTTAAAAAACTCAAAGTTCTGCCTTAGAAGGTTATCATTCCCACCGTGGAATTCCTTTATAAAATATCCTGAAACACCTAACTCCTGTAATGTTCGTAAAGTTGCTGCCTTTTCTGAAGCAGTAAATATAATTACTGGTACTGTTGTATCTTTTTCACGAATAGCTTTAAGCAAAAGATACCCAGATGTCTCCTTGACCGATAGTTTTGAGGATTCTTTCTTCAGCCTTAAATCAAGTAGAATGAGATCATAATCTATCCAATTCTTTTTTCGATCTTTTAATCCTAATAATTTTTCGATATTGCCTAAATCATCAGGCTTTTCAGATTTCCCTACTTTGGATACACATTGAAGTGTAGTTCCGTAAGTGCAATCATTAACAGTCCACCATTCAAAACCCCATAGTTCCTTCGTCATGGCATATCCAACATCTATTATAAGATATTCATGAGAGCCTGGAATAAATAACTGTCTAAGAACCTCTGACCAGCCATTTTTATGTTCATCATCTATAAAAAGGATACTAAGACCTTGAAGCTTTTCGCTTAGTTTTTCTTTTGTCTCCCGCCTTACCACTTCTTTATTCTCTGCTTTTAGTCTTAAAGGAGAAAAAGCATCATTTAAATCTTTATACTCACTGTAATAGTCTTCAAGAGTCTGTATTTTTTTCAAGTGACTTGTTATTTTATTCATTACTTTATCATATATCTCTTTATCTTTTTTACCAACTCCAACAAATTCACCAGAGTAGTATGCACCGCTTAATAGACGAAGTGGCCCTAGTAAATTTGCTAATCTATGCTTGTCTTTCTCTTCAATTTGAACAAGCCGGTTTTCTGGTTGTAAATAATTTCTCAATCTATCATGGTCTTTAACACCCTTGGCAGTTTCTATTTTTATTTTCAAATAGTCAATCTTGAAGGGTATTTGAATAATTGTACATCCTTCAGACAATAATAAAATGCCATCAGGATATCTTTTGATAATGCCGAGATGGTCTTCATATGTGAGGAGAAAGACAGGGACTTTGCGGGCATCTTCATCTAAATCTTTACAGATCCTTAGCCTTCGAATAATATTTACTTCTCTAGCATAATCTAGAATAGAACTTGCTACTATAATTACAATGGGTTTATCTCTGTTAAAATCTGCGCCATACTTAGGTGGAGTGAAATCATCAAACCTGTAAGTTTTTACCGCGGCAGAAGGAAGTATACTTTCTAAAACCTTTTTTAAAGAATCGGCTTTATTATATTCATCACTTACAATTGCAAAATTTCTCCCGTCTATCATTTTCCCTCTCCAGGTTTAAAGTTCATTTTGTTCGTCACGCTTTTCCCCGATGAGTTGGCTCAACTGACTTCTATTTATGCCTATTTTTTTTGCAAGCCGTCCTGTAGCTCCCCAAGATCCAGATAGTTTTTCCTCTTGTATAAGAGCCTTCTTCAATATCTTTTTATGTCTTCCGGGCGCAAAATTCTCCATTAAATCATCCCATTTTTTTTCTTCATTTACTAATTTTCCAGCCCATACACTATCTTCTGTATCTCCATCATCCTTTTCATCTCTTGATTGATTTAAAAAGGAAAAACTTTCTTTATCCAGAACATCTGTATCAGACCTTAGCATAACTCTTTCTAAAGTATTCTTGAGTTCTCTGATATTACCAGGCCAACTATAGCTGGCTAATAATTCCATAGCCGCATCATTCACTTCTTTTCCAAGCCTATGTTCAGTATTAAAATAATTCATAAAATACTTTACCAAAAGAGGTATGTCTTCCCTTCTTTCTCTAAGAGGAGAAACATGAATGGGAAAGACATTTAATCTATAATACAGGTCTTCACGAAAATCTCCTCGTTTAATTTCTTCTCCTAAATCTTTGTGAGTGGCGGCAATTACTCTTACATCAATCTTTATTGTTTTTTCTCCACCTACCCGTTCGATCTCTTTCTCTTGCAAAACCCTCAGGAATTTAGCCTGAATATCTCCTTTAAGTTCTCCAACCTCATCAAGGAATATAGTTCCACCATCTGCTAATTCAAAAATCCCTTTTTTATCTTTTATAGCATTTGTAAATGCACCTCTGACGTGCCCAAACAACTCGCTTTCTATTGTAGTTTCAGAAAGATCTGCACAACTACGAGCTATGAAAGATTTCTCTTTTCTATTGCTATTTATTTGAATAGCTCTGGCTATAAGTTCTTTTCCAGTACCGCTTTCCCCTGTTATCAAAACGGGAGTGTCCCGCTTGCAAACGCGTCTTATCAATTGCAGTACTTCCTCTATTGCCTTGCTTTTGCCTATAATAATGCCTTTATCTGTCTTCCTAATATTATCAGTTTGGAGATTGTAAAGTTCTATGCAACCGCTTATTTCAAGTTTAAGTTTTTCATAGTCTAAATTTTTGCTTTTAATAATATATTGAGAGGCCATTTTCCCATCAAAACATAGTTTACGGGCTGTTGGGACATCGTTGATGGCAGTTAAGATTATGACGGGAATTGCAGGAAATTCTGTTCTTATTTCTTTTAAAATCTCCTCTCCCTGTTTGTGTTGTCCTTCAAAATTAAGGTCGAGAAGCACAACTTTAATATCAGTATTTTTCTTGATTTGTTGAAGGGCATTATCCCCTCTTTTCTCATAAATAAATTCCCATTCTTTCGGCATCCTCTTTTTAAATTCTATATCCCATTCCTCTTCCTTCCACTTATCATCAACAAAAAGTATTTTATCATTCATATCTTTTCTCCCTACTGAATCTGTCTTGCACCTCATTAAGAAACTCAAGGTTATTCTCAATTATTTTACTGACTTCTTTAGAGTCCGCAAAGATGCCCGGCAGACCTTCAACGGAATTATTATCTAACAATTTTAAAGTTGATAAATATCGATATATATAATCAAAGTGTTTTTGGATACCCTTTAAATGAGAGTTATATAGCTCATGTTGACCCTCATAAATTTTTAGCTCCTCTATAATAGCCTGTAATTCACTGGAAAAACCATTTAACTTTTCCCGGGTCAATAACCGTTGTCCTGAATCAAGTTCTTCTTTTAACTTTTTTAAGTCTAAAGCCTTGCCATAATGGCTTAATATTTCAATTTCATGTAAGCTAGCAAGAGCAAGAGCAAATGTATTCGCATATCTATGTCCAATATCATGCGCCATTTTTACTATAATCCCTACACGAAGCTGTTTTGATGCTTTTTCCCAGTCCTGCTCCAATAATACCTGTGCCGCCGAGTTAACTAGATCTCTTAGTCTCGAAATACAAAATGGTATCGTCAGAAGTTCTATTCCTTTTGTTTCTAAAACATCGCCTTCTGAATTTTTTTTTAATTGTTCTAATGGTTCAAAAGAAAGAACAATAACCTTCCCTTTAAACTTAAGCTTCCTATCACATCGGAGCTTTCTTAACATAGCTAGTCCAGAATTAGAATCATTCGTATGTTCTATAATAACAGTTGCAGAATCATTGCATTTGGATAGTATATTCTCAAATACTGGGGGAGAATAAAATATATCTTTATATCCCTGTCTTTTCAGTACGTGAGTTAGGCTTTCCAGGTAAGATTTTTTCTCTGAAACAATCAGTATCATTATGTTTCTATTTCCCGAAGAGTGTATGTAATTTTAAGTAGATTGCTTTTTAAATCTTCATAATGTTTATGAAAGTCATCGAAACGCATATTTGAAGGCATATTCTTTACTTTTCTATCCTTGCAGAGACTGCAAAATAAGAAGAGAAATTTTAGCCCTTCATCAACTGATTCAAGGGTTGAGTTTATATAGCTTGGAATTTTATCTTCATATTTCACCTGTAATTTATTTATTTTCTCTAAACGCTCCTTAACACCTGATTCAAGCTCAAGAATCTCTTTGGCCACTTTCTTGCATTCGTCATCGTTGTTTTCTAATTGAAGTTCCAGATGAAGGGGGAAAAAGGTGGAAAGAATGTAGTCTGTGTGTTGGGTTGAATTAGGGACAAGACGGTTCCAAAGATTTCCGTAAAGTAATTCATATTTACTATCTCTGTCCCCAATGCATACTAATAATGGTTCTAAATATTTCCATATTTGATCCGGATCATTTTCGTGTCTAAAACGCTTTACTTCTAATTCCTTGTTTTTAATGTTATTTTTAATTTCTGAATATTTATTTTCATGTACAGCTAAGCATATTTGCTTATCAGCATTTTCACTGACGATAGCATTTACTATATCTATTAAACCATTACAATCTTCTTTAACAAATGAAAAGGAAAAACTGAACTCTGTTCCAGAGTGTTTTAATTCCATGGTTGTATGATTATAATAAAGGCCTGATTCCCCACATTGTGAGGGGCAATTCGTATGTATTATCTCCCAATCTGAAGAACTGGCTATTTTCTTATAACTTATCACGACTATTAATCTCTTGTTCATCTTTGGGCCTCCTTAATGAAAAAATAGTCTGAACTAGAGCATACTTATCCATTTCATCAATAAACTGTTCAAGAGCGCTTATATGAATAAACCTTGCCTCATCCAATAATTCAGGAGGCACACCCCGGCCAGAATCAACAACAACGTAAGGACAATTTTCTTTGTACCATTTAGCAAATTTATTTTTATCTTCGTGGCTCATTTTTTCTATGATCCCATGATGGATTACAAGAACAGCATATCCTTTTTTATTTACCAAATCATCAATTTTCATTGTACGGCCTTCTATCTTAATACAATCAATATTCATTTTTTCTAAAAATTTAAGTTTTGTTCTTCCATATACTTTTAGTTGTGCATTTTTCCAAATCCGCTCGTCGGCTATCAATACCTTTACCATAGCAGCTTCAATAAGCTCTTGTAAAAATATTTCCTTTTTCCCACATTCTTTAAGTCTCTCAGACGAAGGTGGATTCATGATTAAGTTATGTAGAATTGGATTTATACTTCCTGATAGTCCTAGATAAAAGCAATTGTAATTACCCAATTTATTCTTTCCATAAAAGTGATCGTCAAAAATAATCTTCTCATAATCACAACTATCAATAGTATTCTTTACTTCACAAATGCTATGATTATTCCATAATGGCAACCTTTCGTCCTCAACTCTGATTAATATTTTTCTATTGCCAATTTTATTCTCAACAAATTTTTTATATAACTCTTTTATATGACTTTCCCAATTAGAATTTAAAAAATGATAGTCGATATTTAAATTTGCATATACAGGTTTGCGCCATAAGTCTTTTTGTTGATTAGGGACAACAGTATTGTAATTGATTATTATTCTAAATGGTAATTTAGTCCTATATGATTCAACTAATTTTAATATTTCCTCATGTCCGCTACTTAAATCAAATAGTAAAAAGCGATGTGGTATTGAATTACCTTGTTGCAAATCTTTTTTAATATTATTTAACGTATCGACGCATATACCGATATTTTTAAGATTTTGATATTCTGAAATATTTTCAACATTATCTTTTACTATAAATACCTCCTTCGGCTTCCTTAAATATAATTTATAATTAATATTAGAATTACATACGGCGTCAAATTTTTCATCACAGTATTCACAAGATATAGAAAGAATAGGATGTTTTTCTATGTCCCTGTCACTATCTTCTATAGCTTCCACTTGTCTTTTTCTTAAAAAATTTGCAGATAGCCGCATTTCCTTTATACCCCATCTCCCCTTTTTAATACTTCCATCATTGTTAGCGAAATGACTTTCCTCATCAGGAGGGAATCCCTTTTTAATTTCATTAACGGCATACTTACAATTCCCAACATTATCGTTTATGGTAACCTCTAAATAATCTCCGATGTCTTTTGCAGAAATAGTAATTTTCAGAGAATCCTTGTAAGTCCTGTTTTTCTTTATTTGATCTCTTATGGTTTTTCCACCATGCTTGGCGCTGTTTCTAATAAAGTTTTCGAGTATTGAATAAAATGCATGAATCCCTATATTACCGTGCGGTATAGAGACATAGAAATCTTGTCCTTCTGGAATAAATTTAATCTCAAATGGTTCAGGCTGATCATCTTTTTCAATTTTTTCTTCACTGAGTTTTGGACAACGAGATCCTTCTTTTATACAATCTGGCCATTTATATCCCGATGATTCAATTTTCTTTTTACAATCTTTTGCATAACAAAATCCCTCTGATTTTACTATATTATCAAGAAGCACAGTTTGTTTTGTAAAAATGTCTACTATATCCTGTTTTAAAAGAAAAGTTTTTTCCCATGATGGAACAGTTGTTATAAGATCGGCAATAAAATCCATTCGTTTCCTAATATAAGCAAAAAGAGGACCCGATCCTTCAGAAAATTTCTTTTGAAGTTCCTCTGTTTCTTTCTTTATTTCCTCCTCTTTTCCATATTTTCCTTCTCGGTTGTACTCTTCTTGCATCAGTTTTTTATGATTAATATTATCAAATACATTTCCCCAGTATGATAAGACGTGTGACGCTAAATTATGAGAAAGGTTTCTTACATCAATCGCGGCGACTGCTGCACGTGTGCCATGCTTTATAATTTCATTTTTCCTTTCCTCATACGCCTCTATAGCGGAGAAGAATTTCATTATCTGTCTTGCCCTTAATCCAAAAACCTCTTTCTGTAAAATATTTTCTTCGATCTTACTCAGCTTGGTATATCTACCATTGCTTGTTACTATAGGATCACGATAGTAAAAGAAGTAAATCGCTTTTAAGTCGTCCCCACGCACAACGGGCAAAGTAAGCCTCCATTTGATACCGAGGGTTTCCTGTTTATAATAAGAGCCTGATGATGCCGGAATGTGTTGGGAATTGAATACATCATCTAAAACCTCAAACTTAGGATACTCTCTGTAAAAATCTTTCCTATCTTTGCGATATTGGTTTTTCGCGCTATTTGCCCGGTCTTCTTCTTCCTTCTTTATATTTTCATCGATCGAATTACTGGTATCGCATTTAGTCTCAATAAAATTTTCATAATCCTTATATTCTCTATACCAATAAATTCCTGGCGTGCTATCTTCTTTTGGTTTTTCTTTGAAAAACCGTCCATATCCTGTTACATAACTCTGAGTTTTTTTATTACCATCAATCATCCAGAGGCTCCCAAGTGATACTTCTTGAATATAATGAAGATTCTTTAATATCTTCTTGTAAATATCCTCCTCTTTATTTTCCTTTCCTTCATCGCCCCCTTTCTTCTCTCTGAAGAGTACATCCATCATCTCTGTCTCGTGGGCTACCCTGAGAGAATCAACAAAATAAAGGCACTTCTCTTCATATTGCTTCATAATATTTCGGTTATTCCATTGCGCTTTAATTTGATCTGGACATGAAGACAGCAAATAAAAATAACCTCTGAAGAAACCGTTATCTAAAAGTGGAAAAACAATCATCGATACTTGAAGTGGTTCAACATCCGTTTTATGATCCGTGGGTCTCCATTCGTATGGGGCATTAATGATGAGGGCATACTCGAGATAAAATTGAATATCTTTTACAATATCGGTATATTCTGATGGAAGCGTATTTTCACTACTTTTGCTCTCCGACATTTCCTTTATGCATTTCCACATGTCTTTTATGTAAATAGCAGGGTGTTCATATTCGATGACATTCTTATTGTTACCCTGCTCGTCGGAGACATTGTTATCCTGCTCGCCGATGACATTGTTATCCTGCGCTAGCTTCATAATAAACGTTAATATTGCACCGCTAGCTAACGCATCCCAGGGTTGCGGAATTGTCTTTAAAAGGACATTAAGATATTTTAAAAGGTATTTTTTCTCATTACTATCATCTGCGGAAATTCCTTCCTTTTTTAAGAAATCGGTCATACGCTCTTTAATATTTTCCTGGAATTGCTGAAAATTTACCGGGTTGAATAAAGATTCAAAGACCTTGTTGCAAAGCCCGTCTGACTCTTTATGTTTTTTTGATGCAAAATTCTTGATGTTTTTTTTAATGTATTTTTCATATTCTTCGATTTTTTTACACTTACTTAACCATGATGTAAACTTTTTAAAATTATTATTAGCATCATTAAATAATTTAATATGACTTTCTTCGATTTCTTCACTGCTCAAATCTCGTATGATTTCCTCAAGGGCATCCTGAATAGCCGCATCTGTGTCAGGAGAACAATTAAGGCTTGTATCGCCTGCCTTAGCATTGTCTACCTCAGCAATGTGGCGTTTATCTTTAGGAAACATCTGCCCATAATTGTGGAAGGAGAAATCCCTGAAATCAAAGAAGATAAAATTTTTTGATATTTTGCCTTCGCTTACTTCCTTGCTTACTTCCTTCTTGTCCATCTTTTCATCAACTCCTCTCCAATAATATTAAATGAAAGGATTGTCATAACCAGAAATATCCCGGGAAGCACGCTCATCCACCATGCTGTGGTAATATAGTCCTTACCAGTGAATATCATCTTTCCCCAGCTTGCCGTTGGAGGTGGAACCCCCAGACCGAGGAAGCTTAGTCCTGCCTCAACAGCAACCACATCGCCAAAACCCTGAATAAGGACAATCAGAGAAGAAGTTATCACATTGGGCAGTATATGCCAGAAGAGAATGCTAAAGTTTGAGTATCCAAAAGACCTTGCAGTGATTACGTACTCTTTCTCGCTGTGTGATATTACTTCACTTCTGGTAACTCCTGCTATGCCCACCCAATTCACGATTCCAATGGCCGTCATTATTTTATAAATGCCGGGTCCGAGTGCGGCGGTAATTGCAATGACAAAGAGTAAAAATGGGAAGCCATGAAAGCTTGCCATGATAAAAGAACAAACCCTATCTACCCAATGGTTGTTATAATAGCCGGAAAATACACCGACTGAGATTCCTATAGCAAATGATATAATCTGTGCCCCAAAGGCGATAAGGAATGATGCCCTTGCCCCATAAATAACCCTTGCAAAGACGTCGCGACCAACGTTATCACTCCCAAATAAATGGCGTGGAGATGGTGAAGATAATGTATCAGGAAGGGAGATATTGTCAGGGGCATAGCCTGTTACCTGGAATGGTGAAAAAGACACCATTGCAAGGATGGCTATAAATACTATAGCCACGATAGTAAATATTCTCATTGTAATGCTCTGATTCTCGGATCAATTATTGGATGCAGTAAATCCACAACCATACTGACTACCACAAAAACCATCGCAGAAAACATCACTATGCCTGTAATGACAGGAAAATCATACCTAAGGACAGAATCTACCCAGAGCAGTCCGATTCCAGGCCATGAAAATATGTATTCAACGAAGAATGCGCCGCTAAGAAGTATTGCTACAGAGTTTCCTATCACGGTAATCACAGGATTCATGGCATTTCTTAACGCAAGAATCAGCACTATTTTCCATCGCTTGATTCCCATGGCAAAATGCGCTTTTACATAGTCGGACTCCATTATTTCCAGGAGTCTCGACGCAGTTAACCTTGAGATAAGAGCAAATGGATAAATACCAAGCGTAATCCCCGGTAAAATAATGTACTTTATCCCTTTCAATCCTGGTTCATAACCTGATATCGGAAGCAGTTTCAGATAAGACCCGATAAATAACGATACCAGCAGGCCAAGAAAAAAGACAGGAATAGAGGCAAAAATCACACTGAGTGAGGTAAGAGATTTATATACGGCTGTACTATTCGTGTAAACAGCAAAACTTCCAACTGATATGCCTAAAATAGTCGCTACAGTAATGGCAAACATCGCCAGTTTAAAGGTTGCTGCAAATCTTTCTGCTATTAAACTTTTAACATCTCTGTTTGTAATATATGAGCGCCCCAAATCTCCCCTTGATAACCTTTTCAGAAACTCCCAATATTGCACGGGAAGCGGTTTATCAAGTTTTAATTCTTTTCTTATTCCCTCTATTGCAGATTCATCAGCCTGGATTCCAAGTAGCGCCCTTGCGGGATCTGACGGCAGTACAAACGACAGGATAAAAGTAATCAACGATACACTTAAAAGTACTCCAAGAGTAAAAAGTAATTTGTTGAATAAATACTTTATCATTTATCGATCCATATATATTTATATTTACTTAATTGCAGTCCATTAAATTGATAGTTCCTCATATATGGTTGAAGAATTTTTGCTGCTTCCGGGTGATATAAAAAAATCCAGGGGGCATCATCAACTACTATCTGTTCAGCCTCTCTGTAATGCTTTATTCTTTCAGATTCTGATATTGTCTGTGTGGCTTTGCTGAATGCATCATCGAATTTTGGATTCGTATACCGTGCAAAGTTAAATCCAAGAGGTGGCCAATATCCAGACAGGAATTGGATGAAAAACAACTCCGGTTCAGGATAAGATGCTGCAAACCATAGTCTGAAAATAGATGCCTTTCCTTTAGCAGCCATTTCGAGGAGGGTATTAAACTGAGTAATTTCTATTTTAGTCCTTACGCCAACCTGCAATAGCTGACTTTGAATAGCAGTGGCAACCGCCTCCGTTAACACTCCTGTATCTATTACTAATTTAAATTCTGGAAGTCCCTGTCCGTCAGGATAGCCAGCTTCTTCTAATTTTCCCTTTGCTGCTTCTATGCTATATGAATATCCCTTCAAATCCGGATTGTATGCCAACAACACTGGAGGTATCACACCTTTTGCTACTGTAGCCCTTCCTTTTAAAACGTTTCTTACAATAGATTCTTTATCAATAGCGTAGTTAAAAGCCTGCCTTAATGACTTATTGGTCACAAAAGTTTTTTCAGCAAGTATAAACACATAATATTGCACCTCAATAGCCGGCGCCGTTTTTAGTTGATATCCTGAATATTTACCCTTCAATTTCTTACTTTCATCTATTATAAACGAATACATCGCAGTAGGAATATCCGATACATCCAGATTACCTGCCTCGAATTCCTTAAACTGAATCATTTCTTCTCTGATAAATTTAATCTTTACACCGTCAAGATACGGCAGTTGATTGCCATCAGCGTCTTTTTCCCAGTAATGCGCATTTTTACTTAAGACAATCTCTTGATCCGGTACAAGTTTTGTTAAAATAAATGGCCCCGTTCCTATTGGATGTTGACCATACTCCTCACCATATTTTTCTATTCCTTCTCTGGGAACTATTGAACAAAGATATAGTGAAAGCCTTGTCAGCAGCGGATAAAACGGTTTAATGAGTTCTATAACAAACGTGTAATCATCAATTACTTTAAATCCAGCAACCTCTTTTACTTTGCCGTCAAAGTATTCTTTTGCGCCATTAACTATGTCATTGAATATCCACGAACCAACAGTCTTTGCCCCTGGATTCAAAAGTCTCTCAAAGGAGTATTTGATATCATGTGCAGTAATTTCACGGCCTTTATTACCCGTAAAGGCAGGGTCATCATGGAACTTTACACCTTTTCTTATATGAAATGTCCATATCTTATTATCAGGCGTTTCCCAGAACTCGGCAAGGAGAGGTACAACTGTAAGGTTTTCATCTATTTCCACCAGACCCTGGTAGATTTGCTGTCCTAATCTCAGGGTTGCGACGTCAATAGTTTTTACAGGATCAAAGCTGGTTACGCTTGACAATACAGAATCTCGAAATATCCCACCTCTTTTTAACGACAACGACTCTGTTTTTGTTGGTGATCCTTCTTTTTTAGCGCAACCGATAATAAAAGTAAAAATCAGTAGAGTTAATAGGGCAATTACAGGCAAGCTGGATCGCTTCAATTTACTAAGCATACGCAATTTTCCTTATTATCTAACAAAATATTTACCCATTATATCAATCACTTTTGTTTTATCGTTAATACTATTTTCCCATAATTCTTCAAATCTTTGCTTTATTAGTTGAGCATCTTTCTCATCTTCTGAAAAAAAGGCGCAGATTCCAGTTTTTTCTCTAAATTCCCTACACAATAATATAATGCCTGCTTTTTCACCTCCAGAATAAAAGAAGGGCAGTTTGTTCTCGGTTATTGCAATCTGATAATTATTGTAACTTTTCAGAATATCTATCACTCGTGAAACAGTAGATTTCCTTAGTTCCACAGGAATACAGGAAACATTGTATTCTTCAATAATCCCTTTCGTAATAAAGTTTTCAAGCCCTTCGGATTCTATAATGAATTTGATTTTATATTCTTTAAGCCAATTTTCTATAAGAACAAACTCGGTGTTTTTCCTTTCTATAATTAAACGTAATTCTTTCTCAGAAATGCCAGGGCGTTCTTGTTTTTTACGCCATTCATATAACCCATTACCGTATAAAAATGAATCGAACCCTGTCCAGGTTGTATAAAGATCACCACCTTTATTTTTCTCGTATAAAGACTGATGTGTCTTACTGAACAATCCATTATCAGGGTAAGGTATAATCATTTTATATATCTCCTGAATGAACAATTGTTGTTTTTCCCCAAACATAATGGATAGCATGGTTCTTCTGTGCAAATCTTCCGGTCTGCCTGCTCTGCTAATTTGAAGATGTAAGCGTTATTTTCGAATAATTTTCTATGAAGTACAGAAATTGATTCATCGCGTACGTTGCCTAATGAATAATTCCAATAATCTGGTTTTGTCAGTGACTCATAGTTGTACATACAATAACCATCCGCCGTAATCTTTAATGCCTTTCCATAAGTCAAATGATCAAGTGAAAAACGTTTATACAGTATACACCCATTAGATAGTACTTCATAATTGAATAAACTATCAATATCATCGATGTGTATTTCATCAAGGTTGATTAGTTTCTCTAATACCATCTCTCGGAGAAAGGGCAGAGAGGCAGTAAAAATATCAATAACAATTTCTAAATCAGAAGCATCCCTGATTTTAGAAATAGTTTCAGGTAATATATCATTTAAAAATATTTCTAACTCCCTTTTACTAAAAAGAAGGTTTTGGGAAACATTAGGGGTTGGATATATAAGACTTATACTAAAATTTTTAATGCCTTTGGAATAAAGATTCCTTATAAATTGTGGTATATCTTTGTAATTTTGAGCATGAAGAACACTTGAAACAAAACACTTATCGGCAACGCCTTTTTTTTGTGCAAGCAATAACCCTTCAATAGCACGATTATAACTTCCACTTTTCCTGTTTACATCATGGACGTCAATATGACCATCTATGCTAACATCCAAGTAGCTTAGACCAGAATTAATAAGTTGATCTACTTTTTCTTTCAGGAACCAACCATTAGTAACTAAACCTATTATAAGTTCTTTATTCCATGATTCTCTTGCTCTATTTAGATATAAAAGGATTTCGTTAAATTTATCGTTTATCAAGGGCTCTTTCCCGGCCAGTGCAAAAAGTTTTACGCCATTATCAATGCAATCATTAATAATTGATTCCCATTCATTAGATGAAAGTTCTTTTCCATGGAGTTTTTTGAAACCATATGAGCAATATGTGCACGAAAAATTACACTCATAATTTATGTCCATGCTAATCTCTTTGAGATGCCTTACCTCACGGAGGCCATTAATAAGTTGGGAAATATTTATCTTTGATAAACCATAATTTATCCACAAAGATAATATACGTCCTCTTCCAATTTCATGTGTAGTTATCATACCGCTCCTACGGAGGCTTTAGAATATATCTATTCTATGAACCTTCCCATATCTTGCGCTATATTTTCAATATGGAACTCACCTTTACTTTCTATAATCGACGATATGTTAATTTTCCCTTCTTTAAGTGTTTTAACAAATTCTGCAATTCCCTTTTTGGGAACTTTATCCTTTATGTGAATTCCACCTTTGCTTCCTGCAATTGATACCATATTAGTTTTCCTCTCTATACCTTTATTACATAAAAACTAATTTGCCGATAAATAAAACGTTTGCTATTAATCTATCACTTTTCTTCATATAGCAAACAAGCCGCAAGATGATCGTCTCCATTGACTGCGCGCAATATAGGATCAATTTGAGGACAAAGCTCAAATGCCTTTGGACAACGGGAACGAAAGCGGCAGCCCGAAGGAATATTCAACGGGCTTGGTACGTCACCTGTGAGCTTTGCAATTTTTCCATTGTGTCTTGGATCCGGAATAGGCACGGATTTAAGGAGCGCCTGTGTGTATGGATGCATAGGTGAATAATAGAGTTTTTCAGCAGGCGCTATTTCTACAATTCTGCCGAGATACATTACCGCTATTCTATCGCACATCTTTGCAATAACGCCCAGGTCGTGAGATACTAATAAAATAGACATTTGGAACTTCTCTCGAATTTCGAGTAACAAATCCATTATTTGAGCCTGGATCGTCACATCAAGTGATGCTGTTGGTTCATCGGCAATGAGCAATTTAGGCTGGCAAGATAATGCCATTGCTATCATTATCCTTTGTGCCATTCCTCCGCTAAATTGATGCGGGTAATCATTCATGCGCCTTTCAGGATCGGATATTTCAACCAGACGCAAGAGATGTAATGCCTCATTTCTTGCCTCTTCTTTTGACATTTCCCGATGTAGTCGGATCACCGATATTAATTGTGCACCAACTGAGTAAAGTGGGTTCAGTGAAGATTGTGGATTTTGAAAGATCATGGCAATTTCTTTGCCACGCACTAACCGCATCTCCTTATTACTGAGGCCCAATAAGTTTCTTCCAACCCAATTAATTTGTCCACTGCTAATATGCCCTGGCGGTGAAATCAGGCGTAAAAGTGATAAAGAAAATACCGTCTTACCGCAACCTGATTCTCCAACCAAGCCAAGAACTTGACCCTGGCGAATATCCAAATCTACACCATCAACAGCCCGCAGTATCCCCTGCCCCTTGACATCAAAATGAACGCTTAACTCTTTAACACAAAGCAATTCAGTTTTGGTTGTATTTTCCACTACTGTACTAACCATAGGATATTCCATATAATAAGCTCGTTCAAATAATAAGAAACAAATCTATGTAGCGCAAGTTCCATACCACTATAAATTTGATACCTTTATAAAGAATTACACCGCAATAAAGAATTCGATAATTGTAATAAAATTATGCCATTACTGGTGTTATATAAATTGATATGCCTTTTCTATGGTAAACAGTAATATAAGACTTTGTTATAATTTCATAACCATTGTTATAAATCTATAACAATTTGAAATATTCAATAGCTATAAATAAAATCACCTGCAAGTTTAATTTTTTTAATAATATTTAGCAAAGACATTTGTCATTCCCTACTTTCCAGCATTTCAGGCAAACAATATTTTTTGGTTTAAAAGATTTATCCTGTTTTTTGTTTTTTTATATTAATTTCTTGATGTTTTGATTTTCTTTCTTGTTGTTCCCATGTGTCACGTTTTAAGTTATCAAGAATTATTTTAATTGCCGTTTTCTTTTCTTCGTCATGGTTATTTAATATTTCTATAAGTTTATCTATATATTTTTCGTGTTCAGGCAAATATGAAGTTTTATAGTTTTTCTTCCCGGTAAGTAGTTCTTCCATAGTAACACCTAAAATTTTAGCTACTTCATAAGCTTTTGATACTCCTATATCACTACCGCGCATAATACTGTTAACGGTAGCTTGTGTTAATCCTTTATTGATTAAGCTATGGGTACCACCGAATTTTTTTGATAGTTTTATGTAGCTGTCTTTTAGAGACATAGAATATATTATGTAACAATATGTATATTTATCTTGACTATAATAACAATTGTTATATAATCCCTCCGCAATTTATAGATTAATAAATCTTAAATCTTTAGCTCAAGTAGCTTTACTATACAACATAAAGCAACAAAAAGCAATACTATGAAGGGTAAAATATATGGATAATTTAATTTCGGTTGAAAAAATGTGTGAAATTATTGGATATACGCCGTATACATTAAGGCGTAAATGTAGGGAACGAAAAATCCCTTGTTATA